>Ga0209777_10005553_pt1 | contig 14468 bp, 10 predicted proteins | sample FrelakmetHBP12HB_FD_187147 | JGI IMG/M metagenome (GOLD analysis project Ga0209777, IMG submission 187147) | Freshwater lake sediment microbial communities from the University of Notre Dame, USA, for methane emissions studies -HBP12 HB (SPAdes)... | ecosystem: Environmental > Aquatic >...
CTGAGTTGCCATGCTTGGTTTGCTTGATGAATTTTTAAACTGATCGCTTCTGAGTGCTTGACTCCTTTGGCAGCGGCAAAGGTGGCGGCTCCCATGACGATGGGTGTGACGAACCAGGATCTGCTTGTAAAAATTGCCGTGGTTCCGGCAACGATCGCATATTTAAATTCGGCGTTATGATCTGTCCAGCATTTTTTTGTCCTACGAACGCATGCTTGGACGCAGCCTGTTTGCTGTAAATATCCTGCGATTTTTGGCAGGCCCTCATATGTTTTTTTCCAAACAAAGCCGGCGGTGCGTCTCCATACTGAGGGTTGATTAATGGATCTTGAGGTCATTAAATGCCTTTTTATGGATTAATTTTCACAGCTCCTCGATTACAGGGGGGAGCCGTGAATTTTTTCATTGTTTTATCTGGAAGCCGGTAGTCCATCGACGGTTGTTCGAATCGAGGGATGGCAGATATCAAGTAACTGAGCTTTAAATTGCCGGGTTATTGGAAAGCCTTGTAGCAGTTGATCTAACATCTCTACATTTCCATTGCTACACGCTGTCTGAATCGCTCTTTTTCGATCTGATTCCGCAATTCTGGTGGACTGTATAACTGATACTAAAGTTTCTATTTTTTCGCGTCCGTTACAAACAGCATCTGCTAATAATGGAAGCGATCTGCTTTTTGCATCACCTGAAATGTCTGGGTTTTTTAATAAACTAACAATCACGTTTTGAATGAATGGTGAAGATGGAAATATTGCTGCATGGATAATTAAGGTGCTTAGTTGACCTGATGTAAGTTTTGGCCCTCTGGAAAGCAACGAATTTAGCAGGTTATTGTTTCTTGTGGAAATTGCAAATGCGCAAGAGTGCTCTTTCAGCAAACCGTTATCAGGGAATTTAACGGTAAATTCATAAATGAATTGTGCTTTTTTACGATGGTCAGGATTTGATATGAGGTCTTTGAGCACATCTAGTAGAGTTACCCCAGAAAAATCAACAGCTTTTAGTATTGTTTGAAAAGCCTTTTCATACCCGTTCGCTGCCACATAGATCAATGCAACTCTAAATTCCGCTGCTTTCGGCTCTAAAAGATTGATTCCTTGAGAAAGAAGTGCGTTTATTATCTCTTCTGGTGACCCAGGCACACAGGCAATCATTAGAGCAGTGAGTAGCTGCTGTTTTGTAAGTATGTTATTTCTTAACAAGATCTTAATGAGGTTGGGATTTTTTTGTTGAATCGCAAACCGTAATCCGGCAGTTATTGCTTCATTGCTGAGTCTGCCATTTAGCAGGGAAGACAATAATTCCTCTTTCAGGGAAGACAATAATTCCTCTTTTCCGGCTGCATTTGTTGGTGCTTTTGAAAATTCGATGACAGCTGCGTTTCGTTCATTGTCAGCAAGAAGATATGTATATCTCGACAGAGTCAAAAGTTTCGCAACATCTTTAGTGGCAAGGGCGGCAACGATCTCTGCATGTATTTGCTCATTTGTTGATCGGCAATAGTGAACGAAATCTCGTGATTTTTTTAGTTTTGGAACAACAAACTCGGCGACTGAGGCATGATGTTTGATTCCTTTGGTAACAGCAAAGGCTGCGGTTCCCATGACCAATGGCGTGACGAGCCAAGAACCGGATGTTAATAATGCTGTTGAGCCGGCAACGATTGCATATTTAAATTCGCTATTATGATCCGTCCAGCATTGTGTTGCCTTTGCAGCACATCCTTGAGCGCATCTTGATGTGTATAAATATTTTGCGATTTTTTCACCTTTCGTGCAAAGCGCGCTAAAAATAGGTTTGGTTGTTTTTGCAGCCCAGCCGTAAGCATTAGTCACATAGTGAGTCATTTTAGTCCTCTTTATTATTTATAATATGATATAACTAAACTATATACTATTTTAGTTTCTTTTATTATTATTGTCAATTTTTTACGATCTTTAAGTTTAATTATAAATATGTCTTGTTTAAATGTTTTTAAAGTCTGTAGTAGTCTATTAAAAATTTTAATAGTCGAGAAGAAGGATGAAATGATTTTTTTTTGTTTGCCATTAACATAAAGCGTAATCATGAAATTGTTTGTTGATCGATTTTCACAGCTCCTCGATAAATGGGGAGCTGTGAATGTTCTCATTGTCTTATCTGGTAACCCGTAGTCCATCGACAGTTGCGTGAATCGAGGGATGGCAGACTTCAAGCAAATACGCTTTAAATTGCCGGTTTATTGGAAAACCCTGCAGTAGTAGATTTAATACCACAGTATTTCCTTTCATACATGCTGTCAGGATCGCTTTTTTTCGATCTGATTCGTCAATTCGCGCGACTGTCGGTATAAATACTGATAAATCTTCAATATTTTGGTGCCTGTTACAAACAGCATCTGCAAATAATGGAAGCGATTTACTTTTTGCAGAATCTGAAATGTCTGCAGTTTTTAATAATGAAAAAATCACTTTTTGAATGAATTGTGAATCGGGAAGGGTTGTAGCATGAATAATTAAGCGGCTTAGTCGATCCGGCGTTAGTTTTGGTTCTGAGGAAAGCAACCAAGTTAGCAGAGTTTCGTTTTCTGTGGAGAGTGCAAATGCGCAAGAGTGCTCTTTGATCGTACTGTCATTAGGGAATTTATTGTTTAATACTGTGATGAATTCAACTTTTTTAGTATTTTCAGGATGTGATATTACGGCGTTGAGTGCTTCTAATAAATGCGACGGGGTAAAATCCACAGCATTTAATATTGTTTTAAAAGCGTTTTCAAACCCGCGCCCTGCTATAAGGAGCAATGCGGGTTTAAAATGGTCTGCCGTCTCAGGTGTTATGGGAGCGATCCCCTGAGAGAGCAGAGTATTCATTACTTCATCATTCGTAGCGGATGTGCTGGCAACTGAAAAAGCAGTTGTTAGCTGATTTTCTGTAAGATTGTTTTTTCCTAATAATATTCTGATTAGGTTGGGCTTTGTTTGTTGAATAGCAAATTTTAATCCAGCATTTATTGCCGCAGGGTTTAATTTGCCATTTAGCAGGGAAGACAACAGCTCTTCTTTTCCGGCTTCAAGTGGTGCTGTTTTTGAGAATTCAATGACAGCATTACTTCGTTCTTCTTCAGTAAGAAGACGTGTATATTTCGAAAGAGTCAAAAGTTTCGCTATATCTTTAGCGGCAATGGCGGCAACGATCTCTGCATGTATTTGATCATTTGTCGATCGCCAACAGTGAATGATATTACGAGTTTTTTGTGTTTTTGCAATAACATAATTGCTGACTGCGCTCTGATTATTCTTGATTCTTGTGGCAACGGCATCGGTGACTGCAGCGTGATGCTTGATTCCTTTGGTAACAGCAAAGGCTGCGATTCCCATGACCAATGGCGTGACGAGCAAAGAACCGGATGTTAATATTGCTGTTGAGCCAGCAACGATTGCATATTTAAGTTCGCTATTATGATCCGTCCAGCATTGTGTTGCCTTTGCAGCACATGATTGAGCGCAGCTTGTTGTGTATAAATAACCTGCGATATTAGTCCCTTTAGTACAAACAGAGCTACAAACATTTTTGGTTGTTTTTGCTGCCCAGCCGCAAACGTTAGTCACATATTGAGTCATTTTATGCCTCTTTATTATTGATGATTTAATTTGTTATAACTAAACTATATACTATCTTAGTTTCTTTTGTTATTAATGTCAATTTTTAATGGTATTTTAGTTTGTTTATAAATATTACATATCTTGTTATTTATAAAGCAACCTGAGTGTATGGTAATTAATGTTTAAAATTTGATTATTTATTGCGTAAATTAGTTTTGATTTAAGAAAACCTTACTAGGATTTTGAGTCACGTTCGGTATAGACGATAAGGTGAATGAAATGTAAAATATTTTTTTCCTTTACCATTAACATCAAGGGAAATCATGAAATTGTTTGTTGATCGACGCTCCCTCGTTCAATATTCTGTATTGCTTTTTGGCTCCCTTTTCTTTTCTCTCGCCGCTCGAATGGCTTCTGAGAATTTTTATCCGCTGGCCTTTTTTTCATTTGTTTTGGCAGTTCTTTTTGCATGGATCTCTGTGGTGCGCGAGGTGAACGACGCTGCGATCTACATGCCTGAATCTATGCGGCGTCCGGTTCATTGGATTTATGCGGAGACATTTGAGATTTTCGCATTGATCATTCTGGGGTTTTTGCGCGTCACTACCTTATTTCAGAAAAGTCAGTCAATATCTTGTGCTTTTAATACACGGCCTATTCTCTTAGTGCATGGATATTTGAATGCGGGACATGTGTGGGATTTTCATAAAAAAATTCTGGCCAAAAATGGTTTTGGACCCATTTATACGATCGATTTGGGACATCCTTTTCAATCCATTCGCTCGTATGCTTTGAAGGTACAGGAAAAGGCGCGACAGATTGCTAAGGAAACGGGCACTTCGGAGTTAAATTTAATCGGCCATTCCATGGGTGGACTTGTGAGTTATTACTATGTTGCCAAACTCGCTCAGGCTTACAGCGTTCCTCAGCTCATCACGATCGGCTCTCCCTTACAGGGAACGCGTATTGCTAAAATCGGGTTTGGTCAATGCGCTCGCGATATGCGGCCGGATTCTGAGTTGATTAAGGAGATGCATCTTGCTATTGAGTCGTGCAGCGATGTGAAATTATATAATATTGCAACCCGTACGGATGAATTGGTGGTTCCTTATACGTCCGCATTTTTTAAGAGCGAACCGAAGCATCAACTCTGCTTCGACGATATCGGCCACGCCTCATTACTCTTTTCTAAAAGGGTCTCTAATCAGCTATGTGCATGGCTTAAAAATCCTTAGTTGCTTGTTATTCAGTTTTTTAGCATTCGGGGATTGTGGGAAAAGAGCCATCCTGCTTTGATCAAGACAAATGGCTCAAAAAATTTTATACCTTGTCTTACTACTTGGCGCAGCTCTTTTCGGGGTTGGCGTTGTTCTGTTTTTTCAACATCAAGTCTGTTTTGCGCAAACCCCATATTACGGACCCACATCACCGGTGGAAGGGGTGATTCCTGTCCAAATTCAATTTTTCGACGATCCTGAATTAGGGGGGGTGAAAATTGAAGAAGCCAGCTTCAACGGACAAACGATTCCTCTCAAACCATCGGGAGTTCGAGGATTTCGGGGAGGGGGGAGTTTTAAGCAGGCTCCCGGTCGATATGATTTAATCTGGACTGTTTCTCGAGAAGGAAAGGCTTGGCCTCGCACGATTCAGCACAAAGAAAAAGTGTCCGTCAAACAAAATGACGTGTGGATTCAGGTTGCCATTCATGGAGAAAAATTGACCGTATTGTGAGACTGTTTTTTTTGAAAAAATCATTAAAAGAGTGTATGAGGTGATATGAAATATTATGCCATAGCCTTGATTTGTGCTTCTCTCGTTTCATTGCCGCTTATCGCGCAAAAAGGAAATGGAGCGATGGATCAGATTCGGATTGTCGCTGTGAATGCGACGCCTGAGCCTGAAACGGTCGTCACAATCGTTCAGTTGCCTCATGATGGAGCTGTTGTGAATGGGAATCCTGTTTGGGTGCAGCTTCGTGTGGATGGATTTGCATTGGGAACCGATTCGCCTTTTGATCGAAGAAGCGAAATTGCCAATAGCAGCATGGGGCAAACAATCCACGTTGTGATTGATAATGAGCCCTATTTTGCGATTAATGGTCCGAGTATCCAACCGTTTAATGAAGAGGGTTTTTATTACAATCAGAGCTATAAATTTGAAGTTCCCACCAAACTAAAAGAGGGTTTGCACACAATTCGAGTTTTCCCCTCACGCTCTTTTGGTGAAAGCCTTAAAGGTGAAAAAACCTATAACGCCACCTATTTTTTTGTGGGAAAAGAGACAAACGGCTCTCAGGCAAATGTTTTATCGCGGCCCTATCTTACTTATAATGAGCCGAGCGATCAGATGGGGCTGGTAGAAAACAAACCCGTTCTTCTTGATTTTTATATCGCCAATTGCGAGCTCTCGCCAGACGGATATAAAGTGAGGCTGACTGTCGACGGCAAGATACAAAGAACTTTTGTCTCTTGGCGTCCATACTATATTTACGGTTTAAAGAAGGGCAAACACACCCTGCGGCTCGAACTTCTCGATGAGAAAAATAAGGTGGTGACTGGACCTTACAACGATGTCCAGCAGACTATTGTTGTTCATTAGACATGTGGTTATGCAAGATGTCTATTAAGGAATTTTGATCTGACAGGAGAAGTTAATTTTCCACTTAAGCATCGCCTCCAGTAACATTTGCTGAAGCTGCGAGCGCTTTTCCGGTTCATCTGTTCGATAAATATATCCGATCGTTGCAAATTCCTGGACATGAAGGAACGTGGACGTGAGATCGTAGGACGCGATCTTTAGCTTGGCTACAGCTGTTTGCACTTCTTCTTTAAAGGTTGGTGCTGCAGCTGCAATCATCGCAAAGAAGTATTTTCCCTCTGAAGCGACTTTTAAGCTAAAGCCTTTGAGGGAGAGATCTTCTCCGAGAGCTTCTAATAGTAGATTGAAAAGTTTTTTTATTGTTTCTGGGGGATGAACCGTTTGCATGATGCCGGGTCGGAGAGAATAGAAAAAGTTTTCGAGCAGGATTTCATGATCAGATTCGGATGGGCCAATTATTTTTCTCAACTGCTCCAGAGCTTCATCTTGTTTATGGATCATTCCACCATTGTAATCGCGAAATTCACCGAGAAGTTGCCGCAGCTCTGCACCTACTTTTTGGCGCGCCCTCTTCAAATCGAGTGAATAATCCTTGCGGAAGAACGACGACTTATCGAGGATAACGCGGAAAATAACGGCTTCCTTTGAATACCTGCGCTTTAATGATCCGGCCGAGCGAACTTCATCAACGGCAATGCGCAGCCCTGACTCTGTATTTTTGAGCAGATCTTTGAAGGGTAAATCGTTCTCTCGAAGAAGGCGTACTAAAACGATCAAAAAGGAAATTTCCGAATCAGTCTGTTTTTCATAGTGAATTGTCAGGTGGGGTAAGTCACGCAGAAACTTAATCTGCTTGCTCAATAACACGATATTGCGAAGCACTTCTTCTTCATTGCGAGGCATAAAAATGGGGTGGACGACATTTTCTACTTGCCTTTTCAATAAAGTGGGAAGCTCTTGCTGCAAGAGACGGATTTCACTGAGGCTAAATGGTTGCTGGTCAGGTTTTTGAATTTCTAAATAAAATATTCTGAGTTTTTCTTCGCGCCGGTCTACGATAAAAGAATCTCCCACGGCAATAGCTTGAGGTAGGCAGCTTTGAATCGCTCCCATGAGATGTTTTTTGTCGAAGCGCTCTGTTTCTCTTAATAGATTCATGCCGGTTAAAATAGCGACAACGGGATCTGACCCTGTCAGCTGTGCTTTCATGATTTTGAAGCTCAAATGCCGTTTATTCGGTGTTGTCTTCATGGCCATTAGAAGCGATCTTTTGAATAGATAATGGAAGGCGATGACGCGGCTGATGTGGCGAGGGTCTCGAATAGTTGCAAAATGGTTGCTGAAATGAGTTGTAAAAGCAGTCATCTCATAGAAAATATTTCGATCAAAGTCTTGCGGACGGCTATTTACGAGATTGGCGATCGTTTTTTTTACTCGCTCAACTTTTTCATCTTCTGAGAGATTTAATAAAAACTGATGCATCTGATCGTAGACAGTTCGATCCGTTTTCAAATTGGTGGAAACTAATGAAAAGAGGTTTTCCTGAATGATCGAGTTGCGTTGTTCGTGGCTCATGCTTTTCATTGAGGAGATATATCGGGCATGATAAACGGCTAGAATGCTCAGGCGAACTTCTTCGATGATATGAGGAATATTGCTCAAGGCCGTGGAGAGGTCGCTAGGGTGAGAAAACCGAAAAAATTCTTGGCGAAAATAATAGCGTTTTTCGGGTCGTAGTTTGAACTTGAAGTCGATGCTGAGCGTGCCCTCGGAATCAAGAAATTTACTTGGGACGAGCCAATGGCTAAATGTTTCGCTTACAAATCGATCGGAACCTTGGGTAAATTCGGAGGGACACAATATTTTGATAATTATTCCACCCATTCCATCGGCGAATGTCGTGTAATCCAGAATAGGAACTTGCCGGCTGAATCGATAAAAAGCAGCATTAATTGTTTCGTCGCTAATATCTCCGCTGAGCTCAAGCCAGTATGATTCGGGAATCATTTTGTCGATCATCGATTGCGCTGCGGCTAAATACTTCTCGAACGATGAATCATTTGGAGAAGAAAATGCCGGCTGAATGTTGAAAGGGCTTGTGAAAATCGGTATGTCTACCGGTTCGGCGTATTCAGTGCTCATGTCGACCTAAACTCATAGCGAATTTGAAAGCGAATTACCTTAGCAGGGGCGTGGATTCTGTAAAAGAAATTTTTATCTCATGTTAAGAATTAATGTAGGCGTTGTTGGCCAAGCTCTTATTCGCGGCTGATCCAGCAGCGTTCGAATAAGGTGCTGCCGCTGGGTGTGGATTGCAAGTTTTTTACCCAGGGTTGGGTAGTGCTCGAATTGGTCCAGTGATAGATAGGCGCCAAAGGCATTTCGTTGATCAGAATCTGTTCAGCCGTTTCGATCAAATCGAGTCGATCCAAGGGATCGATATTATGAATGGCCGCCTCGACGCAATTGCTAAAAGAGCTGTTGAACCACCCTGGCAGGTTTTTTGGGTTGGCGAGGTCTTGAAAACGTTCTAAAATGTTGATGGGATCGCTATATTGAGCAATCCAAAAATGCAGAGCCATTTGATAGTCGTGGCGTTGCAGGCGGTCTCGAAGGATATTCGTCTCGCATTGATTTAATTCGATGTCGAGATCAAGAGTGTCTTTCCATTGACGTTGAATCGCCTGCGCGATTTGCCGGTTGATTTGAGTGCATCGGAAGGAAAGAATTAGGCCGTTGAGCTGCTCTTTTCTAACTCCGAGTTCCTTAATGGCTTTTTCTAAGTGAAGCCGTGCACGTTCGGGGTCAAAGGATTGATAGAGAGTTTTGTTTCGAAATCCCATCATAGCGGGGGGGATGCAGCGCGTAGCCGGTGTTTCTCCCATTTGAGTGATTTGCTCGATGATTTCCTTGCGGTTAATCGCCAAAGAAAAAGCGCGGCGCAGGTTCTTATTGCTCAAATAGGGGTGCTGATTTTGAAAAGTACAAAAAGTTGTGCCAGCCATGGGAATGTTTTTTATGCAGTAATGTTCCGATATCCATTGAATTGAATCGGAAGGAATGGGGGATATGGATCCGCCGATCCAATCCAATTCTTCCTGTTCGAACAATTTCCAAGCCGTCGTCTCATTGATAATGATGGAGATCTGAATTTCACCCAGCTTAATTTGAGAGGGGTTCCAATATTTATCGTTTTTCTTGAGAATAATTTCTGCATTGGGTGTGATGCTGCTGATAAGAAAGGGGCCATTGCAAACAAACGACTTAATACCTTTAAAGCGCTCGAATTGATGGTCGGCATTCGGAGGGTTGGGTAGAAATGAAGGGAACGCTGTTAGCGACAGGAAGTAAGGCGTGGGTCTTTCTAATGTGACTTTCAGGGTGTGCTCATCGAGCGCATGAATCCCGATTTGATCGGCGCCGACCAGTCCATTGCGAGCGTTTTTGGCATTTTGAATGCTATAAAAAAGGTATGGGCAAACGGACGGAAACTCAGGGTCGAGGATCTGTTTCCATGAGCGCTCGAAATCATAAGCTGTGATAGGAGTTCCGTCACTCCACAGAGAATGGCGTAGATAAAATGTATATGTTTTTTGATCGGGAGAAATTTCTACTCGTTTGGCGAGGGCTAATTCTACTGATCCGTCTGGCAAAGAGCGGCTAAGTCCATCGAAAACCATGCAAATGAGTGTGGATGAAAGGAAGTCGCCGCTTTTTCGAGGATCCGCTGTAGTTGGGTATGAGTTGAAAGAGATTCTCAACCGTCCGAGATCGTTTGGTGATTGCTGATCGGAACATCCCGTGAGCAAAGCGATAAGAATGAGCCAAATATAAGATGCTTTTGCGGCCCAAAACAATTTGTTTTTTTTCAGATTTTGATTTTTCATAGGATTTGCAGTATGAATATTAAACTCGACTTTGTGTATTTTTTGATAGCGTGGTTTCCAAGGGATCAAAAAATGTACAAAGTCGAGCAGACGTTTGTGAAGGTCGCTCGATGGTTGTTAACAAATATAAATATGATATCTTGGTATTCAGCTTGACTTACGGGGTGTTATGAACTATTTGAAGTCATTATTTTTTAATTTTCTAACAGTTTTTTTTGCAAATTATCTTCTGCCGGGAATTGATGTGATTCATCAGACGAAATTACCACTCATTGGTGGAGACTTATTGTTTGCAATTGTGATTGGATTATTAAATTCAGTAATTTATCCGGTCTTAAAAGTTCTCGATCAGAAAATTAACATTGGTCGGATTGCTCTGACTGCCTGCGCCATTGCTTTTGGAGCTTATACGATTTTGAAATTTGCTCCATTGGGAATTGAAATTAAGAGTGTTGAGGGATACCTTTTAGCTGCTATTGCAGTGGCTTCCGGAGGGTTTTTGACAAACTTTTTTGAAATGAGACGATCGTTAAAATATCCTAAACCCCCTGAAATGCCGCGAATGTCTTAAGCCGGTGGGTTAATAATAGGGTGTCTTGAGCTTGGGAATCGCTCCGATAAGGCCCATTGCGAAGCAGATGGACGACAGAAAATAAAATAGGCCGTTTGATCCGATCCAATTCATGAAGAGAGGCGCTAAAAGCGGTCCTGCGATCGCTCCGATTCCATATGCGAGCACGAATCCGCCGGTTGCAGCTACGAGTTTTTCTTTTTGAACCCCTTCACAGGTGAAGGCCATACTCAAAGGATAGAGTACAAACGAAAAGGCGCCGAAAAGCCATAATAATGAGAGTTTCATCGGCCATGAAGCACCATCGAAGGCACCGACCAGTCCGCTAAATAAAGCGGCGGCAAAACAGGCAAATACTAAAACGCCACGTCGACCCGAAAGGTCTGCCCATTTGCCCAAGGGCCATTGAAGAGATAGACCTCCGAATATAATCACGGACATTAAAGTCGCAATATCTGTGATAGACAACCCTAATGTTTGTCCATAGACGGGACCTAATCCATAGATACTCGCAAGCACCATCCCCGAAATGGTTCCGCCAATAAAGCCTTGTGGCGATGTGTTAAAAACTTCCCGAAGAGAAAATTGTTTACCATGCTCATAGGCCGGAATGGATATGTTAGAGATAACGAGGGGGAGTATGGCCAAAGAAGAAAGAGAGCTTGCAATACAAAAGGGGAGTAATGAATAAGGGTCAGCAATATTCAAAAGCAATTGACCTAGCGATAAAGCGCCATAAAGGACAAAAAGATAGAGTGAAAGAGATTGGCTGCGCGTAGTGGGGTTGCTCAATAATAAAAATAAGCTTTCGATCACGACAAATAAAGCTCCCATGACGATTCCGCTCATAAATCGCAAAAGCGCCCAATAGCAGGGGTCGATCCAAAGCGAGTGGAGTAGAATGAGGGCGCTATTGGCCGCGCACAGACCAACGAGAGCGTTCAAATGGCCAATTCGAGCGACCCAGGTTGGGCTGCGAAGAGAGCCTACGAGAATCCCCGCATAAAAGGCGGAGGCGATGAGACCGATCACTTCGTTGCTCGATCCTGCCCGCTCTAATCTTATTGAAATAAAGGTTGTAAAGAGTCCGTTGCCTAAAATGAGTAAAATTAAACTAACGATCGGGTAAGTCAAGCTTTTAAGTAGATAAAACATAATAGATTATAGCTTCCTTTCGGGTCGATGAATGTGATCGAAGCGGCCCTATTTCATATCAATACTATCTTATTAACTTTAAAGTCCATTTTGCGATAGGTCTTGAGTTATTCTATTCATAATGAACAGCTTAAGGATGAATTTTTTGTTTAATTGTTGTTTATTTTATACGTACACTAATTAACATCTATTAATTCGTGAATTTAATTAACTATTGTTTTAATATGTTGGAATATTGATAATAAAAATAGATGTGCAGAGGGGGCTTTATGGTCCGAGTGAAAGAACTTAAGACGCTGTCAATTCAAGAAGCGATGGATAATCTTTCCGCTATTGTGGGTATTGACATGACAAATCCTCCGCGGTTGGGAATTATTCAACACCATCGTTTTGTTACCGACGCCGAACAGATTGGAGCTCATGATGTTTTATGGTTAAGCGGCGAGGGGAGCGAAGCAATTTTAGAAATTCTCGACATGACCTACCACACAATTCATCATCATCTCGTTGCTCTTTTGGAGAGTAATGAAGTGAATTGGGATGACGTGAAGGTGAGCCGAGGTATTCAATCCATGCTCGCGCTCGTGACGGAATCAGCGCATAAAATTGATGAATATCTCGCCTTCAGATTAGGTAAGGAGCTTTCAACAAAAGTTGAAGATCGCATACCGTATCAAGATTTGCAATTTTTTTATCACCATCGCTTTTCGAAGCAACTCAAAACAGATGATCAGACTTGGGCTGACGATTGGAAAAATAGTGAAGATGCGACATTGGTAGAAGCCACCAAGACGGGACTGATCGATCTGGAGACAGTCCGCCGCGATCTTCAATATGAGCTTTTTTCGATTCGCAATGAAAATGGCGATCCCTATTTCAATGCAAATTTGATGCGCGACGTTAAATTAGTTTGTTTTGATGCCGGGCCGGAAGTTTCTTTCGAAGATGATCCGCTATTGCGCATCCGGTCTGTGGAAGACCGCGACTTGCTTGCATCGAGCCAGCAAATTCTTTCAGCCTGTCATAGTGCTATAGAGGATTTTTATAAAATTTTTCGACAAGTTGCCGATCTGGATTTAGCAAAAAATTTAAGTCAGGCCATTATGGCTCTGTATCTCGCAGCTAATCCGCGCAACCTTATCCAAAACACGTCGAATAAAAGCTCATATCAATATTTTCACGATTTCCAAGTATTTTTGCGCCTCGCGATGAATTCGCCGGAATATCAGAGGTATATCGCCTATCCACCGGATGCAAAGGAAAAAAACTTTCATTTTCTTCTATATTTGACCCACGCTCTATGTTTTTCATTTTTCTATCGTGCGGGGGGAGTCAGGCAAGAAACGATTGCACTTTTGCATCGATGTATGCGCAAAGGAGAAGAAAAGAATAAAAAGACCGCAATCAAGGGTGATACGATTTGGAATCAGCTTCTTATTGACGACGAGAAGTTCAGGACTCTTTTAGGTCAATTTCCCAATGGACCGCTTTTTAAGATCCTCGATATAATTCGGGAAGAAGAGACTGAGCCGGCCTCGTTTGATCCGATTCAGCAAAACAATCTTCCCCAGCGAATATGTGAAATCCATGAGAAAGAACGTATCGTTCATGTTTTAAGAATGCCTTGTCCAATTCGGCAATCAGTTATCAATAAAGTAACGATTGCAGAGGAATTTCTCGGGCTTTTGCGATTTTATGGAACGCAAAAACCGCATAGAAAGCATTTATTGATCAATTTGCAAGATCGAAGCTCCTGGCAAGAATACGCAAGAAGCCTCACGATTGAAGCTCTTCAGAAAAATGCGGAATTCAGCAACCAGCTGATTGTCGCTACTTTACCAAAGAGTTCCGATTTTTATTATCAATACGGCGAATTCATGAATTTGAACAGTGCCGAAGAATTCATTGCTGAATTTAAAAAGGAGCTCAATCATCCGGAAGAATGGGGCTTTTTCTTTCCGCCTCAATTATCGAAACATGAACAAGGCCGATTTATCGAATCGGCTCTCTCGTTCGTTCATAAAGAGTTTTTCAGTAATAAGAGCAATCTGACACGACCCAATCGCGAAGATTTTATTGAGATTTTTTATCAATTTCTTATCTTAAAATGGATTGAAGTGAGCGAAATCGATTCGATTAGTTTTACTTGCAAAGATGGAATCGATACAGGTGCTGCATCCTTGGCTCTGTTTTTTGGCTTTATCCAAATTTTATGTGCCGATTTATCAAAAGAGATCGAATTTCTTCGTTATCTCTTTTACGCTCCCGCATTTTTTACTCGCGAACGAGCAATCGATCCTGAGCGGTTGAATCGCGCAGTTTCCGCTCTCGAGCGATTGGCGACAGCTGTCGAGGAAAATGATTTAATCCATAAGCGGCTAACGGATCTTTATCACCCAAAATTTCTTAAGAGTCTTGAAATTAAACACCTTTGATTTAAGAGATCTTAGTGGATGGTTAGATAAATTAGTGCTCGGAAGGTGTGTTGCTGTCTATATATTCACCACAGAAAGATTTATATTTTCATCTCTATGTTCTCTGTTCGGGAAACGGACTCATTAAAATGGTTCATCCGGCTAATGAGTACCTTCCCATAGGGAAATGCGGCTAGCGCTTTCGGAAAATAGAAGGGCTTGGAAATGATAGGTTAGTGAAAACAGACAAAATCTAAACCTC
>Ga0209777_10005554_pt1 | contig 14468 bp, 6 predicted proteins | sample FrelakmetHBP12HB_FD_187147 | JGI IMG/M metagenome (GOLD analysis project Ga0209777, IMG submission 187147) | Freshwater lake sediment microbial communities from the University of Notre Dame, USA, for methane emissions studies -HBP12 HB (SPAdes)... | ecosystem: Environmental > Aquatic >...
GACAGCGGTGGATTATCCGTTGCCGTGTCAATGCGGACTCCCTTCTGTGATTCCGGCTCAGCCGGTTTATCTTTGGGATTGGCATCCACATATCCCTCACCAGACGGTCTTGCAGAATCCGGGATTATCTGAACAATGCTCACTTCGTTGCCTGATATTTTGGTCCCGGTGTCCTGCTTGTCCACCCCGGGAAGAATGACAACCTGCGCAGAACCTCCCCCCTCGTCCCCCGGGGCCTGGACATAGTGCGAGACCGGTTCACTGGCAGGGAGTTCTGACGGGGTTGTGGATTGTGGCGTGAAAAGATCGACAAGCCAGTGGATTGGCGCCCACCAGAAATTACTGACGATAGCTACGTCTCCTCCCTGAACTTTTGATGCCTTCTGTGCATCCTTGATACTGAACGGTGAACACCCGTTTGGCACCGCTTCTCCGGCATCTTTGGGGATCTCCTTAAGATAAATGTTGTAGACCTCGCTGTCCCGGTTTTCAGAGAATGCAAGCAGGTTGCAGTACTGGTCGAATCCACCCATTGTTGAGCCGCTTCCCGGTTTCATTGTCTTGACAATTATCTCCTTATTCGTTACCGGGTCATACCTGACTACCTGGTCCAGCATTTCCTCCAGTAAAATCCGGCTGCTAAGGAGTGACAGGCGTGATATGTATTCATTACTGGTAAATGTCCTGAGAGTGGAGTGCTGGCCTGTCGTGAGGTTGTATTCCTGGAGTGACCTTGTCCAGAGGTTACCAGTATCACACAGGTTCCGTGATTGTGCGTTATCGTTGAACCATAATACCCGGTCATCATAAACAACCGGCGAGATCTGGACTGCGGTCGCCGGAAGCTTCATCCTGCTCCTGGTGACTGTATCCCATCTCCAGAGAACCGGCTCCTTATCCGGCCAGAACCTGGGATCGCTATAGTCCACCCAGACAATGTTGTTCCCATTGAATTCAGGCCAGTTGCTGTCGGCCTCGTCGGAAGAGATATTTATGATCTGGGGTTTTGTCCCTTTGACATAGCTGGTCAGGTCCAGGAGCATGACATCACTCTGCCAGTTCGCCCGCCGGCTCGCAATAGTGTTTTCATCATCCGATGAAGTAGTGGGAAGGATCTGGCCGTATCGGGCACGATAATCAATTCCCTGCCTTGGATTTTTCAGAGAATTCCATGGGAGTGAAACTACATCAGGTAAGTTTTTTCTGATGAACTGCTCCCATACAACCCGGGATCCGGATACCGTCAGGCTCCTACCGTTCCCTATTTCAGTTGAGAGGACCGGTTTCATGTCCGACAAGGAGTATACCGTGAGGATATCCGGTAATTCGTAATCTCTGCCCCGGAGGTTCAGGTCCTCCTTCCCGATAGTGGCAAGGTACTTGTCACCAACAGAGCACTGGTCGGAATTAATCCCGAGCGCCTTGCGTTCCCCGGTCCGGATATTGTACCCGATAATCCGCGAAGTCCCGTTTTTCAGTTCGGGATTCAGGACCTTAGCTTCATATTCCCAAGGGCCGATATAATCCTCTCTCCAGCACATGAAATCGCCATATATCTTCGGGAAAACTGCGCTCCAGTTCGGGTCCCGCGTGATCCTGGCCTCGTCAGGGTTCAGGATATAGATATCCTGAGTGGCATTCGCTTCAAACCCGTTCGTGTCTGTGACAGTGAGTTGGGTATGAACTACGCCGGGAGTGCTGAACGTCTGTGAGGTCTTCGCCCCGGTTGCCGTGGATGCATCGCCGTCCTGATAGAAGATCCAGTTGTAATAAATTTTCCCGCCGGTGTAACTGATTGATCCCGATGCATCGAACGTGACGGTGAGGGGTGCGTAACCATCCAGCGGATCGACACTCATCTTTGCGGTAAGGCAGGGTGTTTTTACATTTTTGTAAAGATAAATATCGGTATTATGCCAGACGGCAGAACCTGCAGCCTGAGGGCCCGGGTATACCAGATAAGTATCAGTCATACCAAGGATATTATTACTCCTGAAATTCTGCTCATAATGTTCGAAATGGGGCGGTCTGACTTGAAATGGGATAGCCCGGAAGGCAGAGTATTCCTCTCTTAACGTCAGATCATAAATTGTAATAAATCCGGAGGCACCCGACCATGCAATCTGGTTGCCTGAAATTACAGGCGGGCCCGGATCATATTCCGGTATTTTATCGATAACCGTTTTTGTTCTGCTGTCATATACAACGACAGCAGTATATTTTGCATAATTGAAATTATCCAGATCCGGTCTGCTCTCCAGCCAGACAATATAGTCCCCGTTGACATCCGGATCCGTCTGGTTGATAGCCGGGTCAATAAGGTTGTTGAGGTATCTCATCTCCTTTTTGGAAAAATCAAACATAACGATGGTTGACTTGGGTTCGGGGGGAAAGGTAAGGCTGTTGGAAGGTTGCTTGCTGTAGGCATCTTTTCCAAAATAATATTCAATCCAGACCGCTTTGTCTCCTGACATTTTCAGTCCATATGGACTAAAACCGAATTCGCCACCTGAATACGTCTTAAGAGTATTTTCAGCCCCGGTTACCAGATCGTGGCTGACAAGTTTTTCACCCTTTTGGTCAGAAGATATATACATCACCCGGCTGCCCGCAATGGCAACTTTCTCGACAACTCCATTTCCGGTGGCAGAAAATCTGGTCTCCTTATCGGAAATCGTATCATAGACAATGATCTGGTCATGGTCCCCGTATACGACGTGATTCCCGTCAATTGCCGGATATGTGAGGCCGGTTCCCGGGAACCGTTTCCAGTCCCTGGAAGTAATATTGAATATCCGGATAAAATCACCGCTGACAGCCCCTTTGTCGATCTCTCTCCATGCAACAGTATCGCCGGAAATTACCGGATCAACATTTGTACCTTCATCATAACCCGTCATGAAAGAAGTCCCGATCCTGTATTCCGTGCCTCGCGATATGTTACAAAGGAACTTTTCTGCCTGCGGCTGGTCTGATGTAAATGTATCCGGATTAAGTTTTGGGTTTGTAAAACTGTCCGGGACCAGGGCTTTATCATAAGCCGCACCTGCCGAGACCGCCAGTACGATAACTGTTGCAAGAACAATGACACACAATACAGCGATGTATTTATTATTTCTTCCATTCTGTGGCATACTAAATCTCCGGACAACCTTTTTCTAGGCACCGGTTCTTTCCGGCCATATTTAACAGAGTGCAGGGCGCTAGTGCATGCGCTTGGGATTCGCCGGAGATGGTGCCGGGTTCACAGGAAGACAGAGAGACTCGGAGAGGATCTTGATCTGAACCTGTGAATAAAAAGTGAACAGGCCCTTAAAATTCCCGGATTATTCCTGCTCTTCCTGCCTGTGGGCAAGTGCGATAGCCGACTGGCTCACAAATGCCTCGATAAGCTCGCGATTGCTGATATCTGTCCCTGCTTTCAGCTGGATGAGGACCGAATCGTTCGTTCCGTCATAAGATGAGAGCCCCATAACGTATGCTCTTCCCAGGTTGAGATGTTCAGATATACGGGTATACGTCTCTTTGGTGATCGATCCGGTCATCCAGCCGGGGAGCGTGGGCCCAGGAGCCAGGTGCTGGCCGGAGAGGAGCGTCGCATGTTCATGGTTCCCGTCCAGAGAAAACGTCATTCCGGCCAGGTCCCTGTTGAGCTCGCTGTTCAGTATCCCAACCGATTCCTGATCCCCGTCTACCCGAAGGATCTGCAGCATACGGCCGGGCTGGTCGAAGGACACGATTGCCACAAGGGAACCAGGCACGAGGTTTCCAAGCTTTTCAGAAACGAACCGGTATACCTCTTCCGGATCTTTAATCCGCACAAGTTCCCCGGCTGAACGGGCAAGGAATTCCATATCGGTAAGGTGCTGCCGGGCTTTTGCCGCTGCCTCGTGCAGCTCGGTGATGTCCCGGCCTATCCCATCGTATTCCCGCGGCCGGCCCTGATCGTCAAAGTCTGCCCGGTTTATCCACCTGAACCAGCGGATCTCCCCTTCAGGACCGGTAACACGGTGCTCAATTGTCGTCTTCGGGTTTTTTACCGTCAGGGATTCCAGGGAGGTTGTCAGAACCCTCCGGTCGTCATCCGGGATCAGGGAAAAGAACGACCGTCCCAGAAGGTCCGCTGAATCCTTTTTTATTGCCCTGCAGAGGGGGGCGTTCACAAAGGTAAGGGTGCCGTCCGGAAGGAAACGGGTGATAAAATCTGTCTGTTCCTCGGCAACAACCCGAAACCGGGCCTCGCTCTGCTGCAGGGAGTCTGCATCAATCTTCTGCCCAAGAGCGAGGGATACCTGCTGCAGGAACGTCTCGATCAGATTCCGGCGTACGAGGGTCTGTCCTTCTTTTGGAACGATCAATACCACTCCAAGGATACAGTTCCGTGATATAAGACCGATGGAGAACTTGTCTCCGCCCAGGGAAAATGTCTCTTCGATCTTCTGGGATGCCACCATCGGGATCTGCCCGAACATGGTATAATAGAGATCACCCGGGATCCTCTGGATCTGGCCGGATTTTAATCTCTCAATCGCATCGGGGTCGCTCACAATAAAGTGCTTTCCTATAAGTTCTTCGCCGGTCAGAGTTTTAAAAAATGAACAAATAGCTGAAGGCAGGACATTCCTCATCACTATTGCATGGGTTTGCAGGTCAAAGGAACTGATGGTAATGGTCGCTTCCGGGACCAGTTCGCGTAAACCTGAGATTATCGCAGTATAGATGTCTGCACCTGGGGAAAGTTCGAGGAACTCCCGTGCCTTCCTCGAGAGGAATTCCATGTCAGCGATATGCTGACGGGTGCTCTCCTCGGCTTCGTGCAGTTCCGTGATATCCCGCCCGACCCCCTGGTACTCTGTGATCTCCCTTTTCTCATTGAACAGCGCCCGCACGATCCACTGTTGCCAGCGGATATTTCCGGCTGGAGTAAGAACCCGGCACTGGACTGTCGTGACAAGGTTGTTCAGGTCGGGACCCGGGAAGCGTTGCCGGAAAAGAGGGATGACCTCATTCACGATATACGGGATATGTGCCTGACCGATAAGACCATCCGGTTCCATCCCCATATACCGAGAATATGATTTGTTCACATAAGTGAGAGAACCATCGGGAAGGAACCGCGTGATAAACTCCGTCTGGTCCTCGACAATAGCCCGGAACCGCGCTTCGCTCTTCCGGAGGGCATCATCTGCCTTCCGCCATGCAAGAACAAGGGAAGCCTGTTGCAGGAATGCCTCGATGAGTCCGGGATTGGGAATCGGACTGCCATTTCGGGGAAGGAGAGCTACATCCCCAAGAAGTTGTCCCTGGGAAACAAGACCGAGGATAAAAATTTCACCCAGATTGAGGGCTTTTTCGATCTGCTGACATACAAGGTAGGGGACCTGCCCGAATAGACCATTATAGAGACTACCGTACGCTTTGCGCACTCCCCCCACCTTCATGAATTCAATCGCCGCCGGGTCTAGCACGACAAATGAAAATCCGACAATGTCCGTGCCGGTAATCTGCCGGAAGGTATCACGCGCCCCGATGCCGCATATATTCCGTATAGTGAGCATCTTTGTGGCCGGGTCAAATGAATTTACGGCAACGACAGCGTCGGGCAGCAGCTCGGAAAGGCTCTCCGCGATCGCGGCATAGATATTCGCTTCCAGGGGCAGTTCGAGGAACTCGCGTGCTTTGCGGGATATGAACTCCATGTTGGCTGCATACCGGCGTATCCTGTCCCCCGCTTCGGCCTGTTCGGTGATATCCCGCCCGACCCCCTGGTATTCCGTGAGGTTGCTCTCCTTGTCGAAAAGGGCACGCACCGTCCACTGCAGACGGCGTATGCAGCCATTGGCGGGAGGTATGAGGCATTCTAAGGTCATGACTGCATGATCCGGGTCAAGAGACCGGATCTGTTCCCTGAAGAGTGCACGGTCCTCTTCAGGAATGTACAAAAAGGACTGCGTCCCGACAAGTTCTTCGGGTTTCTTTTCCACCAAGCGGGCATATGACCCATTGACAAATGTCAGTGTCCCGTCAGGCAGGAACCGGATGATATACTCCGTCTGGTCCTCAACGATTGCCCGGAACCGTGTCTCGGAGAGATCCACCATCTGCTGGTAGACCCGTTCGGCAGTGATGTCGTCGCACGTGAGAATGCTTCCCGAGCTGCCGTCCGCAAGCACGGTCAGTGTCTGTTTTACGCGGAAGTACAAGGTCGCATCGTTCAGCTGGTAGCATATTTCCGAAGTATGGTCACCGGTCCCGGGATTTTCCCCGTGCGGGAGGCAGGAAAAGAACGGGTCATCAATCTCCCGTAGGGATTTCCCGGCAAAATCGCCGGGGTTTTTACCAAGCAGGGAAAGGACTGGCGTGTTAACCCAGAGAATTTTCCCCTTATCATCAAGGACAATTACATAGTCCGATGAAAACTCGATCATGTTCGAGATGGGGGTCCTCTGCGACAATGAAAAGACCTTGGCATTGCCACGGACCTCCATCTCAACATGACCAGACATGAGGAGAATGTCCAGGTACTTGGACATGATGTTCCGGTTTATCTTCATCCGGGAGGAAAGATCCGAGATCATCATGCCTTTCGGGTGGTGCTTAAGGAGTGATTTGATCCGGGTTATCGTCTCCTCGTCAAGCACACTCATATAGTTAAATATATTATAGATCTTGTTAATCTATGCTTTTTAATTTCATTCTGCCGGACTGAAAGGTATTGTCGGATCACTTCCTAAAGGATTCTTGTTATCGCTCAGTGCATGCACTAGCGCCCTGCACTTTGTTATATAGACTCAGGGAAAATGATGGCTTATAAAAAAGATATTGGAAGTGAATTATTCATGAAGATCTCTATGTCCCGGTCCTGTCTGGTAGAACTGTTGGGAATTGTCCTGCTGCTTGTTATCCTGATAGTACCGGTTGCGGCAGACACCATGAGAACGGAATCGGGGACGAACCGGAATGGGAATGACTACGCCAACTATACGTTCGAGTACTGTACATCTATGGGTTCAATGGTGTTTACCTGTCCATCTGGGTTGACTTACGGGGGAACGGCATCTGAATGCAGTAATTTATGCCTCGGGCAGGCCCTGTGCGTTGCTGCAACGTATGTACAGGGGGACAAGACATGCTGGCTTAAAAGTTCACTCCCGGCAGCGTCACCCAACCCAGGGATGACCTCGTTTGTCAAGGTGGCTTCCGCCGTTATTAAATGTGCGTACATTCACCCCACCGCTGACTTTACCGCAACGCCCCTTGAAGGGTCCATACCCCTTGATGTCCAGTTCACCGACCAGTCGAGCAATGCCCAGACGTGGTCCTGGGATTTTGGGGATGGCGGCACTTCCACTTCAATAAGCCCCTCGCACATGTATACCCAGGCCGGAACATATACGGTCACCCATACGGTGACTGAATCGTGTAAGGGAGTTTCTGATACCAAAACTAGGACAAGCTACATTATTGCAAAGAATCAGGTCTCTTCTGCTGGTTATCTCGATGTATCCTCAACACCGGGCGGTGCGAGAATTTCTATTAATGGGGCTGATAAAGGAATTACCAGTTCCAGTTCCTTGATCATGAGGAGGATAATTTTATCTCCCGGCACTTATGATGTTCACCTTACCCTCAGCGGGTATAATGATTATTCACAATCAGAGACGATTAATGCAGGGCAGGCAGTATCACTGACGGCCACCCTCACTCAGTCCTCCCAGCCGCCGGCCCCGTCTTCAACCACCGGCACCCTCGTGATCACCAGCATACCTGATGGCGCTGCAGTTTACATCGACAGCGGATCACAGGGAACAACGCCGACAACCATCTCCATTACAGCCGGAAGCTATACCGTGAAGCTGACCAAATCCGGGTACACGGATTATCAGCAACCGGCGATAACGGTTGCGGCAGGAAAGACCACCCCCCTGAACGTCAATCTGGTCGCAACTACCCCGGGATCAACCGGGACCGGATCCATCTCGATCATATCATCCCCCTCCGGTGCCAGCGTGAACCTTGACGGCTGGGACAAAGGTACAACCCCCACGACCCTAGATGACGTCAAGGCAGGTTCGCACACGCTCACGCTGACAAAAACAGGATACCAGGATTCTGTCAGGACCGTCCCCGTTACCGGGGGTAGTACCACGGAGGTGACGGCAAGCCTCACTATCCAGGACCCGGGTCCGCAGCCTTCCGGTTTAAGCACGCTGACCATCCGTTCGACACCGGTGGGTGCCAATGTCTATATCGATGGTGAGACGGCCGGGATCACACCGGTCAAGATCCAGAACGTGAAAGCAGGCACCCGCAAGATACTCCTTACCCTGCAGAGCTACCCGGACAATACCCAGACTGTTGAGATTACCGCCGGGTCTGATAAAGAAATAAGCATTGATCTCGGTACAAAAAAGGCGCCGGGGTTTGCCCTGCCGGTTTCGCTTGCTGCTTTGGCATTTACCGCTCTGGTGGTACTCGGGAGGAGAAAAGGCAGATAATCTTCCTGGAATGACCTTCGGCTCCCGTGATCAGGAAATGGCGGCTTTTTGCCGGTTCCCCGGAAAGATCCTCCTCTTTTTTTGGGTACTCGTTTTACATGACCGGTTTTCCGCTCATTCCTGCGCAGTATTGAATTAATCGCTGGATCAATTCCTGAAGGATCTTTCATATTGCTTAGTGCATGCACTAGCGCTCTGCACTTTGTTATATAGACTCAGAGGAAACAGTCTGGTATAAGAATTTCCAAGGAAAGGTAACCATGAAGATTCATCGGTCTTGTTCATTTCTGTTTGTTGTCTGCGTTGTTCTGGTAATGGCGGTTCTGGTAGCGCCGGTAACAGCAACGTGTCCGGCGTCGATCTCCTATATCGGTTTCAATCATGACTATTCATCGGGTAATGCCCCGCTTGCCGTCCAGTTTACCCCCGTTGTGACAAGTGTCGATCCCATTCAAACCTGTGTCTGGGATTTCGGCGACGGGACTCCCGCATACAGTGGAGCATATGCTCCGATATCCCATACCTATACCGTACCAGGTACCTACGATGTGACACTTACCGTATTCTCATATGGTGGTTGCACCTTGTCAAGGAAGGTTACAGGGTTTGAGACGGTGAATAATGTTATTGCGATAGTGAAACCTGTAGTGAATCCTGTTGTGAAACCTGTAGTGAATCCTGTTGTGGGTTGTGTAATGAGTAATCCGGATGCACGTTTTACGGAATCTCCCGATTCAAGTGCGGGGGTTGTGCCGTACACAGTTCACTTTACCGATCAGTCCACGGGCGCAAAGTCATGGAACTGGAACTTCGGTGACGGCAGCACATCTGCCCAGCAGAACCCGGATCATACTTACACAACGGGTTCGACAACGGGTACTCATTACCTGATAACACTCACGATCACAGGATCATGTACCGGGGAAAGTGACAGCTATTCTCTTCAGATGACAGCATTTGATAATGTTGGGTTGATCGCGGTTAATTCAAATCCAAGCGGCGCGTTAATTACCTACGATGGAAAGCCAACAACAACAAAAACACCGTTTATAGCTGATGGATGGATCCCCATTGGCATACATGCAATAAGCCTGAAACTCGACGGGTATGATGACTATTTTACAACATTTATGGTTGAAAAAGGCAAGACCGCGCAGGTTAACGCCGTGCTGGTGAAGACCGGTTCCTCACCTCCCAACCCTACCTCAACCACCGGCTCGCTCCAGATCACCAGCATACCATCCGGGGCTGCTGTTTACATAGATGAAGGATCGCAGGGAACCACCCCCGTAAACGTTTCCGGCCTTGCCGCCGGCAGCTATACGGTGAAGCTGACCAAATCCGGGTACACGGATTATCAGCAACCGGCGATAACGGTCGCGGCAGGAAAGACCACCCCCCTGAACGTCAATCTGGTCGCAACTACCACAGGATCATCAAACGGGACCGGATCCATCTCGATCATATCATCCCCCTCCGGAGCCAGCGTGAACCTTGACGGCTGGGACAAAGGTACAACCCCCACAACCCTTGATGAGGTGAAGGCAGGTTCGCACACGCTCACGCTGACAAAAACAGGATACCAGGATTCTGTCAAGACCGTCCCCGTTATCGGGGGTAGTACCACGCAGGTGACGGCAAGCCTCACTATCCAGGACCCGGGTCCGCAGCCTTCGGGTCCAGGCACCCTGACCATCCGTTCGACACCGGTAGGTGCCAATGTCTATATCGATGGTGAGACGGCCGGGATCACACCGGTCAAGATCCAGAACGTGAAAGCAGGCACCCACAAGATACTCCTGACTCTGCAGAGCTACCCGGACACTACCCAGACTGTTGAGATTACTGCCGGGTCTGATAAAGAAATAAGCATTGATCTCGGTACAAAAAAGGCGCCGGGTTTCGCCGGGCCGGCATCGCTTGCTGCCCTGGCCTTTGTATCGCTGGTGCTGCTGGGGAGGAGGAAAGAGCGGTAACAGTCCCGATATGATACTACGCCATTATTTCAGGGAACCAGCGGCTTTTAGTAAACCTGGCCGCGGTCGGCTCTTTTTTTGTCTAACCCTCCTCGTATGTGTCCTGCTCACCGCCCCGGTCCAGGCAGCGGCGAATGCACAGGTGTCTGTCACAGCCACCCCTGCTGTCATCTCAGCGGGCGGGACCAGTTCGATCCAGGTCGTTGTCTCCGATCTGACAGGTCCTACCAGTGACACCGGGGGATCATCTGCCATCCCCCTTCATAACGCACAGGTGACCCTGTCAACCTCGTCTCCCGGGATAACATTTTCACCTTCATCCGGGACAACGGATGCACAGGGGAGGTTCACCTCAACGCTCACCTCCGCTTCTTCCGCATCCGGAACAGTATCCGTTTTTGCTGTCGCCATTCTATCCCGGGATTTTTATGGCACGGGAACGGGAACAGTAACGATCCGGATACCGGCCGTTATTTTACCGGAAGCAGACCAGCAGCCGGTCGCGGTTATCCAGATTGATCACTATGCCGGCACTGCACCGCTGACTGTGCAGTTCGATGGCCGGCAATCGTACAGTCCCACCAGCGCGGTCCGGTCCTATGCATGGGACTTTGGAGATGGCACGACCGGGGACGGGTATGTATCGGCCCACACGTACACGAATACGGGCTCGTATACGGCACATCTCATGGTGACTGACAACGCGGGGCTCCGGTCAGCATCAGATTCAGTGGTTATCACGGCCGGGCAATCTGCAGCTGCATCCCGGCCGGAGGCAGTGATTGTGGTGAACCAGTCCTTCGGACCTGCCCCGCTGGCTGTGGCATTCGACGGCTCGAAATCCTCGGATCCGGCTGGGAGCATACAGGATTGGCACTGGGATTTTGGCGATGGCAGCTCGGCCCACGGGCCGTTTACCACTCACCGCTATCCTACCCCCGGCTCCTACACCACCACGCTTGAGGTTACCGGAGCAGACGGCTCCTTGTCGGACTTTTCTACCATCCAGGTTATTGTCCGGTCTTCTTTTACTTCTCCCACTCCCGCACCCACCCTGTTGTATTCCCCCCCGCCGACCCTTGTATCTGAAACGCATGGCATGTCAGTGAACCCGTTCGTTCCTGGGAGTAATTCCAGTGTCATTTTTCCCTTCATGCCTGCCAGTCGTTACATCCCGCCGTCGTTTGCCCCTCTTGCCGGGATTGCAACTGGTATAATTATTGGTGCAGCAGCATCGGTCGTGACCCGTTCAAAACCGCCTGACCCTGCAGGACGGAAATTCCAGGAATTCGTGAAGAGCATACTGGGAAAACGGGGCGTGAGTGCGATAACCGCATGGGAGAAGAAAAAACAGAAGATCACTTTTATAAAGAGAAAGGAAATATTTGCCGGCCTGTCGCTCGTTGAGATCCTTGTTGCCATCACAAGTGCCGTTTTGATTGGATCCGCATTTTATGTCGTCAACCCGAACCCTGACCGGTTCCTGTTCACCCTTGCATTGTTTATTGCGGCTGGCGGTGCGGTTGTGGTACTTCAGGATCTTTCCCGCCGGAGGGTGGCAAGGCAGCATGGCCAGTATGCTGAATACCAGGTATGGCCGCTCGGCACCATTATTATGTTCCTGACTGCAGGATTTTTTGGATGTGCCTGTGGAAAACCCTCCCGTCCGGTGTATGAGACTGGACGGGACAAGAGCACACGCGATGCAGCGATAGAATGCCTTACCGGTCCCGTGCTCTCGTGTATCTTCGGATGCCTGTTTCTTGTGCTGATTCCCTTGGGAGGTCTAGCAGCAACCGTAGGAAGCGTGGGGTTTTCGATGAACATCGTCCTTGCACTCTACAGCCTGATGCCCTTTGAACCCATGGATGGCCCAAAGGTATGGGCATGGAACAGGGCCGCATATATGGCAATCTTCATTCCGTTGCTGGTAATTTATATCGGCATTGCATACCTGTTCCGGTGACAGTATCGGGTCTTGAAGAAAAACCAATGACAAGCAAACAAGATCGAAAATAAATTCCGGAAAGAGGGAAATTCATTGTAAAAGAGCGTTAAAAATAACTCAGGTAAGTCATCAAAAACATCGGTACTTTTCTTCCCATTTACTCAATCAGATTTTTTTTAGGGAACCTTTATTAAAGCACCATCATGAGAATCCCTTATCAAGCCCCTCGCTAATTTTGTGTTTCTTTTCCTTGTTAAGTTCCGTGATGTAATCCTCGAATTTGTGGATACGGGTGCTGACCGGGAACGGGATGCCGATGGTGCTGATGATCGCCTCACCCCGGTCAAGGGTCTGGATCTCTATCTCCATTTTTGAGAGGTCCTGTTTGGCGCTGCCCATGATGATGTCCCGGTCGCCCCGGTCGCCAAGGCCCATCACGACAAACGTATTGATCTGTGCCAGTACTTTCGGGTCAACATTTTTGGGCTGCTGGGTAATAACGCAGAGACCAACCCCGAACTTGCGGCCTTCCATAGCACATTCACGGAAGACCTGCGTTGAAGAACCGCCGCTCGCAAGCACCCGCTGGGCTTCCTCGATACTGATGAGTACCTGGTGACCTGATTCCTGCTTCTCGTCAATCCCGAATCCCCGGGCTTCCGAGCGGTGCTTTTCCATAATCATGCGGGTGATCACCGACAGGACAAAGAGTTCGCTTCGTTCTCCCATATCCGGAATGTCGATGAGGACGACACGGTTCTCGTGAAGGTTCTTCATGATCTCAGGGATTGACGAGCCCTGCGGGCGGAAAAAGGCGGCATTCCCCTTGACCAGATTCTCGAGATAGCGCTGGATCACCCGGACAGGACCCCCCATGGAATTCCGGATCAGCCACGAGAGGCTCCCCTCTCTGATCCCGAATGCAGCAGGGTCTTTTATGGGGAAGATCTCAGGATCTACTCCAGCAAAATACTCAATGATTTCTTTACCGGAAGTGCGGGAGAAGGCCTCGATGATATCGTGCTGGGGTCCAGAAAGGTCATGGAGGATCGCAAGATCGCCGATGCGGAAATTGTCATACTCAAGCCAGAGCCGGTTCATCGCGTATTTTTTCCGGTCGTTTTCTCCCCGGATCGTGAAGATGGCAAGCCCGTCTTTCCCGTTGGTATAGTGGACAAGTCCCCTGGTGGGCTCCCCGGTCGAGGATTTCCCGCCACTCACATATTCACCGTGGGGATCAACAATCAGGAGCCCGAACTTCTGCACTTTCATGCACGATGCACAGAACGTCTTCATGAAGTTGCTTTTTCCCATGCCGGTGGTGGCAAACACACCCATGTGCTGGGGGAGGACGCGGGCAGGGATCCGGACAGCGACATCGCGGATGACATCCTGGCCGCTGCGCATGAGACCCACCTCGATCTCGCCCATCTGTTCGGTCAGGAACCGGAAGTCGTCTGCGGTCGGGTCTTCGACAGTTGAGAACTTGGAGGGGATGGTGCGTGGTTTGTGAAACTTCCCGTCCCGGTCGATAAAACCAAGAGGAACTGCATCAACCGTGATGAAAACGTCCTCCCCCAGCCCGTAGAACTGCTCGGCGTAGGCCCGGGTGTCCCATTTGGGATCGGCAAAGTTACTGTCATGCGACAGATCGGTGATCTTGGCAAAGAAGGTCGCACCTTTTGTGGTGTCGACAATCTTTTTGATGTCGCCGATGTAGAGGGTCTCGCTGTGGGGGGCGATAAAGCGGTACGAAAGCACGCTTCTTCCGATGAGCCGGTATTTCGATGTGTCAACGTTTTCAGTATCGCGCAAATTCATCATGGTAATCTCCGAACAGGATATCATAGGTCTGCCGATCGATGCCGGCCTCCGCGAGCCGTCCGAGCAGGTCACCTTTGACCTGCTCCACAATCTCTTCGGTCAGGGCGACGATGCGGTGGGCGTCGAAGAGCGGGTACGGGTAGCCCGGGATTCTCCCGTCCGCGGAACACCCCGCAAGGCGGTTCATGATCTCCGCTGCCGAATCTCTACCAATGCCGCGGG
>Ga0209777_10005555_pt1 | contig 14467 bp, 11 predicted proteins | sample FrelakmetHBP12HB_FD_187147 | JGI IMG/M metagenome (GOLD analysis project Ga0209777, IMG submission 187147) | Freshwater lake sediment microbial communities from the University of Notre Dame, USA, for methane emissions studies -HBP12 HB (SPAdes)... | ecosystem: Environmental > Aquatic >...
TGTGGGGGATCACCAACCGCTCTTCCGGCGTGTCACCCTCGATCTTGGCCCTTCCCCAGCCGCGCAGCTTCCGACCGACCAGCGCTTGGCTCGCCTGCGCCAGGGCGAAGGCGATCCCGCGCTGGTCGCGCAGTTCTTCCAATATGGGCGCTACCTGCTCATCGCCGGCTCGCGCGCGGATTCGCCGCTGCCCACCAACCTGCAAGGCATCTGGAACGACAACCTCGCCTGCAACATGGGCTGGACCTGCGACTTCCATCTCGACATCAATACGCAGCAGAATTACTGGCCCGCCGAAGTGTGCAATCTCTCGGAGTGCCACGAACCGCTCTTCCGCCTCATCGAGTCGCTGCGGGAGCCCGGGCGGCACACGGCCCAGACGGTCTATGGCGCTCGCGGCTGGGTGTGTCATGTCTTCACCAATCCCTGGGGCTACACCGCGCCGGGCTGGGGGCTCGGCTGGGGGATACATCCGACGGGCGGCATTTGGATCGGCTCGCACCTGTGGCAGCGATACCAATTCACTGGGGACCGCGAGTTCCTCCGGGAGCGAGCCTATCCTACGTTGAAAGAGGCGGCGGAATTCTTCCTCAGTTACATGGTGGAAGACCCAAAACACGGCTGGTTGGTGACGGGTCCCTCCACCTCGCCCGAGAACGCGTTCGTCACGCCCAACGGCCAGGGTGCCTGCAGCGAATACATGGGGCCGACCTGCGACATCGTCCTGGTGCGCGACCTGTTCACCTCCTGCATTACCGCCAGCCGAACGCTCGCCGTGGACGAGGGGTTTCGCGGCCAGCTCGAGGCCGCGCTGGCAAAGCTGCCGCCGCTGCGCGTCGGCAAGCATGGGCAATTGATGGAATGGCTGGAGGATTTCGAGGAAGCAATGCCCAATCACCGCCACACGTCCCACCTGATCGCGCTCTATCCGAGTGACCAGATTACCCCGGCTGCAACTCCCGACCTCGCGAAGGCCGCCCGCGTCACGCTCCAGCGCCGCCTGAGCCAGCCAGACTGGGAGGACGTGGAATGGAGCCGCGCCAACTTGGTCAACTTCTACGCGCGCCTGGGCGACGGCGATGAAGCCCACAAGCACGTGCTCGGCTTGCTGCGCGAGGACACCGACGCCGATCTGCTGACGTTCTCGAGCGGCGGCATCGCGGGAGCACCGGAGAACATCTTCGTGGTGGATGGCAATTCCGCCGGCACCGCCGGCATCGCCGAGATGCTGCTGCAATCCCACGGCGGGGAAATCGGACTGCTCCCCGCGCTCCCGAAGGCGTGGGGCAGCGGTTCAGTGAAAGGGCTGAAAGCGCGCGGGGGCGTGACCGTGGACATTGAATGGAAGGACGGCAAAGTCAGCGCGTTCAAGCTCCGCTCTCCCAACCCCCAACCTGTGAAAGCTCGAGTCAACGGAGAAAGCCGTACCATAACGCCCGAGATGAGCTGACAGGCAAAAACCCCTGACCACCGCATGAAAGACATAACGAGTATCCCTACCGGAGTGCGCCCGTCCTCGGGCGCAGCAACGTTCGCAGGCAAGAGGATCTGGGAGCTTTCCAGCGCGCGGGGCGAGGTGAGGCTTGCTGCGCCCGAGGACGGGCGCACTCCGGCCCAGCCGCCTCCTATGGTCGTACGTGCCAGCGCCCTCCTCACAGCCTGCCTCATCACGGCCCTGGCGACGCTGTCCTGCCTCCCGGGCGCTGCCGTCGCCGCCGAAAATGCGCCGGCCGTTCCGCCTCTCACGACCAATTCCAGCCCCTCGGCAATCGTCGCGGTCAGCACCTCTGCCAAGGGACGCACCTACAGTCGCATGCTTTTCGGCGGTTTTCTGGAACACTTCCATCGCCAGATCTACGGTGGAATATACGAGCCCGGCTCCCCGCTCTCCGACGCCAAGGGGTTCCGCACCGACGTCATCGAGGCCGTCAAAGAGCTGCGCACGCCCATCGTGCGTTGGCCGGGCGGATGCTTCGTCAGCGCCTATCATTGGAAGGATGGCGTCGGCAAAGATCGCCAGCGTAGCTTCGACAAGGCCTGGGGAGTAGAGGACCCCAACACCTTCGGCACGGACGAGTTTGTCGAATGGTGCCGCTTAGCCGGCCTCGAGCCCTACATCTGCGGCAACGCCGGCACCGGCACGCCCGAGGAAATGAGCGACTGGGTCGAATACTGTAACCAGACCCAGGGTCGCTGGGCTCGGCTTCGCATGGCGGGCGGGCATGCGGAACCGTTCAACGTCCGCTACTGGTCGGTCGGCAACGAGAACTGGGGCGGTCACGAAATCGGCGCCAAGACGTTGCAGGAATGGGGCCTCTTCGTCCGCGAAACGGTGAAGATGATCCGCCGCACCGACCCGTCCGTCATCCTCACGGCGGCTGCCCTCGGTGATGACTGGAACCGGAACCTGCTCCAGCACGCCGGCAACCTGCTGAACATGATCTCCATCCACGGCTATTGGGACGGGCTCTGGATGGACGACCACCCGAGCGGCTATGCCACCTGCATGATGCGATCGACCCAGCCCGAGGAGAGCATTGTCACCGTCGAGCGGCTGCTGGACTCAACCGGCTTCAGGGGCCGGATCACTATCGCATTCGATGAGTGGAACCTTCGCGGCTGGCACCACCCGGGCGTCGAGACGGGTTTCGGCCCCGACCAGATCAAGGCCCGCGACCGTAACGACATCGCCGCCACCTACACGATGGCCGACGCGCTGTTCTCAGCCTGCTTCCTGAACTCCTGTCTGCGCCATCCTGACACGGTGAAGATGGCCAACATCGCGCCGCTCGTGAACACGCGCGGCCCGCTGTTCGTGCATCCCAAGGGCATCGTCAAGCGGACGACTTTCCATGTGATGAGCATGTACGCCAACCTGCTCGCGCCGCGCGTGGTCAAGGCCACGGTCGCCAGCGACCCGTTCAAACACGGCAACGGAACCGTCCCCGCCGTTGACGCGGTGGCCACCTGCGACGCGACGAGGAAGGACTGGCGCATCGTCCTGGTAAACCGCCACCCCTCCGCGTTTGTGAACTGCGGACTCCAATTTGACGGGGTGGCCGCGTCCGGCGCCTGCCGGGCCACCGTTCTGGCCGGGGATGCTCCCGAAGCCTTCAACGACGTGGAACGACCGGCTCGCGTCATTCCTCAGCAAGTCGAGCTGGCCTTCCAGAGTGGCGCCATTGCGTTGCCGCCCCATTCCCTGACCATCCTCGAAATGACCCGCCCCCCGGCCCCGGAACATCTCCTCGCCAACGGCGGATTCGAGTCCGCCGGTGATAAAGAGCATCCCGAAGACTGGGCGCCGACCCAATGGGGCGAAGGCGCATACCACGCCGCCTGGTCAGAGGATCAGCCCCACTCCGGTCAGCGCTGCGTCCTCCTGGAATCCGCCGCGGGCGCGGACTGTGCTTGGATGCAGCGCGTTGAAGTCGAGCCCCACACCAAGTACCGTCTGGCCGGTCGGATCCGCACCCAGGCCGTGGTCCCCGGAACCGGCTGCGGAGCCTTCTTCAACGTGCAGGAAGTCCAGGACGTGAAGACGCAGGTGATCACCGGCACGAGCGACTGGGTGCGGGTGGAGATGGTCTTCGACAGCGGCCCGCACGACTCGATTCAAGTAAACTGCCTCCTCGGCGGCTGGGGCCGATCGAGCGGCAAGAGCTGGTATGATGACATCACCCTGGAGCCAGTGAGCCTCTAAGTGTCGCCATCGTTTACGCTTGAGTTTGTGTGCGGCGTGTGCAATTCTCCATGATATGAGCACCGCCACGGTTTCAGGCCGCATCGATCGCAAAATTGACGCCCTGCTGGTCCGCCAGACGCTGGGCAAGAAACGCTGCCAAATAGTCAGCCGGGATGTGACCGAGAAGGTCCTGGAACGGGCATACCCGGGTATCGGCTTTCGTGACGGGGTCGGGGAGCGGGAAGCTTACCTGATCGGGCATCGGGTCGCAGTCTGGGAAGTGGAGCGAGTATTTCGGGAACTGGGCACGCTGGACAAGACCGTGGAGCATTTCGGCTTGCCGATTAGGCTGGTGAAGCGGGCGATGGACTACGCGCGCGCGTTCCCGAAAGAGACTGAGCGCTGCCGTATGGCCCAGACGACATGAAGCCGCGCCTGTTGGGCGACGAAAATACCTCGCCCAAGTTGGTTGCCGCCTGCCGGCGGTTGCACCCGGGATTCCCCATGGTTCACATCGCCGCCCATAACCAGGATTGGTGCGGACTCAATGATGATGATTTGCTTGATGCGTGCCTTGCGGCGGAGCTGATCCTGGTGGGACACGACCGCCGAACGCTCGCAGACGCGGCCACGCGGGCTATTCGAGAACGAGGCGGTCATGCGGGGATTATTCTCTTTCGTGCGTTTATTCGGCAGGCGGATTTCGGGGGGCAATGTCGCGCCTTATGCCGCTTTTGGGAACACAGCCGGGAATGGGACTGGTTCAATCGCATGGCCTATATCCCAACCGATGTCGTGCCTCAACCCGCCGCCCGCTGAGCGCGCGTCTGCCTTCAAGTTGTCCACGACCCAGTGCAGCCGCGGCAGAGCCTTACCCTGGTGCCGGAACGTCTAAGCCTTTAGTCTAAGCTGTGCCGCCGCCGCCGTGCGAAGCTCGCCGGCAATTGAGAGCGCGTCGCCGAAAGTCAGAGTGACTGCGGCTATAAAGGAAGCGCCTCATAGAGGTGGATGCTGGATCACGCTGGCATGACGCCCTTGCACGCTGGGTAGCTCTGGCAACCCCAGAACTTGCCACCAGCCTGTTTGCCGCGCCGGGCGGTTCGTAGAACCATCTCTTTGCCGCATCGCGGGCATCGGGGCGGAGTGGGTGCCTGGGCTGGTTCTGGCTCCGCGTTCGGACCCGCCTCTCTGCCGGCCTGGACCGAGCTCACCAACTCGAGAAGTTCCGGCCCGTCCAGGAGGTGGATTGGCTTTCCACTAGCAAACGCCCGCGCTTCCTCGGTGAACCGCCCCGAAGTCACGATAGTCGCTTCATCAGCCTGCTCGGCTGTCATTACGCCGAACATTTGCTGGAGCACGGGCCTTCCGACCGAGAAGACCTTCCATTGCTTGCATTGGACCAGCGACCTGCGTCCGTCCTTTTGCAAGACCAGGTCCACCCCGCCGTCGCTCCCTTTGCCAAGAGAGTAATCTACGGTGAATCCTCGGCGGCGGTAGGCTTCGGCGACCAGGTACTCGAAGTCTTTCCAGGAAGTCGCACGCAACGTTTCAAGGCTTTGCTGCTCGTCCACGAGCCTCCGCCGCTTGGCGCCTAATAACGCCGATGCTACCGCGATGATCCCGAAGACAAGCGCCGCGAAAGGGGCAAGTGGTGAAAGACCAGCGATGACCGCTTGAACCAGTTTGTCCTGACCGGCGAGGGCCGGCAGGATCCATCGGAGGCCAACATAGGCAAGCACGCCCAAGCCGGCGCTCACCCACCAGGGGGCCATCAGCAGCAGGTCGCTGATCTTCTCTTTGCGTCGGCTCATATCTCGATGCGCTCGATCTTCAGGTCGTTATGGAGTGCAGTTGTTGCACTATTTGGCAAGCCATTATTGTGTATAGCCTAGTATCAGAGCCTGAATGCAATCGCCGCTGGCAGGGGCGCTGGGGGCCGAGGCGAAAGCGGCGCGGCCGGGCAATGTGACAGGTTCGCTTTTGGATTCGAGCGCGGCGCAGTCGAGGTTCAGGCGGAAGAGGAAAGCCAGTATGTCTTCGCCCTCTTTCATCCCGTAGGCGGCGCGGACGGCGGAGTCGAAGGTAGCGTGGGCGTCGCGGCGGCGTTTGGTGCCGGGAGCTTCGAGGGCGAGAGAGAGGTCGCGCAGGAACCACCCATTGGTGGCCATGATCTGGCGGTTGGCGCCCCAAAAGTGTCAATAGTGAGAACCGACGCGAATGGCGCTTAGTTAGGGCCCAGCAAAAGCGCCCGATGGGTTTGGCACATTGGAAGGTATTGGTCTAAGCCGGTCGGGCCTCCGCTCTGCTCGGCCATGAGCAACAAAGGGAAAGCCTTTAGCAATCCGTGGGTAGTCATTCCGCCGGTGCTGTAGCTAACTTAATACTATGGCCACGCGCAGAGTGTGGTCATCATCAAACCTATGATCGCGAAGCCTGATCCAAATTTGCTCACCACGGTCCTCCTTGCCGCCATGCTAGCCTCCGGGGCTCAAGCCGTCTGGGCGGCTGATTGCAACGCCTGCCATCCCAATGAAGTGGCCCAGTGGTCGGGCAGCCCCCACGCCAACACTCAACTCGATGTGGCCACGGAACTGAGCCAGTCACATCCTGGAGAGACTCCCGCCGGGGTGATCCTGGGCGAGGACTGCATTGCCTGCCACGCGCCGACGGCGGTACAGGCCAACGGCAAGATGAGCGAAGGCGATGCCTTGGGCTATTTCTTCACCACGACCAACGGCCAGTTCAGCGCGGACACCAGCGCCACCAACACCTCCGCCTGGCCCCATGTCGGTTGCGCCGCCTGCCATTCCGTGCCGACTAACCACCCGATCGCGCCGGCGAGCCTGGCGCTGTTTGATTCTCAGACGGCCCATTACGTTCACGTCGCCAGCGTCAGCGAACTGTGCGGCCAGTGCCACGGGACCTTGCACTTCTCCGACACCGACCACCAAGTCTATGACGCCTGGCTGTGCAGCAAACATGCCCACACGCAGGCCGATGTCGCCAGGGAGTTAAGCAACTCGCACCCGGGCGAGGACCCGTGGAGCGTCACCGCGGGTGAGAATTGCATCGCGTGTCACGCGCCAACCGCCGTGCTCGGCACGGGCGGCGACGAGGCCACGGCCCTGGACTATTTCTTTACCAGCACCAACGGCGTCTTCACCACCAACACCGTCTCCGCCCATGGCGACGAGTGGCCAGGCGTCGGCTGCGCGACCTGTCACAATCCGCACGATCCCAGCTCACTCTCCTACTTCAACTCGGGGACCTTCCAGTATGAAGTGATGACCAACTCGGCTCAACTCTGCGGCCAATGCCATGGCAACCTGCGCTTTCCCGACACCGATCACCTTAGCTATAACATCAACGCCGGCACCGGCGGCATCGGCGTGCCGGCCGAGCAGTGGATGCCCGGCGTCGGTTGCGCGGATTGTCACATGTACGCCAGCAACGTAGACGGCAGCAACTCGAAGAAGTACCGCGGCCACACGTGGGCCATCACAGTGCCGGAGGACGGAGGCGCATCTACCGTCTCCTGTCAGGTTTGCCATCCGGGCGCCAATGAGCTCAACGTCAACTGGGTCAAGGCGACCACCCAAGGGCAATTCCAATCCCTAGACGCCACCGCAGGGGCGAGTGTTGCCAGAGCGGCGGCGGCACTGCAGAATACCCAAGACACAAACTGGCTCGCGACCCTCGCGGAGGCGCAACACAACCTGATCTACGCCGAGTCAGACGAGAGCGGGGGTTTCCACAATTTTGCTTACCTCATGGCGCTGTTGAACGACGCCAATGCGAAAGCCCTTTCGTTCCCCATTTTGGATACACTGGTGCAGGGCTCAAATGTAGTGATCTCGTGGACGGGCGCGGGCACCCTGCAGGCAGCCGATTCGATTACTGGCCCCTGGCATGATGTTTCCGGCGCGACCAACCCGCTCGTTCTGGCCCCGTCGGCAACGGTCCGGCAGCAGTACTATCGCCTCCGGCCTTAGAATCCCAGCGAGCCAGCCGCCTTCCACGCGTGGCTGCGAGGCCACGGGGAATCACTGCCGTTCCGAACACCCGATGATGCGACGGCCAAGCCGGCGTTTGATGTTAGGGACATGAGAACGTTGAGCCTCGAAGAAGCGGTAAGCGGCTTGGGGCGATGGTTGGAACTGGCAATCGCCGGTGAGGATATCCGCATCCGAAAAGGCGACGCGGTTGTCGAACTGCGGCCTTTGCCCGCGTCAGGGCCTCCCTCCTCGAATGAACCCCTATCACCGCGCGAAGCCCTGCGTCGCCTGCAAACGGAAGCTCGCACGACTCCTGAGCAGGCTCAGCAGTACTTCAACGAATTGGCCGATGAGCGGCTGGCCGCAGAAGCTCGCCGACCGGCATGATCCACCTGGACACCAACTGGGGAGGAAGCAAGTTATTGCCGTTTTTGCCGTTTGCCCTTGCATAATTGGAGTGTTAGACGATAGTGTCTAACGTTGTTATGAAGACCGTTTCTGTCCGGGAGTTTTACCACAATGCCGGCTTGGTCGATGGCTTGCCGCAAGGCCAGCAACTTGTCGTCACCGCCAACGGCAAGCCCAAGTTTGTCGTGAGCAAGAGCCGGAGACCGAAGATGACACGCAAGCTGGCGGAAGCGCGCGCGGTCGGCAGCGTCGGCGCTGCGAAGTTCGACGGCACTGCCTTTCTCGGCTCGCTCAAGAAATGAGGTTGTATGCGGATACTTCGTGGTGGCTGGGTTACAAGTGCCGGCGCGACACCCAGCACCCGGCCGCTCTGAGCCTGTTCGATCACGAACCGGATGCGGAGGTGCTGTGGACGCCCTGGCAGCGAGTCGAAGTGCTCAACGGGTTCTGCCAAGCGGAACGCGCCGGCCTGCTCGCGAAAGGCGAATCGCGCCAAATCGTCCGGCTTCTCGAACAGGAAGTGCGGCTGGGCTACTGGCCCCACGTCGAGTTCGACTGGACTGCCGCCGTACGCACGGCGGGCGAGCTCAGAGCGGAACATTCCCTAAGAATGGTAGTCCGCGCGATGGATCTATTCCATGTCGCGATCGCTATCGAAGTGGCGGCCGAGGCGTTGCTCTCATTCGACGACGACCAAATCGCTCTCGCCGAAGCTGCGGGCCTTGCGGTGCTGAATCTCCCCCGGAAGCAGCGATAAGGCGAGCAGCCGCTGTCTAAGCCTCAACCGCCGTCTTCGAGGTTCTCGAACAGCGCACGCACCGGCACCCGAGTGGTTTTGAACACCCAGGCGCCACTCACCTTCCCGCGCACCCGTTCAACCGTCGCACATTGAGTCCAACCCAACATCGCCAGCAACACACGTCAACGCTCGCAGCCCGACAAGACCTTGCGTGCGAGCGGTGGTCAGGGATTGGCGGGGGGCGAGAAACTCCACGAAGCGATCAGCCCCTTCCGGCTGCGATCTGCGGGCAGGCGCCCCTAATGTGTCAATAGTGAGCACGCCACAGGCGGGGCGGCTGGAAGAACTGATAGACGCTGGCTTGTCCCGGGAACTTCGGTAGAGCCGCAAGCGTTTGCCCGACAACCCCCGAATCACGCGCCCTTCGCCAGAGCTATCTTCCCCTCCCACCAACAGGGCTGTCGGTCCAGGACCAATTCGTCGGCACGAGCACACAGAAGCGCAAACAGCAACTCCCGGCACCGGAGCGGCATTTCGTTCCACTCATCCAAGACCTCCTGCCGGAGTTCCAGTCTCCGCTGCTGCTTGTCGTGGTGCCACCCCCCTTTTGTTTCTGTCTTCCTCACGCTCTGCTTTACCTGCTTACGCCATTCGTCGTCGAACAGCCGCTTCGCCATCTGGGCTTCCCATCCGTCGGGGGAGTTCGCGCGCATTCCCCGTCCATCCACGTCGATGTCCGTAACGGTAATGACATACCCTTCTGGATAAACCCGCGGCCCATCCCGGCCGAGGATATCACGGCGTAGCGCCCTGACCACCTGCCCCATATCGCCCAGCGGCGTCATTCCTTGCAGTATACGAAACCCTCGAACGAAGTTCTCTCTTGCGGCTGCCGCCTCGTCTCCACTTAGCTTGCAGATTTCTTTCACTCGCGCTCTATAATGGGCCCGAGTGCGCTCATACACATTAGCGATGAACGGCATCACGTTTGCGCCTCCGATCACCAACATGGTCGCCGCGAAATCCACAAATGCATACGCACCCAGGCTAAAGGACTGCCCCGCCATTGATGCCACAATGCCAAAGTAACGGGCGTCGAGCGGCGAAACGATATCCCCGGGCTCAAGAACGATACCTGCTTCAACATCGTCCGCAAGGCTGAGCTCTCCCTGCCCGTTTTCCTTCAGCAACACCTTGAAGTCTCCTTTCAGTTGGCCCAGCCGCGCACTTGCTCCAGCCAGCGCAGTCCGGATGTCACTCCGCAGCGGCAGAATCTCACCCGCTACCTTCGTCCGAACCACCCCGCCACCCGGCACCCGGCTCGGCCGTGGACAGGGATCTGGTGGCCCTAGCCGGATCGTGTCGTTAATCCAGAGAGGCTGTGGCAGTAACTTCCCGATCTGCCACTGACTCTCTTGGAGCCTGAATATCACCCGCCGCCGCCCAACCGCAGCCTGGTTGAACCAGTTAATCCTTTCATGGGTCAGGATCGTCGGATAGCCCTTCCGGGCCATCCCGAAATCCGGCTTTCCGTTGGGTCCCGCGATCCACACGCGACCGCTGTGCCAAAACGGCTGAGGCCCGAGCTTTCCATTGCGCCACGCCTTCTCCAGAAGTCGAAAGCCCCTCTCCCTCTTAATCAGAGGCGCTGCGTTCAACCGGTCCACCATCTTTTGCGTTAGCTTTGTCGCCATTTCTTAGCGCCACCGCGCTCCCCAACGTAGTGTCCACTACTTTGCCTGGTGGCCGCAGAATGCCCCCGCCACCCTTCTAGGTCAAGCAGGTGCCGTTCCATTACAAGGCGTGTAGCGCCTTGACTGCAGGTTAGTCCGCGACCACGTGGTCTTTTCCCAGCTTCTTTGCTTTGCGGTTTCGGGCATCCGCCAGAGTTTCGATGTCTGCACCTCGCGGCTCGGGCGGCGTGGAGGCAACGCCGATGCTTGCGGTTACCTTAGACAGGGGCTTGCCGTTGTGTTCGCATTGTAGATCGGCCACGCCCTTGCGGATTGCTTCAGCGATTTCGACCGCTCTCTGATGGCCCAGACCAAGCATCAAGCAAACGGTTTCATCACCGCGGCCACGATAGGCGGTGCCAAACTGGGCGAGACAATCCCGCACCACTTCAAGATAAGCCTTCATAACGACGTCGCCCGCCGCATGACCGGCTTGGTCGTTGACGGCTTTGAAGCTGTCCATGTCCGCATAGGCAACCGAGACTGGGATATCGGGGCTGCGCGACAAGGCGTCCTGAAGATCCGGAAGGAAGTAGCGTAGATCCAGTAGCACGCCGAATGGCTTCAGGATTCGGTCTCGGCGCAGCAAGTCGCGCAATTCCTCGATCCGGCGTAGGCCTCGGTACGTGATACGAAGGTCTTGGAGGATTTGTCCAGTGAGTAATGTGCGAATGCCCTCGCGCGGATTCAGCCAATCGTAAACGCCAGTACCGCCAGGCGCTGCGTGCCCGAGAGGTAGTTCCCCGCGGAGGTGAGATACAAGTAGCTGCGCGGAATCGGTTCGGAATCGAACGTACAGCTCTTCGAGGAGCGTGGCTGCCATGTCAACATACATCTCCGTGCTCAGGCCAACGGCCTTCGCCTTCGCTTGGTCGTGACCCGAAAAGGGAATGAATGGATTCTTGGCGATGGTCTGTAAAAACAGGAGTTCAGAGTAGCGGATGTCGTCCATGCTTCTTATTCGGGTCTTGGTGAGCTGAGTCTGTTAGCCTAGCTGAATAGGGAGTTTGATTTTCTGCGCGACCAGTTCGGGCTTTCCATCGCCCTAATGCCTTCAAGGTCGAAGAACCGCTGGTAGTCTCTCCGAGGCATAGCGGTTCCATTCTGGAATGAGGCCGGCTGGCAGGCCCAGCCCCGGCTGGTTTGCGTACTAACGCGCCAGAAGGGCACGAACGCTGTGCAAGTTGGGGCCGTGCCCAACCGGTTAGTGGGGAAAAATGGGTTGGCGAGGACCATTTCGGGGTGTGTTTGGGAGAGCCGACCGATGTATCCGTAAACAGCCTTATTGGTTTTCGCACTCGATGCGTATTTCCCCTTGACCTGCACCGGCCGAAGAACAACGCCGTCAGCCGTCTCCTTTGAGATCACGAAATCAAAGCCAACGTCGCGTTTTGGTAAGTAAATGGCCCACCCACAATCGCCAAGAAAGCCCGCAACGTATAATTCGGCAAAATAGTCTTGCGAATTCAGTGGCATATGACGGAGTTAGCTCGGGCGGATGCAGTCTTCGGTGACAAAGTCCTTCGGGTTCCGGACGACCGGGGGCAAGCCGGGCGGGGTGATGGGGTGGCTGTTGGTTTCCGCGTCAGCCAGTTCGATGTTCAGCCGGAGGAGGAAGGCGAGAGCATCTTCCTTTTCATTCATCCCGTAGGCCGCGCGGACGGCGGAGTCTAGGGCGGCTTGGGCGTCGCGGAGCCGGTTGGCGCCGGGGGTTTCGAGGGTGCGATAGAGGTCGCGCAGGGACCAACCGTTGGCGGCCATGATCTCGCGGCGCAAGGCGCGCAGGGAAACGCCGGCTTCGGCGACCGCTCTGACCTGGGCGAGAGTGGGCGATTGTGGCCAGGGGAAGGTGTCGAAGACCGTGTCGGAGGTGTAGTTCTGATCCCCCTTCAGTGTGGAGCCTCTTGCGACTGTCCATGCCCAGTGAATGCCCGATTGGAGGATTCCGAACGAGTAGTTGTCTGCAATGCAGAAGACGACGATCTTTGAGTCGGCATGAATCGTATTACTGATGAACTCAAAGATGCTCCGCTTCGTGGTCCGTGAGCAGGCGATGTAGCGCGGAACGCTATTGATGGCAGCGATCGTGCCTGGGCGGTAGTCGTAGAATTGCCACCAGCGCTGCGCGATGCGGGTGTAACGGGTAACCTCCTCCCCTTTGGCTTTCTTCTCGTGCTCGGCACGCTCCATCACTACCGGCATGACTTCCTTCTTCACTCGTGCGAAGGGTAGTGCATAGCGCATTGCGGAGAGCAGGTCGCGCTGTGCAAAGTCAATGATCCAGCGAGTCGGACCGCCGTGCTCGATGAGATCACGTCCAATCATGTATGGGAAGAGGACCTCGCGGTTCTTTGGATCAGCTTCGATCATGGCGGATGCCTCTTCCGGGTGTAAGAAGAAGCCGGCATTGACGGGGTTCTGGCCGGTGAAGCATTTCTTCGCGTTCTCGTTTGCAGCGAGCCGGCGGGCTCGGGTGACATCCGTCCTGCTGGTGAGACTGGGACCAATGGTGTCGAGTTCCTCACACTTCCAGGGGCTGTCCTTGGCATCGCCGATTTGGGTGTAAAGCTTCTTGGTGCCGACTTGCTCGCCCTTGACCCAGTTGACTAGCGAGACGTGGACGGCGGCTTCCCCGGACCAGACCTGATGGGAGACGGCTTCCGTAATGGTGCCCCCGTTAGCGACGATATAGTCGAGACTGGCCTCGCGCGATTCGTTCTGCCGGATCGTCTTCGTTCCGACCAGCCCGGCTCGTCCACCGGGCTTAAGCCGGTTGTGGGCAAGGCGGAACCAGTAAACGCAGAAGTCGGCCATCTTGGGGACCTCGGGGAAGGCGGCATGAACCTTTCGCGCATATTCGTAGCCGTGCTCCTTGGCGAGGTAGCGGGAGCCGAGGTACGGCGGGTTGCCGATGATGGCCTCAACCTCCGGCCAGGGCGTGAAAAGGGCGTCAGCGCAGAGGATGTTGGCATCCAGGTTGTCGAGGGGGAGGTCGCGCTCGAATTCGAGGGAGTGGGTGTCCTGGCCAGGGAGTTCGTCGGCATGGTCTTCCCAGAACTTCTCCGCTTGCCGGTGAGCCAGGCGGCGAGCGAGCATGAGGGTGACCTTGGCGGTCTCGACCGCGTTCTCGTTCACGTCTATGCCAAAGAAGCTTTTGAGCGAGATGCCGGAGGCGAGGCCGACTTTGGCGAACTGGCGTTTGTCCAGGGCGAAAAGGCGCAGGAGGAGGCGTTGCTCGATTTCACGCAGGGCGCGGTAGGCGACGAACAGGAAGTTGCCGCAGCCGCAGGCGGGGTCGAGGACGCGGAAAGCGCGCAACTCTTTCAGCAGGGCCAGCAGTTCGGCGGCGGTCCTGGCGGCGGCGATGCGCTCGTCCCAGGGCCGGACGATCGTCACGCGGACGATTTTCTGGATGTCGGATTCGTAGGTGAAATGGGCGCCGAGGGCGTGGCGCTCTTCCTTGCCAAGGCTGCCTTCGAAGAGGGTGCCGAAGATGACGGGCTGAACGTAGCCCCAATTGTTCTCGTTGGCGGCGGCGAAGAGGGGGCCGAGTTCGGGCAGGGTCAGCTCGATGGGGTCCACCGTGGCAAAGAGGCCGCCGTTGAAGTAATCGACCCCGGCGTAGCGCCCGGCGCGGGCGGGGCTGGGGTCGTTCATCTGGCGGAACAAGCCGCCGACGAGGTCATAGGAGGAAGCGCCGCGGCGGCATTCGTCCAGGAGGCGGGTGAACAGGTCCTGGGGCAGCAGGCCGATGTCTTCGGCAAACATGGCGACGACGCATTGGAGGATGAAGCGGCGGGCGCGGACGCGGTCTTCGCCACGCGCTACAAGGGAGTTGAAGGCGTTGGCGACATCCCGGGCCGCTTCGCGAGTGACCTGGACCCAGTTGTGGCCAAAGAGGGGCTGG
>Ga0209777_10005556_pt1 | contig 14466 bp, 12 predicted proteins | sample FrelakmetHBP12HB_FD_187147 | JGI IMG/M metagenome (GOLD analysis project Ga0209777, IMG submission 187147) | Freshwater lake sediment microbial communities from the University of Notre Dame, USA, for methane emissions studies -HBP12 HB (SPAdes)... | ecosystem: Environmental > Aquatic >...
TGTAAAGCAATCCAGAGCGTCTGGATTCAAGATGGCAGGCTGATGCCGACACGCAAATTCCACCAGACGGGAACCAGTATATATCATGACTGCGGTTCGAGACAGCCTTGCCGGATTTACCGCGACTGGTAAAATCAGATAATCAGCATGGCATCGCCTGTACTAATTATTCCTCGGGAATTTAAAGATTGCCAAACATACTTAGAGCTTACACTGGAATCACGATGACCTGGTTAGATTAACCTGTGAATTATCAAAATGATCGCAACATGGCTTCTGACCTGACTTCTAGGAAAGCATTGTTCGAACCTCCTTAGCTCCATTTAGGGGGACGATAGCTAGAACCATTCGCAATCGTCGACGTCTGTTTTCAGAAAGAGTTTTTTCAGTAACCTTGCCTCGGCCAGCTTAGAAAGTTGGTTGGCTAATAGTCTGGAGTTTCAAGACCAATACTCTTTCCAGTAGTCACCAGAGGCACTATGTTCGATTTCTGGCTGGTCAGCCAATCAAAAAGGTTTCCGAACTTCTTTTTAAGAAGAAGCAACTAATTCCGGCACTTCAGCAACTCCTCGAAAACCGCTCGTAACCCTGCAGATTTCAGCTTGGTACGAGTCCAGCAACGCGGGCGGTACTTGACGATAGACAGAACCATGACATTTGATTCCCGAGGCAAAGTACAATCGTTGCCTTTCCATTAGGCACTCCCCGCCTTAGTGGTTTCTATGGGTGTCAGGGTAGCATCCACCACAGGGATAACTTTGGCTGATTTTCTAGGATGCAGGCTTACTTTGTAATCCACATCGGGGACACTTTCAGGTCGGACAATATCATTCCAGTCTTTGAAGGGAACAATCTTATTTTAGGCTTGGGCAGGTGGGATATTCCCACATCCCTCATTCTGCTTGAAAAAGTTGTAATTTATTAGCCATCCATCGGTTAAGAGCTTGATGCTGGCAATGCCCTTAAATTTCTCGAAGACTTTCGTTCTTTGTTCTAGGGTTTTATGAAATCTCTCAATTTGTGCCGTTGATCCTCCGCTCTCTACATATTTGAAGGGCCCGCCTTGAATATGTTTGGTATCTGCTCCGAAAGCATCCTCAATTCCCGTTGTATATAAGACCTTAGCTTGTCGGTAATGACCTGTTTTGGAGTTTTACCCGCCCGACTTTCAGATAGTTTCATGAGTTTCCTAGCTTCTGCCCCACCCCTGCTGAATGAGGCATGAGAAGCTAAAAGATAGCGGGTTTTCGTATCAATAATATCCCAGAAATATACCGTGCGGTCTCCTAGCTTCATGTACGTTTCGTCTGCTACCCATGTATCCCCGACTTCAGGCTTAAAATCCTTGCTTTGCTGGATAGCTTCATGAGTAAATCGCTTAACCCAATTCCAGTAGTTACTTTCGCTCATGTCCAAGTCATAATCCGGTTTGAATTGCTGTTCAATGGTATCCAGGGACATACCACCGTAGTACATCCCCAGTGCTGAAGCTATCTGTTTAGCTGTTGTTTTCTTTTTCGTAATCCTGGCATCGTCTACCGATGGACTAATTGGGGAAGGTTTAATGGATGCCGGATAAGGGCCTAAACCCCTACCAGAAGCTATGTGGCTTGAAGGATGGCTTGTCCCCGACCTTCCGATGTACCGAATAACTATTCGCCTTACTTTATTACCTTCATGCACAGTTTTTACTTCGTAGTCATAAAAGTTACCTGGACGTGGCGGTATCTCTTTTGCTCGAATGAAGCTCATTTCAACCTCCCTTAAAATCTAGTGCTTTCCATATTTCCCCTTTGGGTTACTACTATGCCCACTGTTCCCACCACTCATTTTTCTAATTAAATCATCCAACTTTCGATTAGTTGACGTTCCCCCCGATAAGCGGTCATAGCCGTTGCCGTTAGTATTGTGTTGCTTTCGCCTTCCGACTGACCCAGACTTGATATGGCGGGGCTTTGCCTTTGTGGTTTGACAGCTTGCGGGCTTTCCACACCACTGACAAATGCCCTGCCTCTCATTTAGTGTCCAGACCTTACCGCATCGGCTACAATGCTCTTGATGATTGCCGTTATCGCCGTTTGGTGCTGCTGATGCAGCTATGTTTGAACTCACGCTTCACCCCCTTTCAGGGCAAAGCGTTCAGGGTTCAGAGCTTCATTATTCAGTTTTTAAGGTGCTTCTTGTGTTTTCAGCTTCATTGTGTAACAAAAAGTCATTAACTAAAATTTCAAGAACTAGCACGTTTATATGGGTAATCCCCAGGGACAAAGGAAGACAGAAAAACAAAAAGAAAAGCCTCCCTGATGGGAGGCTAAACGAGTGGGATACTCAATAGCCGATAGGAATACTCAAGCGCAACATTTACCAAACTATGATATATATTTATAATGAGAAGAAGAGGCCTTTCACTTTTAAGACCAAATAGTCATGCAGATGTTCGTATATTTGTATAATGGTGATGCTCGATTTATAGAAAAAACAACTATCAGGAGAAGAATTTCAAGCTAAAGGGCGTATCATCTTAAATGCAACCAGACCCTGGACAGATACGATTCTACATCAGTTTGAAGCCGGACGTGCCTACACCATACGCAAAACCAAGGGCGTACACTTGGTGACGGATAAAATCAGCAATAATGCCCTGGTGCTCTTCGCCAATCGCGATGGGAGGCTTTTCTTTGTTATTCCGTGGCTGGGCCACACGCTTGTCGGGACCACTGATACCGATTACAATACCGATCTCGATAAAGTCTATGCTGATAAATCTGACGTTGATTACCTTGTTTCAGAACTCAGCCATTATTTCCCAGGCTTCAAACGTGAAAATATCCATTTCACCTACGCCAGTTTGAGGCCGCTTGTCCCGAGGAACAATAAATCAGCATCCGACAACTCGCGGGCGCACCGGCTCGTTGACCATGAGCAACAGGATGGGATGAAAGGATTACTATCCATACTTGGCGGAAAAAACACTGCCTACCGCGGTATCGCAGAAGAAGCGGTCAACTTAATTATCAAAAAACTCGGTAGGAGCGAAGTATGCACCACAGCCCATGTGTTATTGCCGGGCGCACTGGCTGTCCCCGCAGAACAGGAAAAGACAGCGCGAGCCAGCGGTCTTCCTATTGCGACTATCACTCACCTGACATCTATCTGCGGTTCAAAAATTGGGAAAGTGCTAAAATACATCGATGAAGATAAAAAGCTAAGCAATCCCATTTCCGGTAGCGGCCTGGATATCCTGGCGCAGATAAAACACGCCGTCCATGAAGAAGAAGCTTTGAGCGTGAGTGATTTCATGTTGCGCCGGAGTTTAATCGGACTACGCCCGGACCAGGGTCTAGATGCTGTGGATACCGTGACCCGTGAAATGGCTACCCTGCTGGGTTGGAACTCGACGCAAGTACAAAAGCAGAGCGCTGACTTCCGCAGTACGATGGCTCTCGGGCAGTTATACAAGCAATAGGAGCGGCCTATGCCTGCAAAAGGTTATATCTTAGCAATCGATGAAGGCACTACCGGACAAAGGGACTTCTTTTTTAAAGCGGTTATCCTGTCGAGCGATTGCCTTACTACCCTTCCTCAAGTCTAGGTTAACATGCAAAAACAAATAATCAAAGTACTGGAATCCGAACCACGGCTTACTAAAGGTAACGTTCAGATAATTGCCTATGCCGGTTCAGGTAAAACTGAATATATTTCCACTCGCATTGCTTACATGATTTGGAAGGGTATAGCCAAACCGGAAAGTAAACAAAGAAATGAGACTCATGCTAATTTAGTGGACTATTGTAAATGATGATATATGACGTCTCGCAACTCGGCATAGGTTATGTTTAGCGGATAAGAGAAGAAACGAGGCATCGAATATACTTAATCGTCGTTTATCTCCGGTGACCATAGAAACTAAACTAATATTAAACTATGTTCTTTCTATATAAAAAGGGGAGGCTGGACATAAATATCCAACCTCCCCTTGAACCTTTACACGGTTCATTCAACCTAGACGGAAGATCTTAGTGCCACATAAAGGACATTTTCCCTTGGTGGCAGGTTTACCGTTTTTCATCGTTACGCGCCTGCCATCCTTGATTTCTCTTTTAGTGCGGCACTTCACGCAATATCCCTGCATCGGTGGCTCCGCCTCCTTTTAGTAACCTATCGTTTATTCTAATAAATATTGTGTTATTCGTGCTTGTAGATGTGGCGGAGCGGATAGCTACCCAGCTCAACGATTTTCCCGTTTTGTACCTGTTGTAGACGCACACTATCAACACCTTCAACGTCGCCCGGACCATAGGTTAGAGGCGAAATCGTCATATCTCCGTCGCTGAAGTTCTTAATCTGGAAGAAACCGTCTTCAAGAACATTCACCGGAGTCAGCTTGTCTGCCGGAGTCTTTAACATCGCTAACCTTAGCGCCTCAACCTGGGTCATCGCTTCAATAATGCCACATAGATACATGACATGCGTTATTTTCTTATCGGGGCGGTATTTGTCCTGAAGGGCGTTGGCGAATTTAGTGCCATCATTGTTGGCATCCAAGGCACAGAAATCACCGGCCACAATCACACCGTTTCCTAACGTTCCCATAGCCGGGACAAATACCTGGAGGTGCGCAGGATAGGCGAAACCGAAGGTTATTTTATAGTCGAGGTCCGGTCCCATGCCAAGCCGGACGGCTTCTTTAATGGTAGGTTGGGAACCCGGGTTAATCATGCATCCCAGGGCAAGGTTAACCTTATTGTCTTTCAGCCAGGATAGCTGTGTGGTTGGTGGTGTGGTTGGTACCATAGGTACATATTGGGCACCGGCAAACTCATAGCCGAGCTTCTCTAAATAAGCCTGAAACTCGGGTATGACGATTCCCCTGCCCAGAGAACTATCAGCTGTCAAGTATGCCACTCTTGGTTTAGCAGTATTACCGGCTGCCTGCCATTTTGCCAGGAACCACTCGGCGATAGATGCCAACTGATCAGTATATATCGGAGCATTGGTAAAGATTGTCACAGGCGGGGACAGGTAAGCCGGCGAGGTAGACTGGCTAGTGGCGCCAATGCGGTCTTCATTCATTCTGTCTTTCAGCGCCAGGCCTTCCGGCGAACCCGAGACCCTTTCTACCAACATGCCTTTGGACTTAAGGTCGTCATAGATGGTCAGTGCCTTGTCTGCCGCCAGCTGGTCGTCTCCCCAAAGCACTTCAAAAGTGACGTTACTCGGCACTTTTTTGTCCGTGTACCAGGGCGCTATGATGTGGTTATCGTTAACATATTTAGCATAATCCTGGTAACCGGCCAAAACGGCGGCGCAGTCTTCAGCATAGGCGCCGGTCAGCGCGAAAGTGCCGCCGATGTACAGCTTAATCGGTTTGGGAGTGGGCGTGGTAGTAGCTGGTATGGTAGTAGCTGGTATGGTAGTAGCTGGTATGGTAGTAGCTGGTATGGTGGTAGCTGGCACTGTAGTCGTTGTTTTTACCGGGGTGGTGACTGGTGCCGTAGTAGTCGTTTTTGTAGTGCACCCAGGCAATATCTGGAGCACTACTACCAAGACTATCAAACAAACGGCGAATGATAACTTAAATCTGGTCATATATCCCCCTTCCTAATTTACGGCTTAGCTCGCACGAGTGAAAAAATGCGTTTTCCCTGATACGCCACCTCCTTTCCTTCGTTTATTAGTCTAAAATGCAAAAGGCCACCGCCTGAAATATGTTTTAACAAGCTCCCAACGATGTACCAGCCCCCTGGGCTCGAAGATAAGGAAAATGATAATTATCAGCCCGCGCATGATAAGGCTCAACGAAGCTGCCGCCTGTGCCGCAATAGCCGGGAATGCCGCTGCTAGAGCAGGTCCGCCGATGGTCATTGCCTCATCCAGCAATTTGAGTGAAACAGCCCCAAAAATTGCCCCGGTAGTGCTACCCATACCACCAACAATCAGCATCCCAAGGTACCATATTGAATCACTGAACGGGAACATCTGGGTATCGGCAAAGGCGAAGTAGTTAACCAGCAGCGCACCAGCCACACCGGCATACACGCAGCCGATGAAGAAAGCCAATAGTTTGTAGCGCAACAGGTTGACACCCATTACTTCTGCCGCAAGGTCGTTATCCCGTATGGCGATAAAAGCCCGGCCTACCCTGGTTCTCACCAGATTTTTAGTGAAATACGTTGCCAGACAAGCGATAATTAAAACCAGGAGAAAATAGCTGCTTTTACTCTTTATCACAAACCCGAATATTTCCGGTCGTGGCACAGATATGCCATCAGTCCCGCCGGTAATGCCGCGGAATTGAAGAATAAGCCAGATAATAATGAATTGCGCGGCGACGGTAGCCATAATCAAGTAAAAACCCTTGATTTTCAGCGACGGCAATCCGAAGATAATGCCCACAAGTCCCGCCGAAAGGCCGGCGCAGGGTAATGTCGCCCAGAAAGGCCAACCTAACTTAGCGGCAAGCACCGCAGCGACGTATCCGCCGACAGCCATAAAACCAGCGTGGCCGAGGGAAATCTGACCGCAGTAACCGGTCAGGATATTGAGGCCTAACACGCTTATCACGGAAATGCCGATGAAAGTCGATAGGGTAAGCACCCTGGGGGTAGCATACAGCGGTATAGTAAAAAGTAAAAGGAGGAAAGCCAGCAATAACACCCACTGTGTCTTGGTACGCAAGACCGCCATATCTTTGGCGTAGCTTTCCTGAAAGACCCCGCTGGGCAAAGTCATGCTAAATCCTTTCTATCCTGGTCAGGCCGAACAAACCGTGGGGCTTTAAAGTTAACACAATGATGATGACGATGAACGGAAAGACATTTGCAAGACCACCGCCGGAAGGCAGCAGCGGGTCAAGGTAGCCGGCGGCAACATTTTCCAGAATACCCAGCATTATTCCGGCTACAATCGCCCCGCCAATAGAGTCGATCCCTCCCAGTAGCACTACGGCGAACGCCTTCATGCCTACTTCGGACATGGACACCATCACCCCTGATACGCCGCCGAGAATAATGCCGCTGATAACCCCCACCGAGCAGGCAATCATCCAGGAAATAGCGTAAATAGTCGTTACTTTAATGCCAGCGCTCTGCACTACCTGTTCATCCTCAGCGGTGGCCCTCATTGCCAGACCGATTTTGGCATAGCGGAATAGAACCATTAAAATTACCACAACAATAATGGCAACGATAATCCCGATTAATGTTTCCGGAGGTATAGATAGTTCACCCAGTTTCAGCGTGATTGTCGGCAGCACTCCGTGATAGGTTTTGTATTCCCCGCCCCAAATCAGGGTAGCGATCCCTTCCAGCACCGTCCCCATGGCGATAGTCATCATAATTATCGCCAGTGCTGATTGACCTATCAGCGGGCGCAAGGTCAGGCGTTCTATTAATGCCCCCAGAACTATCGCCACGCCTATTGCCGCTAAAATAGCGGCCCAAACCGGCAGGTGGAACGTTATTAGGAAGGTATAACCGAGGTAACCGCCTATCATCACGAACTGCCCTTGGGCAATGTTAAATGCTTTGGAGCATTTGAGGATGATGACAAAACCAATGGCGATGAGGGCATACACCATCCCCAACCCGAAGCCCGTTATCACTAATTGCAGAAAGAAAGTCATTGATTTGCCCCCTCGGCAGATTTGATTTTTATGTTCGTCTTCATCGTGCCGGTCCGGCCCTCATGGTATTTTACCTGGGTGGTAATGATGACCTCGTCCTGGTTGCCGTATATAGCAGTGATAAGCCCGCTGTAGCGCTCTTCCAGAAACGCCCGCCTTAGCTTCCGGTTCCTGGTTAGTTCGGCTTCATCGGGGTCGAACTCCTTGTGAAAATTGACGAACTTCTTGATACGGCAACATTCTGAGATGTTGAGGTTGACCCTGGCTATTTCCTGGTCCACCAGTTCGTATACTTCAGGCTTCTGGGAGAGGTCGCCGTAGGTCGTGTAAGTCACTTTTCGGCGGTCTGCCCATGGCCCGACGTTCTCATGGTCGATAATGATAATCGCGGACGTATATTCTTTATCAGGACCTGCGAACACCCACGCGTCTTTGATGTACGGGCTGAACTTCAGCTGGCTTTCGATATTTTGCGGCGCCAGATTTTCTCCGCAGGTAAGTTGGACGATATCCTTCATACGGTCAATAAATACCAGATGCTCGTCTGTAGTTAAATAGCCGCTGTCACCGCTGTAAAACCATCCGTCCTTTAGCACTTCGGTTGTGGCGGCAGGGTTGTTGTAGTAACCCAAGAAAGTGCCCGGAGACCGGCTGATGATCTCCCCGGCTCCGGTATTTTTTACCTCCGCCCCCGGGTTCAGCTTCCCTACCGTATCCGGGTGAATGTCATCATTGCTGGATCCTGTCATCGCTCCCCCCTCTGTCGAGCCATAAAGGCTTTTCAGAGGTACTTTCAAAGCATGATAAAATCTGATGACTTCCGGGCTTAGCGTTGAGCCGGCAGTATAACATATTCTAGCATTGCCCAGCCCCAGGGAGTCCCGGATAGCCCTGAACAACAAAAGGTCACCCAGGGCATAGAGCGTTCTCCAGTGTAACCCCGGCTTCTTTTTATTAAATTTAATGTCAGCCAGCCTATAACCGACGGGGATGAACAGCTTGTAGAAAAACCTTTTAATAAAATCGGAGGCCTGAATCCTTGCCTGGACTCGGCTGGATTGTCTTTCCCACAAGCGTGAGCTATAAAACAGCATCGTTGGCCCTATTTCCCGGATATCCTGCTGCTGCGTATCCACTTCCTCCGGAAAGTTGGTGATGCAGCCTGAAATCAGGTGACAGCCCAGGCCGAGCCACTGCTCGGTTATCCAGGCGGGCGGCAGGTAGGACACCATGTTATCCGTCTCATACAGCGGGTCCAGGCGAAGGTAACATTCGGAGCCATATTTCAATGTCTTGAACGAATGCATGGCGCCCTTGGGAGTTTCACAGGTAGTCCCGGATGTATAGATAAGAGCGCAGATATCGTCGGCGTTGCCGCTGGCTACTTTATCTTCAAACAGTCCGGGGTGCTTCTTTTCATATTCCCGCCCGAGTTCCAGCACCTGCCGGTAGCCGGCTAATGCCGGTTCTTGATAATGTGAAAGACCCTTGTAGCGCCAGTAGATTATTTTCTTCAGCTGTGGAAGTTCTTTGTTAATCTCCAGCAACTTATCGACCTGTTCCTGATCTTCCACGATAGCAAAGCCCGCCCCCGAATTGGCGGCGATACATTGTATTTCGACTTTGGTTAAATCAGAATAGAGCCCTACGCTTATGCCGTGAATGGCTTGCGCCGCCAGTTCCGCGAAATACCATTCCGGGGCATTATCGCCAACGATAAGCAACCTGTCTCCGGCCTTGAAGTCGAGCGCCATCAGGCCGAGGGCCAGGTACTTGACGTTGAGGTAATAATCCTGCCATGAATAGGACTGCCAGATACCAAAGTGCTTTTGACGCATAGCCTTATGCCGGTCGCCATACTTGTGATAGTTATACTGGAGGATTTTGGGCCAGGTATCACCCCGGCCACCGGCCTCTTCGTTAAAGGTCATCAGTCACTCCCCTGATTATTAAGAAAGCCATCTCTTTCTCCGCCGGTAATGTTTGATATCCCTGAAACTCTTTTGAGCCCCCATCGTTGAAAGCCCCAAGTAAAATTCCCTGACGTCTTCATTGTCCCGGAGTTTATCCGCAGGCCCATCGAGGACGATACGCCCGTTTTCTATGACATAACCGTAATCGGCGATGCTGAAGGCAGCCCGGACATTTTGCTCTACCAGCAATATCGCCACTTTTTGCTCCTGGTTAATCTTGTGAATGATTTCGTAGATTTCCCTTACGATAATCGGTGCCAGCCCCAGTGAAGGCTCATCGAGGAGCATCAGCTTGGGCCTCGCCATCATCGCCCGGCCAATGACCAGCATCTGCTGCTCCCCTCCTGATAAATAGCCGCTCATGCGGTGGCGGTAATCTTTGATCTTGGGGAAATAGCTGAAGACCATCTCCAGGTCATTTTTAACGCCGGCCCGGTCTTTGCGGAGATAGGCGCCTACATAAAGGTTCTCTTCCACGCTTAGATGTTCCAGGACCCTCCGCCCTTCCATGACCTGGGAAATGCCCAGACCGGCGATAGCGTCGGGCTGGTACCTGTCAATCTTATGCCCGTTAAAAATAATATCGCCTCTGGTAATTTCGCCTTCTTCCGTTTTTAATAAACCGGAAATAGACTTGAGTGTCGTTGTCTTGCCGCCGCCATTAGCCCCGATGAGCGCCACGATTTTGCCATCGCCCACTTCAAGCGATACGCCGTGCAGTACTCTGATTACCCCCATGTAGGCTACTTCAATACTATTTACCTGGAGCATACCCTGTATTTTCCTGTTCTTCCGATAAAATACCGGCTAAATCTTGATTTCTTCACCTAGGTAAGCCTTGATGACCCTGGCATCGGCCTTTATTTCAGCCGGGGTCCCTTCAGCGATTTTGTGGCCGAAATCAAGAACGACAATCCTATCGGCGATATCCATCACGACACCCATATCGTGTTCGATGAGGATGATACTCTTGATGCCGTTCTTCAGGACCCGTGTGTCTGGATAAGTGTCCCCCTGGCCTTCATAAACGTCAATAATGAAGCGGGCGATGTCTTCCTTTTCCTCCAGGTTCATGCCCGCCATGGGTTCATCCAGCAGCAGAATTTTAGGCTCCAGGGCAAGCGCTCGTCCCAGTTCAACTCTTTTACGCATCCCGTAAGGTAATGTGCCCACTGGCTTTTTACGGATGGACTGGATTTCCAGAAAATCTATTATCTCTTCGACGATTTTGCGGTGCGCGATTTCCTCGCGATGCGCCCAGCCGAAATAGATAGCGTCGGCGATAAAATTCTGCTTCATCAGCACATGCCGCGCCGCCATGATGTTATCCTGCGTGCTTAGGCCGGTGTAGAGCTCGATGTTCTGGAAAGTCCTGGAAATACCCAGCCTGGCGAGTTTATCCGCGCGCATGCGCGTGATCCTTTTTCCATCAAAAAAAATATCGCCCTTCTGTGGCTTGTAAAACCCATTGATACAGTTCAGGAGGGCCGTTTTTCCGGCGCCGTTAGGGCCGATAATGGCCAGTATTTCATTATCTCTGACTTCCAGGCTGACACCGGTGAGCGCGTGAACACCTCCGAAGCTAAGCGTAAGATTTTCTATGCTTAGCCGGACTGCATTTTCAGCCTTCGTCGCCGCAGCAAATTCCACTTGTCCGTTAATCTTTTTTAGAAAAATGAGTGCCAAAAAACCACGTTTCCTACAAACGCGGTGCAATGATTTAAAGTAGTATTACACAAGCCTAACTTGATTTGAAATACCCCGTCAAGGGTATTTTTTGACATTTATTACGGAAAGTGATATATAATCGTATGTGGTAACCACTACCGAAAAAGATTTCCATGATATTCTAAGCCTAGTCTATCACGCCAACCGCTGCGAAGACCTAGATACCTTAATCAGCACCATCTGCCCTTCAATGATACGGATATTCAATTCAGAATGCGTGACTTTTCATCTCATGAAGGGATACCCCCGGCAAATTTACATCGACGAGTCGAGGTCTTTTAAAAGGGATTCCCGTAATCTCGTTGAAGATAAATATTACCCCAATCTTTATAAGGACGGATACTTTCACCAGTCACCGCTGTTAAAAAAGGCCGTTACCTCATCCAAATCCGCATTGACAATCAAGGACTCTCTTTCGCAAGGAGACTGGGAGAAGTCCGAGATGTACAATGACTTCATCCGGCCGCAACATTTATACTGGGAGCTGTTCCTACCCTTACGCTGGAAAAACAATCTGAAGGGTGCAATTACTTTGTGGCGTCCCAGAAACCAGCCGGACTTTGAGATTACCGATATTGTGAAGAGCGAGTTGATCGCGCCCCATCTTGTCCTCGCTATACGCAACATCACCAAAATTTCCAAGATTAACCGCCTGGAAAAACAACCCCAAATCGCCCGCGACGCCAACGATCAAGGGCTTATCCTGCTCGACCAAAAGCTACAGCCGATATATTCCAATGTCATGGCCAGGGAAATCTGTCTTTATCTTTTTAATCGGATATCGTCCGGCACTTTCGATATTGAAACTGACGAATTTCCCATTCCTTCCTGCGTAACTAAAGACTGCTATGAACTTCTCGATTTGCTGAAAACCGAGGAACAGCTTACGCGGCTACCAAAAGAAAGGATAATTTTCGTTAAAAACGGCAGGAAGTTCCGCATAGAATGCTCACTGATATGGAAAGCCGAACAGGTAATCTCCGTGCCTCAATTTATGATTACTTTATCCGATTTGACTAGCGAGAATGTACTGGAGGCTACTTTAAAGACGAGGTTTCACCTTACACAGAGAGAAATAGAAATTGTTTATTGTATCATGGCTGATATGTCTTATAGTGAGATAGCGGAAAAACTCTATATCAGCAAATTAACGGTGCATACGCATATCAAGAACATCTACCGCAAATTGGGAATCAAAAACAAAGTAGAACTATTTAATTGCATCCAATCACCATCCTGGCTAATTTGATTCTAATACAGGCGTAGACCCCAAGAAGCGTTATGAAATTTGTTATCTATTTCCCTCACCACGGCGCGCCGATTCAATACCGAAACTATCGGATCACACAATCTACCAACGATTAAGGGGAATAAATGTGAGAAAAAACAGCAATGTTTCAGGTAGATTTCGATTCTGCCCCGTCTCCACCAAGTAAAATATGATATCAGCCTAGGAGGTACTCCGTATGCCAGAAAAAGCACGAATCGGAAATTTAAGGCACGAGTCTAATCTGATTGAATTCAAACCTCGGAAATCCGTACACAAGGGCATCACTATGCCGATGATCGGCTCAGGAGGAGAGAGGGATATCCCGGGCTCTCAACTGATGCTGGGATTCGCCTATATCGACAAACCGGAAGACGAGATCGGCATGGCTCCCCACATCCACCCGGACCGCGACCAGTGGATATACCTCTTTGGTGCGCAAAATTTTGTAGAGTTCAATGCCGATGTGGAATTCTACCTGGATGATGAATGGCGCAAGATTAATTATCCTTTCTACGCATATATCCCGGCGGGAATGAGCCACGAGCCGTTGAGGATCATCCGGGTTGGTAAGCCGCTCATTTTCATCGATGCCAGGTTTGGTCCTGCTGAGTGGCCGCTTAAATTCGTTGGAGATGTACCCGAAAAATACAAACACTGGGAACATTAGGGTTTTTCCGGGTTCGTTTTATAGATATCTGTATTACACAAAACAGTGCATCGTTTCGAGGGGAGACAGGGTCTCAAAACGGCTATTCTGTATCACCGGCAAACCGTTGTGCTTATTCAACGTGACCTTCTCCCCGAAAAACAGCTACGCATCACACTAAGTGTTTCTGGAGGATGATGTCGTTAAGTAAAACACATCATTGTTTTCAGGAAAAGTTCGACCCTTACCGAAAATAATTTAAGATAAAAGGACATTAGTGAATACGCTATGGAGGTATTTCATGGAAAAAATAGCCTTGGTTACAGGTTCGACACATAATATGGGCAAAGCAATCGCAGAAACTTTGTCCAGAGATGGGTTTCTGGTTATTATCACTTCTCGCCATGAAGATGAGGCCAAAGTTTTAGCGGAAAAATTGCCGAAAAAGGGTACATATTATAAGGTAGACTTTTCTGATGCAAAGCAGATAGAAGGACTTTTCTCATTTATTAAAAAGAAATTTGGACGGCTGGATGTTTTAGTAAATAGTCTCGCGTACACAAAAAACGAGTCTATTCTCGATTGTACTCTGGAAATTTGGGAGAAGACCATTAATACTAACCTCAGAAGCTATTTCTTGTGTACCAAGTATGCAGCAGAGATAATGAAAGAGCTCGGAGGAGGCAATATCGTTAATATTACCATATCAGGGAAACGCGGGACGAGGGACAAATTTTCCTATGTCGTAAGCAAGGGGGGAGTGGGGTTTCTTACCATGAGTGCTGCGCTTGACCTTGCACCATTCAACATCCGTGTCAATGCGGTAGGGTCAGGCTTGGTAGGAACACCCGTGGGGACCAAAGAGTTTCAGGAGAGAAATAACAGACTTTATGAAAACCCGGGTATACCTGCAGGGCATATCGGTGAACCGCAGGACGTCGCCAACGCTGTGTCATTCCTGCTATCAGATAAAGCTAAATATATTTACGGGGCGATGTTACCAGTCGACGGAGGTATGAACTCCTCAATGTGAAAAAGTAAAATCCACATGCCGTATGAAGGAACCGCGAATTTTAATAACGAGTGTAATTAATTTATAGTAAGGCGAGAGCCTTCAGCCATATCTCCAGCTATCATATTTCAGGGAGAGTTCGACTCTACACGAAGACGGGATAAAGCCCCGCAGAAAATATTAAAATTGTGATTTCACCCCCCCCCTTTCTCC
>Ga0209777_10005557_pt1 | contig 14465 bp, 11 predicted proteins | sample FrelakmetHBP12HB_FD_187147 | JGI IMG/M metagenome (GOLD analysis project Ga0209777, IMG submission 187147) | Freshwater lake sediment microbial communities from the University of Notre Dame, USA, for methane emissions studies -HBP12 HB (SPAdes)... | ecosystem: Environmental > Aquatic >...
CTGGTGTTTGGGTTGGATTTGATGATCACCGTGTTTCCTTTACCGGCGATTACGGGCAGGGTGCGCATGCGGCATTGCCTATATGGGCAATTTTCATGCACGATGTTTATGAACAAATGAATTTACCAGTTGAAGATTTTACTCCGCCCGCAAGCGGCAAAGTTGTATCTGCCAAATTCTGCAAAGAATCTATTTTTGAATATGGCGAACCGAGATTGTATTCTCCAGATTGTAAAAGCGGTGTAATAACAGATATCATAAATGTTAAGGATATGCCTGCGATGTTCGATATTTACCGCGATACGAGTATAAAATTTTTCGACCGGTATCAAATAAAAGATACTGTTAGACATGAAGCGAAAGAAATTCGCTGAACATTGAATAAAGAAACATCGTTATTTATTTTTGTGTTTGAAAAACGCCCGGATGGCGGAATTGGTAGACGCGCTAGCTTCAGGAGCTAGTGAGAGCAATCTCGTAGGGGTTCGAGTCCCCTTCTGGGCACAAAATTATATGCTATAATATTTCAATGTATTATACAAAAATGGTGACTGTGAAATCTACTTCTAAATACTGTACAAATTTTTTTTAATCTCTCCATATCTATTGTAACAATAAAATAATTCTTCTCCTAAGAATTGAGAAGATAGTCCGAATCATCTCAAAATTGTAAGTTGAAATAGCTAAAGTAAAAGTTGGAGATCAAACATGAAAAAGATATTCTTACTATTATTATTTATCACGTTCCAGACCGGCTTCGGACAAGACTCATATGAATATCAAATGCTTATTTTCAAACAGAAAGTCAGACAGGAAACTGGCGCAACTTTACAGAAAATTGTCGATCTCACTAAGAATGTAACCACATACCTAAATAATTTAGACATATTCCCTAGTGATGCAATCAAGCGAAGATTAATTGAAATAGCCGAAGATTATGCTAACTTTAATTTAAAAATCCAAAACCAATACGATATCAATAATTATCGTGATGGTGATGTTGATTATTATGGGAGAGTGGGTAATGTTTTAAAAGAAGTTTTAGCAAAGTCAAAAGAAATTGTAGATAGAAAGGATTGTAAATTTTTACTTGAAATGAAGAATAAAAAGAAAGAATTAGAAAAATTTATAACTGATAATAATCTAACAAAGGAACAAATTGAAATTGTTACAAAAAATTATCAAGAATTTTTATTAAATCCTTTTAGAGAGGATTCAAATGGAAACTATATTGTTTTTGTTTTTGAAACGGATGTAAACAAATTACGCATTCCAAAAGCAGCTTCTGGTTTTATCATTTCATTTGATGGTCTGATTGTTACAAATAACCATGTTGTAGATGGAGCTAATAAAATTTTTGTAAAAAAAATTATCAATAATAATGAAATTATTTGCGAAGCATCGAAATTGGCCGCAGATTTTAATAATGACTTAGCTTTACTCAGATTAAATGATCCGACACAACTTACAATTAAATCAATTCCCTTTATTATTTCACAAAAGTTGTCAGAGACTGGTGAAGATGTTTTTGTTTTAGGCTATCCATTAACTCCCACAATGGGTGAAGAATTAAAGGTTACAACCGGTATTATAAGTTCAAAGACTGGTTTCAAAGGTGATATCACCTGTTATCAAATCTCAGCCGCTATTCAACCTGGAAATAGTGGTAGCCCAATGTTTGACAAGGATGGTAACATAATTGGCATAATCTCAGGAAAACATAGAGATACAGAAAATGTCTCTTACGCTATCAAATCGAATTATTTGTTAAACTTATTAGAATCGCTTCGTCCAACAGCCAAATTGAATCTTAAAAATTCCATCAAGAATAAGTCATTAGTCGATAAAATAAAAGCAATAGAAAATTTGGTAGTTATGATTGTGGCAGAGTAACTTTTTATCAGTTAATTATAATATTATTTTGTTAAGGTATGAAACTTTATAAGTATAAATCGCTTATTCCATTTGAGCATACATCTGAAATTATACAAACGAGACAGTTTTATTTATCTGATTGGAAAAATTTGAATGATCCTATGGAAGGATTCTTTTATCAAATTGTATCCGAAGACTCTGAAATTGAAACTAATCAGATTGTCAAAGATTTTATCAAATTCAAGTCTCAATTAAAAGTGTGTTCTTTTTCAAAAACCATGAGCTCGTTATTACTTTGGACATATTATGCCAATTCAAATAAAGGTGTTGCATTTGAAATTGAAATTCGTGAGAAACATGAGAAGTTAGTTAAAGTTGACTATATAAAAAGAATACAGTTAATTGATTTCACAACTGTTAGTAACCCTGTTATAGTATTGTCTAAAAAAATTTCATTATGGGCCTATGAAAAGGAGTATAGATATATTGGCATAGATGATCATGTAACAATAGGTGAAATAACTGCAATCTATTTAGGATCAAGAATATCAGCGGAAAACAGAAAAAAGATTAAAGATTTTAACTATTATAATATCCCGATTATTGAGACAGAATTAGATTTTTCAAAAAACAAAGTTGTCCTACGTAATAATTAACAAAGTAAATAAAACCATCTAAGAAATTGTTAAAGAACTTTCTTAAAAATATTAATGACATTACGGGTCACAACCGATGAAGTTTATTTTAAATGGAATAAATACCAATAGGTTTATTAAAATTAATATAGGAAAGTTTTATTAGGGCAAAGAGACTTAATAACAAATTTTATTAATTAGATCTTAATCATGGAGGAGGTAAAAATATTTCATTAGAAAGCACATACAAACAAGCTCTTCGATTTACTAAATCCCACTATGAAAATTTTCCGGTTGTTTCTTTATTTCTTCCGAAACATTTACGAAAACATATTGCGGTTGTATATCAGTTTGCACGACAAGCAGATGATATTGTTGATGAAGGAATAGAGAATTCAGAATTGAGAATTGAGAATTTGGAATTATATGAAGATCAGTTGAAAAAATGTTTGGATGGGGAATTCGAAAATGATTTTTGGCTTGCGTTGAATAACACAATAGTTCATTTCAAGCTGACTCCAAAACATTTTTTTGATTTGTTGAGCGCATTCAAGCAAGATGTTATTAAATCACGGTATAAAACTTATGATGAAGTAATAGATTATTGTAAACGGTCTGCAAATCCCGTTGGAAAAATAATCCTTGAATTGTTTGGCATACGTGAGGATGAATTGTTTACGTATTCTGATGCTATATGCACAGCGCTTCAATTGACAAATTTTTATCAAGATATTGAAATTGATTACTGTAAGAACCGTATATATTTACCTACGGAAGAGATGGAAAAATTTGGTGTTGAGTTAAATCAGTTTGAGTTAAAGCAAAATAATACTAACTTTGAAAAGTTACTGAAGTATCAAGTGGAAAGGACGAGAAAGCTTTTTGAAGAAGGCAAGAAGTTATTGGGAAAATTGCCATTGAATCTAAAATTGCAAATTAAAATGACTATACTCGGCGGAGAAAATATCTTAGATAAGATTGAAAAAATTAATTACAATGTTTTTAACAGACGTCCTATACTTTCAAAAATTGATTATGCAATAATTTTTCTGAAAGGTTTGGTATCATAAAATGTTTGATTTCTCTCAAAAAGTAGCTAAAGATAGCAACAGCAGTTTCTATTATGCATTTTCATTGATGGCTAAACCTAAAAGAGATGCTATGAATACGGTTTATGCCTTCTGCCGTAAAACCGATGATATTGTTGATGAAGGAAATGAACCCGTAGAATTGAAATACGAAAAACTGCGCAAGTGGAGAATTGAATTAGAGAAAGCTTTGTACGGCACGTCCGATCATTATTTTTTCAATAAACTCGCTTCCATTATCAAACAGTTCAATATTCCTATCGAGCCGTTCTTTGAACTGATTGTTGGGATGGAAATGGATTTACAGAACAAACGATATCTTAGTTTTGAGGATTTAGTTCAGTATTGTTACCGTGTAGCATCAACAGTAGGTTTGATGTGCATAGAAATTTTTGGGTACAAAAATAAATCAGCTAAAGATTATGCAATTAATCTTGGTCTTGCCCTGCAGCTTACTAATATTTTGCGGGATGTTAGCAAAGATTCTGAGAAGGGAAGAATTTATTTACCTCAACAAGATTTAGCGAAATTTGAATACCTCGAGAAAGATTTATTCGAAAAAAAATATAATCCAAATTTTGTATCACTCATGAAGTTCGAAGCAAATCGTGCAGAAGATTTTTTTAGCAAAGCAGATCAAGCGCTCGAATTTGATGACAAACCTTCAATGTTTCCTGCACGGGCAATGCAGCACATATATCAACGGTTACTCACAAAACTTAATAAAGAAAAATTTGATGTTTTTAATAAAAAAATAAAAGTCGGCGCAATAGAAAAAACAGTAATCTCAATTGGAGTTTGGGCTAAGTATAGTCTTGTTTATTAATGAAGCATGTTATTGTAGTTGGTGGGGGATTTGCCGGACTAACTACCGCAGTTTACCTCGCAGAAAAAGGAATTGAAGTAACGCTCATAGAAGCATCGCCAAAGCTCGGCGGTCGCACCTACTCACTTTATAACGAATCATTTAACGACTATTATGACAACGGTCAGCATATAATGATGGGCTGTTATAATGAGACGATATCATTTCTTAAGAAAATAAATTCACTTGATAAACTTTACATCCAAGACTCACTCAACATTACATTTGTGCATAGGAGCGGAAAAAGTTATCAATTGAAAGCGCCCAAATTTGGTTACCCGATGAATCTCCTTTTTGCAATTTTGAATTATAAAGCGCTTACATTGAAAGAGAGATGCAAAATCGTTGATTTCTTTCTAGATCTAATGTGTTGTTCATCGTGTGATCTTAAAGATAAAACAATAAAAGAATGGTTAGCTTGCAAAAAACAAAGTGAAAATTCCATTAAAACTTTTTGGGAGATTTTAGTTGTGGGAGCGTTAAACACTGCCACCGAAAAGTCCTCTGCAGAAATTTTTAGCGAAGTGTTGAAAGAAATTTTTTTGAATGGAAATAAATCAGCAAGAATTTTAATACCGGAAGTTGGATTGACACAACTTTACATTGAGAATGCAGTTAAGTTTATAACATCAAGAAGTGGGAAGATTAACCTCTCCGAAAAAGTTATTCGAATTGAAACTTTACAAAACAAAGTGACAAAACTTATTACTGATAAAAGTTTCTACGACAATTTTGATTTTTCTATAATGGCGATACCAATTTATTCATTAGAAAAAATTGAAAACGATTTTAATTTCATTCTTCCAGTATTTCAGTATTCTTCCATTATCAATGTTCACTTATGGCTGAAAGAAAATCCTTTTAAGGAAAAATTTTATGGTTTGATCAATTCTAAAATTCATTGGCTTTTTAGTCATAATCAGCATATAAGTCTAACAACAAGTAATGCAGATAATTTTATTTCAATGGATAGTAGTGGGATAAAAAGACTTTTTTGTTCGGAGTTAGAAAATTATTTTCCTATATTTAAATCCAAATTTGTAGTTGATTTTAGAGTAATTAAGGAAAAAAGAGCCACATTTATACCAAGTATAGCATCAAATACTCTAAGAGAAAATTTTGATAGTTCATTTAACAATTTGTTCTTTGCTGGAGATTGGATTAACACAGGATTGCCTTCTACAATAGAAAGTGCTGTAATAAGTGGTAAAATGGCCGCTGAAAAGGTAATCTCTAATCTTAAGTGATTTACATTTTGGATTTATTTATAGGAAACTAATACCGCAAAAAAAACGGAGGTTGCATGTCTGTTCTCAAAGAAAAGCTACAAGAAAAGATCCTAGTTGAACGTCCGAGGACTGAGAAACTGAACAAGGAATTTGGTAATGTAAAAGTTGATGAAGTTACAATTAGTCAAGTCATCGGAGGAATGAGAGATATTAAAAGTTTAGTTACTGATATTTCTTATCTAGATCCATTTGAAGGAATTCGTTTTCGGGGATTAACGATTCCGGAAGTTTTTGAAAAAATTCCAAAAGTACCAGATGCTGAAATGCCTTCAGTTGAAGGATTCTTTTATTTCTTATTAACCGGTGATATTCCAACTGAGAAAGAAGTTGCTGAAGTAAGAACTGAATTCGATAAAAGAAGAGAAGTACCATCTTATGTTTTCAAAATTCTTCGTGCAATGCCAATTGATTCTCATCCAATGACAATGTTCGCGACTGGAATTATGTCAATGCAGAAAGATTCAGTCTTTGCAACAGAATATCATCATGGATTGAAAAAAGCAAATTACTGGGAAGCTTATTATGAAGATGCAATGAATCTTCTTGCTAAACTTCCGGAGATAGCCGCCTTTATTTATAGACTTAAGTATCGAGACGGTAAAATTATTCCAAGCGATCCTAAATTAGATTTTGGCGGAAACTTTGCTCACATGATGGGAATTGCTAAACCATATGATGATGTTGCAAGAATGTATTTCATTCTGCACAGCGATCATGAAAGCGGTAATGTAAGTGCACATACTGGGCATTTGGTAGCAAGCGCACTTTCCGATATGTATTATGCGATTAGTGCAATGTTGAATGGTCTTGCCGGTCCATTGCACGGTTTAGCAAATGAAGAAGTTCTAAGGTGGCTGCAGGATGTTATGAAAAAAATGGGAGGAAAAGTTCCAACTGAAGAAGATATGAAAAAATTTGTTTATGAAACTTTGAAAACCGGAGTTATTCCTGGATTTGGTCACGCTGTACTAAGAAAAACCGATCCTCGGTACATGGCCCAAAGAGAATTTTGTTTGAAGCATTTACCAAATGATTTATTATTCAAATATGTAGATATGCTATTCAAAGTAGTCCCGCCAATATTATTAGAACAAGGTAAAGCAAAAAATCCATGGCCGAATGTTGATGCTCAATCCGGTGTAATACAATGGTATTATGGTGTTAAAGAATATGAATTCTATACAGTATTATTTGGAGTAGGTCGTGCACTTGGTGTTTGTTCGAATATTATTTGGGCAAGAGCGTTGGGTTATGCGCTTGAAAGACCAAAATCTTTAACTACAAAAATGTTGGAAGATATTGCGTTTGGGAAGAAATAAATTTTTCTAAGCGTTGGATTTTCGAGCCCCGGCTAAGTCGGGGCTTTTTTATTTGTGGATTCTTATCTTAGTAAAGAAATTCTGAAAAAATATTTAATGTGATAAATATGAATAAAAAATTACAGTACATTACAATTCTATTTGTATTTGCAATTCTAATTTTTCTTTCAGTCTTTTTCTATTTAAAAAGTGAAAGAAACATAGAAAAACAATCTCTAAAAATAACTGAAAATGACAAATTTATTTCCTCCTTACCAATACCTAATAAGTTGGAATTTTGCGGTGAGCGTGTGCCACTTGAGGATTTTGATGTACGTGAACGTCTTGATCGTGAATTTCTTGTAAATGCTTATTGGCATTCGGCGACTTTTCTTTATCTTAAAAGAGCAAACAGATGGTTTCCTGTAATCGAACCAATTCTAAAGAAAAATAATATTCCCGATGATTTTAAGTATATGGCTGTTGCAGAGAGCGGGTTGATAAATTCTGTTTCTTCCGAGGGTGCAACAGGTTTTTGGCAGCTTATTGAATCTGTAGCCAAACAGTATGGACTAGAAGTTAATAAGCAAGTTGACGAGCGGTATAATGTTGAAAGATCAACTCAAGCCGCATGTAATTATTTGAGTGATGCTTATTCCAAATTTGGTAATTGGACTCTCGTTGCAGCTTCTTATAATGATGGTAAGAACGGTATCGCAAATCAAATTGAACGGCAGAAGACTAAAAATTATTATAATATGTATCTGAATGAAGAAACTTACCGGTTTGTTGCACGGATTATTAGTCTAAAAGAAATTTTCAAAAATCCATCGAACTATGGTTTCTATTTCTCTGAAAAAGATCTTTACCCGCGTATAGAAACCTTCGAGGTGAAAGTTAATTATCCAATTAAAGACTTGGCAGATTTTGCAATAAAAAATGAAATTAATTACAAATTTCTAAAAATATTTAATCCATGGCTGCGGGATAATTTTCTAAAGAACAAGTCTCATAAAGTTTACACTATTCAAATACCTAAATCTGGCCAAATTGGAATGGTTCGAGAATAGTGCATACCAAAAGAATTAATTTGTGATAAGGTAAATAATTTTTATCTTTGACAAACAGAATATCCACCCAATATTAGTTCGCAAATGCCTTTCAAGAAAAAAGTTAAGTATATTTTTGTTACCGGTGGAGTTGTTTCATCACTTGGTAAAGGGATAACTGCTTCATCCATTGGATTGCTTCTAAAGCTGCGCGGTTATAGTGTAACTATTCAAAAGTTTGATCCATATATCAACGTAGATCCCGGTACGATGAATCCATTTCAGCATGGAGAAGTTTATGTAACTGATGACGGCGCAGAAACTGATCTCGATCTGGGTCATTATGAACGCTTTCTTGATGTTGACATGACGCATGCCAATAATACAACGACAGGACAAGTTTATAACGACGTAATAATGAAAGAAAGACGGGGCGATTACCTTGGCGCAACAATCCAGGTTATTCCTCATATCACTGATGAAATAAAAAAGCGGATGAAATTTCTTGGCGAAACCGGGAAATATGATATTGTAATTACTGAGATAGGCGGAACAGTCGGTGATATAGAAAGTTTACCATTCATTGAAGCGATGCGGCAGATTATGCTTGAGCTAGGCAGGAAAAATACTCTTAGTATCCATGTAACACTTGTGCCATATATTATTTCTGCCGGCGAAATGAAAACGAAACCTACTCAACATGCAGTTAAAAATTTATTAGAACTTGGGATCCAACCAAATATTTTAGTCTGCCGATCGGAAGAAAAATTATCAAAAGAGATACGCGATAAGATCGCATTATTTACAAATGTAAAAACTGAAGCTGTTATTTCCGCATACGATTGCAAAACGATTTATGAGGTCCCGATAGTTCTTTATGAACAGAATTTAGATCAAATCATACTGGATAAACTTAAGCTACCTGAATTAAATATCAAGTTGGAAGAATGGCAAAATTTTGTAGAAACAATTAAAAATCCAAGCGGGACTGTAAAAATTGCTATAGCCGGTAAGTACATCGAAAATAAAGATGCATATAAAAGTATTGCGGAAGCTTTTATTCATGCGGGTGCGGAGAATAATGTAAAAGTTGAAGCAGATTTTATAAGTTCCGAATCGGTTGTAGCTAAAGGCGCTGAGACGTTATTGAAAAATTATGACGGGTTATTGATTCCAGGCGGTTTTGGTGAAAGAGGCATTGAAGGAAAAATTGAAGCGATTAAATATGCAAGAGAAAATAAAATTCCTTTCCTCGGAATATGTTTGGGTTTACAATGTGCGGTTATTGAATTTGCACGTAATGTTTGCGGAATCAAAAAAGCAAACAGTCAGGAATTTGTTAAGAATGACTGGAATGTAATTCATATAATGCCTGAACAGTTAAAAGTTACCACGAAAGGCGCAACGATGCGTTTGGGCGCTTATCCTTGTATTCTGAAAAAAAACACGAAATCTTACGAAGCATATCGCAAACCAAAAATTTCAGAACGCCATCGCCATCGTTATGAAGTTAACAACAAGTTTAAAACGACTCTCGAAGAAAAGGGAATGATTTTTAGCGGAATGTCGCCCGATGAGCATTTAGTTGAAATGATTGAGTTATCCGATCATCCGTGGTTTGTTGGCTGCCAGTTTCACCCGGAGCTGAAATCGCGCGCTACAAAAGCTCATCCGCTTTTCCGCGAATTTGTTAAAGCTGCTGTTCAATATTCTCAGAGGAAAAATCAAAGTTGAAAATCAAAATTATTCTAACTGTTCTTTTGTTAGTGAATGCATTATTATTTAGTCAGACGCAGGTTCAAAATCTGATTAGAGAAGGAATGAATCAAGCGTATAACTTAGAATTAAACACTGCTGAAAAAACATTTAACAAAATAATTGAAATCAGACCAAATTCACCGCTCGGATTTTATCACATCGCTCAACTTCATTTCTGGATTTACCTTGGCTCGAAGGATCCAGGAGAATATCAAGTATTTCTAAAGTTTGCGGATTTAGCCCAGCAGCGTATTGATAAAGTGCTTGATAAAAAACCAAAAGATTATCAAATAAAATACATTGCCGGAAATCTATCATTGTTCAAAGCGATGGTGCAGGCAACAAACAACTCCTCTGTGGATGCATTCTTGTCCAGTAAAAAAGCTGTTAGTTATTTCAATGAAACTTTAGAACTCAATCCAAAATTTTATGATGCTTACTTAGGACTAGGTCTCTTCGATTATGCGATGAGTTTTGTCCCGGATTTTTTGAAGTGGGCTGTAAATTTAACAGGGCTTACATCAGATAAAGACCGAGGATTCAACTATATCAAAACAGCCTTTAAAAAAGGAACGCTTGATAAAACGGATGCATCTTTTCATCTTTCTAAAATTTATACCGATTATCTTGCCGAATACGACAGCGCTTTTTATCATCTTAAGAATCTAATCGCAAGATATCCGAGCAACACTTTATTTTATTATCAATATGCTGTTAGTTTGATAAAAGATCGGCAGCTTGACAAGGCAAATGAAATTTTGGATAGAGTAATTCAACTCAATAATAAAAAACTTCCACAGATTACCGCGCTCGCTTTTTATCGAAAAGGTGAAATATTTTTCTACAAGAATCAATTCAAAGCTGCGATAAAACAATATGAAAAGTTTTTAGATTCATCGAAGGAATTGGATTTTATAGGGTATGCCGCGCTTAATACCGCAATCTGTTTCAAATTTCTTGGAAAAGATGAAGACCTCAAAAAGTACCTTGCACTTGCCAAAGGCGGCAATCAGGATATATTTGAAGATTCCTATGCAAAACATAAAAGTGATAAATATTTAGGAAACGGAATATCATCTGTTGAGTTAAAGCTTGTACGAATGAAAAATAACTTAGCAGCAGGAAAGTATAGAATTGTTTACGATAGTTTGAAAAATGAAATAAGAAAAATTGATAATCATGAAAACAAAGCAATAGCTTATACATATTTTGGAGAAGCGGCGCTTTATCTAAAAAAGTATGATGAAACTATCTATGCTTCGGACAAGGCAACTGAATTCGATCTTTCATTTGAGAAATGGACTCAGCCAATGGCATACCTGTTAAAGGCAAAAGCAAAATATTTCTTAGGTGATAAGAAAGCTGCAAAGGAAATTCTTGAAGATGCGGAAGATAAAAACGGTTTCGAATTCAAGGATTACATACAATCTCAGATCGAATGGTTAAAAAGGCGGTTAGGTTAATAAAAATTGTAAATTCTTTATTTAATCGGTGCAAAAGCTCAACTAATAATTGATTATTTGTCCTCATTTAGATAATTTTTTCCACCAAATGCTGTAAAATATGTTTAATGTTGTTGTTTTTGCTTCAGGCAAAGGATCGAATTTAAAATCAATTTTTGAAAAAGTTTCGAAAGAAAAAATAAAAATTTGTGCAGTAGTAAGTGATAAAAAAGATTCCGGCGCTGTTCAATTTGCTGTTGAAAATCGAATTCCAATTTTTCTTTTAAGCGATAACAATGAACCTGGAATGTATAATTACTCTAAGTTGTCTCGTCAACTAAAAAAAATTCCAACTGATTTAATTGTTCTTGCTGGATTTTTAAAAAAGCTGTCCGATGAATTTGTTGATAAGTTCGAGAATCGAATTATAAACATTCATCCTGCTTTACTTCCATTATTTGGTGGTAAAGGAATGTACGGTATGAAAGTTCACAAAACTGTCTTCGAATCTAAAGCAAAATATTCCGGAGTTACTGTACATTTCGTAGATAAAATTTATGATCATGGAAAAATAATTGCACAAAAAGTTATTGATGTTTCGGATGCGCAAAGTGCAGAAGAAATTGCTCAAAGGGTATTAGTTGTAGAACATGAATTGCTTCCCGAAATTGTAGAAAAATTCGCTAACGGGAAAGTTCTGTAAATCAAAACCGCGGTTTATCGTATAACGGACGAGTGTGTGTGAAGAAGTATGCATTAATCAGTGTTTCGAATAAATCGAACATTGTTGATTTTGCTCGTGAGTTAAACTCACTTAATTATAAAATTATAGCCACTGGCAACACATTTAATCTGCTTCAGCAAAATCAAATTGATAGTATAGAAATTAAAAATTTCACCGGCTTTCCAGAAATCTTTTCGGGAAGGGTTAAAACTCTCCATCCTAAGATTTTCGGTGGTATTTTGATGCGTTCTGAAGATATAGCGGATCAGAAAGAAGCTGAACAAAATCAAATTTATCCTATTGATCTCGTGTGTGTTAATCTCTATCCATTCCCTGAAATTGTCAATCGAAACGATAAATCCTTAGAAGAAAAAATTGAAAACATTGATATTGGCGGACCAAGTCTGATTCGTGCATCGGCTAAGAATTACCAACATGTTTCTGTATTAACAGACCCATCTCAATATTCCGACTTTCTTGTGGAGTTGAAAAAAGGAAAAGTCAGTGACGAAACAAGAAAAAAATTAGCTTATGCGGCATTCAGTTATACATCATATTACGATACTCTAATCGCTAATTTTTTTGAAAAAGAATTTGAACAACCCAAAAATTTTATTCGTTTGAATTATAAATCTTCATTCGATTTACGTTATGGCGAGAATCCTCATCAGAAAGCATATATATTTGGTGAGTTTGAAAAATTTTTCGAGATTGTTCACGGTAAAAAACTTTCTTACAATAACATCGTTGATCTTACCGCCGCAAATGAACTTATTAATGACTTAGAAGGAACCGCATGTGCCATTATCAAGCATACAAATCCATGCGGTGCCGCAATCGGCCAAAGTGTTCTTGATGCTTACGAGCGCGCACTCTCGTGCGATCAGGTCTCAGCTTTTGGCGGAATTGTAATATTTAATAAGGAAATTGATGCTGCGACTGCGGAAAAATTAAATGAGATTTTTTTAGAAATTGTTTGTGCGCCATCTTATTCAATGAAAGCACTGGAACTATTAAAGACAAAGAAGAACCGTCGCGTTGTTCGAATAAAAAGATTTCCGGACGAAAGTGAAATGCAGATTAAATCAGTTCCTGGCGGCGTACTTGTACAGGAAAGGGACAATTCGGTTCTTGAAGAAAAATCATTAAAATTAGTAACTTTGAAAAAATATTCAGCAAAAGAACTTGAAGATTTGCAATTTGCGTGGGTGATTTGCAAGCACACTAAATCAAATGCAATTGTTTATGTGAAAGATAAAAAAGTAATTGGTGTTGGTGCGGGTCAAATGTCAAGAGTAGATTCGGCAAAGATTGCAGCAGCAAAAGCAAAACAGTTTGCACATGATTTAAATGGCGCAGTTGCAGCGTCAGATGCTTTCTTTCCGTTCGCAGATGGTTTGATCGAAATAATCTCTAATGGAATCACTGCTGTTATTCAACCTGGCGGTTCTATTCGCGACGAAGAAGTAATAGCAGCAGCAAACGAAAAAAACATTTCAATGGTCTTTACAGGAATTAGAAATTTTAAACATTAAGAGGCATTATGAATTTTCTTGATTTCTTTTCAACGGATCTGGCAATTGATTTAGGCACTGCAAATACGCTGATATATATCAAAGGAAAAGGAATTGTTCTCAACGAACCATCAATAGTTGCATTCGATAGAAATACAAAAAAGATTCTTGAGTTAGGAAATAAAGCAAAAGAAATGCAAGGAAGAGAGCATCGCGAAATTCGTATTACACGTCCGATGCGCGATGGGGTTATTGCAGATTTCGAAATTGCTGAAGGCATGATTCGTGCATTCATAAAAAAAGTTACACCTAATACGATTACTAGCAAGCGAATTGTAATAGCAGTTCCAAGCGGTGTTACTGAAGTTGAAAAAAGAGCGGTGCGCGATGCTGCGGAACATGCTGGCGCTAAAGAAGTTCATTTGATCGCTGAACCGATGGCAGCAGCAATTGGTATTGGAATAGATGTTGAAGCTCCGATTGGAAATATGATTATTGATATAGGCGGCGGGACAACAGAAATTGCTGTGATTGCACTTGCAGGAATTGTTAATGAAGAATCTGTCCGCATAGCCGGTGATGAAATGAATAACGCAATAATGCAATTTTTCAAAAAAAATTATAATCTTCTTATTGGTGAACGCACTGCGGAATCAATTAAGTGCGAAGTCGGTAGTGCAGTTCCTCTAAAAGAGGAAATAACTATTCAAGTTAAAGGCCGCGATTTAGTGGGCGGAATTCCGAAAACTTCTGAAGTAAGTTCCGTAGAAATCCGCGAAGCACTTAATGAAAATATTTCTCAAATAGTTGATGCTGTAAAGCAGACTCTTGAAAGAACTCCGCCGGAACTCTCTGCAGATATACTTGACAGGGGAGTAATGCTTTCTGGCGGCGGTGCCTTGTTAAAAGGTCTCGATGAGCGTATCCG
>Ga0209777_10005558_pt1 | contig 14463 bp, 1 predicted proteins | sample FrelakmetHBP12HB_FD_187147 | JGI IMG/M metagenome (GOLD analysis project Ga0209777, IMG submission 187147) | Freshwater lake sediment microbial communities from the University of Notre Dame, USA, for methane emissions studies -HBP12 HB (SPAdes)... | ecosystem: Environmental > Aquatic >...
CGGCCTGCGCCTCGGCCAGCTTGGACCTTGCGCCTGAGGCATCCTTGCCTGCCGCTCCAGCGTCGGATATCGCCGACTGGGCGTCGCTTATCGCCTGCTGCGCCTGCCCCATGGTCTGGTTGGACGGAGGGGGCTGGGTCCCGTTGGTTGGCGGAGTGACGTTCGCACCGGACGGCGGCTTCGGCGGCGTCACGTTCTGCCCAGGAGGCTTCGCGCAAGGGGTGAACGAGAACGACACCATGCTGGGATTCGCGTATCCTGTCTTCGAAGCGGTGAACTCATACGTCCCGGCAGATGGCATAACGACATGCACGTAACCGGAGCTGTCAGTGGAATCCTGCCCCACCAGGCCCTCATAGGGGTCTGCGAGCACCACGCGCACGGTTGCTCCCACCAGCGGGCCTCCTGAAGTGTAGGCGTACACATCTGCCATGTCTCCGGGGCACGATGAGGAGGCACTAAGTGTGAATCGCTTGAGCTCCGTCCCCCCTCCGGAAGACGGTATGCTCGCGGTGGCGGATACCGTCACGGTATTGGTGGATGAGACGCCCGTGCTGTTCGCACCATCCTTGCACTGCACGTACCAGGTGTGGCTCGCGAGAGACAGGGTGGCGTTGGCAGTGGCCAGGGTCCCGTTCGCGAGCGCCGCATTGGTGTAGTTCGCCAGGCCGTCAAGATAGAATGTGCAGTTCAGCGTCGTCGAATTGTCGTCCATGGGCGTGAAGCTGAATGTCACGTTGACCGGGTCCGGGGAGATGATGCTCGCGCCGTCCGCAGGCGCGTTGAGCGCCACCGTGGGCGGAAGGTCGATTATGAACCACCTTGTTGCCGAGACGTTGCTGTTGCCAGCCTGGTCAGTGCAGTTCACGTACCAGGTGTGGTTGCCTGAACCAAAGTAATAGATATCAGAGCGCAGCGTGTTGTTTGGCACGCTGAATGTGCCTTGCAGCCCGGAATCAACGTAAAGGCTGCAGGACATAGCCGTCGCGAAGTTGTCCGTCGGCGTGTACGAGAAAGTGACGCCCGTGGTGTTCTGCCTGGTCTTGTTGGCCGGCGCGCTTACCGCTATTGAAGGGGGCGTGATGTCCACCGTGAGGCTCCTTGTCGCGGACACGTTGGAATTGTTCACCTGGTCTTTGCACTGGATGTACCAGCTGTGCTGGCCCTCGCTGACCGTCGCATTGAGGGTCCATGCGGTATTGTTCGTTACGGAGGCGTTAGATGCCCTGAGGGAGCCATCCACCCAGACCGAACAGTTCATCGGCGGAGACAGATTGTCCGTCGCGGTGAAATTGAAGAGCACCGAGGCGTTGTTGGTGAGATAGAGATTCGGCGGCGAGTTGAGCTGCACCGAAGGCGGAGTCAGGTCGACCGTGAAGTTCCTCGCGGAGGTCGAGCCCGTGTTGCCAGCCAAATCTGTGCATGCCACGTACCACGTGTGGAAGCCCTGCCCGAAGGTGTAGGTGCCACTGCTCAGCGTGTTGTTGCTGACAGTGGACGTGTTCGTCAGGTTCGAATCGACATAGAGCCTGCATGTCATGTTCGGGGCGAGGTTGTCGGTCGGGGTGTAATTGAACATCACGCTGGTGGTGTTCTGGTATATCCCGGAAGCTGGCGCGGTCAGGTTGATGGAGGGCGCTTGAAGGTCGACGGTGAAATTCCTTGTCTCCGAGGCGTTGGTGATTATGGAATCGTTGCACGCGACCGACCAGTTGTGCCTGCCCTCGGGCAGTCCCGCGATGCTGAAGTTCGCGGCGGTCCCGTTCGTATAGAGCGGCAGGGTCATGTTGAAGGCCCCGTCACGGTATGCCGAGCAGTTCATCAGCGTGTCGCTATTCGAAACCGCCACATAACCGAACGTCACGTTTTGCACGTTGGACCAGCTGCCCTCAGGGAGCTGGGTCAGGTTGACGTTAAGCCTGGGAATCGCCTGGAGTATGCCGAAGGTGCTAGCCGGGTTGAGACCAGCTATGCTCAGGGTATTTGCCGTGGTGTCGCGCGTGGCGTTCATCTTCACCCATCCGCTCGCGTTGTATTTCCAGAGCTCGAACCGGGATTCGTTGTAGCCTGAAAGCTCAGAGTCCTGCCAACCCCAGACCGCCGAGTCTATGGAGACCGTGCCGTTCCTCGTAGTTATGTCAAGGTACTTCTGCGCGAAGCTGAAGCGATCGGTCGGCAATGCGGTCGAGTTCGTGCTCCAGTTTATGGTGTAGATCTCGCCGCTGGCCATCGTGTCTGACAGGTTCAGCGTGACATTATATGCCGTTCCTGTCGGGTCCCTGAAGGACGTGTTGTACATGTAATAGCTGCTGGTCACTGCGGAGGAGTTGGCGTATATGTCATAGCCGTTGTTGTAGAGGACCGTGTTCCAGAATTGTTCGGCCGTGATCTGCGCGAAGAAGTAAATCCCCATGGAGTTGTTGTATATCATATTGCCACGGAAGTTGTCGGCGTCTGTGCCAAAGTCGAGGTCCAGCCCGGTTCCCGGGTTGTTGGAGAGGGTATTTCCGCTAACGTTGTTGTAAGCGACGCCGCTGGTGATTCTAATCGCGGCATCCCCGGCTCCGGAAATCCGGTTGCCAGTGATGTTGTTGTAGCTCGAGCCAGCCGAGATTACAATCCCATCAAGACAATTGGACATCGTGTTGTTCAACAGGAAATTGTTGTTTGCGCTCCCGGCATAGATGCCCTCGGCGCAATTCGCCATGGTGTTGTTGGCCACGGTGTTATTCATGGATCCCGAGTACAATTGGATCGTCCTACTGCCGGAAAGGCTGTTGTTCACCAGCAGGCTGTTGAACGAGTTGTTGATGAAGTAATCAATCGACGTGTCGGAAAGGGTGTTGTTCCTGAACACGCTGTTGTTCACGCTGGCCGCATATACGCCGTATTGGTAGCTGTTGATTCCCGGGCAATTCCTGATTGTGACGTTAGTGAGCGTCCCGTTCAGGGCGATGCCGATCTTATGGAGATCGGTGCCGTTGTTGAGTATCGAGAACCCGTTGCAGTCGAAGACCAGGTTCGAGCCGTATATCTTAACGCACGCGAGATAGCCGGAACCGAATTCCGAGGCGTTGTTCGGGGCGCCGGTGAAGTTGTTCTGCATCGTGAACGATCCGCCGACCGCCACACAGTTCGGCGGGGACTGCAGTATGCCGTAGACGCTCCCGGGCGAGAGGCCCGCGAGGGTGAGCATGTGCGCCCCCATATCGAGCGCCGCGCCGGTGTTCGCCCATGCGCCGTTGTATTTCCAGACGCTGAAATAGGACTCATTGTACGAGGCGTTGACCTCGCCGGCCTGCCAGGACCAGACTATGCTGTCTATGGAGGGCGTTCCCGAGGTTGCGGTGATGGCCACGTATTTCTGCGCGAACGATGGCGTGTTGACGGGGAGGGCCGATGTGTTGGCTGACCAGTTGATGAAGTACGTCTCGTTCGAGTTGACCAGATCGCTTATGGAAAGCGAGGTGTAGTTCACGGGCGTGCCGGAGGGGTTGAGGAAGGTCGTGTTGGCCATGCTGTAGGTTCTTGAAGCCGTGGCGCTCACGTAAAGGTCGTATCCGTTGTGGTAGAGCGTCGTGTTCCAGAAGCTGGTGTTGTTCGCGGTAGTGGAAATCGCGACTCCGTAGTTGGTGTTGCCGTAGGCGCTGTTGTTGATGAAGTTGTTGTTGGTCGAGCCGAAGTCGATGTAGAAACCATGGGTGTTGTTGTATGCGATGTTGCTGGAGAGGGTGTTGGCATTCGGGCTCGATTGGATGTAGAAACCTGGGCCCGAGGCGTTGAACGCAGTGTTGCCGTTAAGGACATTGAAGCTGGAGCTCGTAGTGATCCAGAAACCGGCATTGTAGCCGTTGTTGGCCGTGTTTCCGGTGAGCGTGTTGTTGTTGGAGCTTGTCAGGAGTGCGAAATCGACGTTGGAATTGCCGTTGGCGGTGTTGTTGGTGAGGGTGTTATTGGAACTGGTGAAGAGGTAGAAACCGTATTGCGAGTTGTTGGCGGTGTTGCCGGTGAGGGTGTTGTTGGAGCTGGAGGAGATTGAGAAATCCTTCTGTATGTTGTTGTACGCCGTGTTGTTGGTGAGGGTGTTTTTGGAGCTGGATTCGAGGTCGAAACCATTGATGGGGTTGCCGTAGGCGATGTTGTTGGTGAGGGTGTTGTAGGAGGCCGAGGATATGTAGAAACCGAATTGCGTGTTGTTGAAGGCCGTGTCATTGATGAAGGCGTTGAAGTTGGAATCGTTCGTGTAGAGATAGAAACCGGAAATTGCATTTGAGGCGCTGTTGTTTGTGAAGGTGTTGTTGCTGGAGGCGGAAGAGAGGACGAAACCGTAATTCGGGTTTCCGTAAGCCGTGTTGTTGGTGAGGTTGTTGTTGGAAGCGGATGAGAAAAGAACGAAACCGGACTGCGAGTTGTTGTGTGCCGTGTTGTTGGCGAGGTTGTTGTAGGAGCTGGCGGTTAACCAGAAGCCGTATGTGTTGTTGTATGCGGAGTTGTTCGTGAATTTGTTCGTGTTGGAAGTAAAGGAATAGATGCCGCTGGTATAATTCGAAACAATGCAGTTCTTCACCGTGACGTTGCTGGCAGAGCTGTTGAGCACTATGCCGATTGCGTTCGCTGTGCCGTTGTTGGTGATGCTATAGCCGTTGCAGTCGAACACGAGGTTTGAGCCGGCTATCTTGATGCATGCGACATAACCTCCGACTTCTGAAGCGTCGTTCGGCGCGCCGATGAGGTTGCCGGACATCGTGTAGGATGTGTTTACAACGACACATGCTGGCGGAGTCTGCAGGATGCCGTAGACGCTTGCTGGCGAAAGCCCAGAGACGCCAAGCGTGTGCGTGGTGGTGTTGAGCGACGCACCGGCATTCGACCAGGCGCCGGAGCTGTATTTCCAGATTCCGAATAAGGACTCGTTGTAGGACGCGTTGAGCTCGCCAGCCTGCCAGGACCAGACGACCGAGTCCAGGGACACCGACCCGTTCAGGGGTGTGATGTTGATGAATTTCTGCGCGAAGCTGATTCCCGGCGGAGTGGCCGGCTGGCCGGACCAGTCGAGATAGTATATCTCCCCTGCGCCCACGCCGTCGTTCACGGACATGTTGGTGTAGTTCTGGAAGCCGCCTGCGTCATTGTCAAAGACGACTCCGGACAGGTTCAGCGCGGCGAGCGCGATTCCGGAATTATTGAGGAGCAGGTCAGGGGCGTTGTTATAGTAATGGTCACTAGTTATGGTCGTGTTTGTAGATGCCTTGATTAAGACACCCACGCTTGAATTGTAAACAGTATTTCCGCCCAGGTAGTTCGGATAGCCATTGACAAGTATGCCTGCCAGGAAACCAGTGCCGCTGTACACCACGGAGTTGTTCGCTATCGTGCAGTTGATGACCGAGTTGTTCGGCGAAGTAAGCTGGATGCCTCCGCCGATGTTGTTGTACATCGTCTCGTTCACGAAGCGGTTGCCTCCGCTGCCCGAGACCAGAATAGGCCCGCCGTTATTATACGCGATGTCCGAGCTGAAGTTGTTGGAGCCGCCGCTCGAAACATAAACGCTCGGGCTCCCGCCACCGCCGCCGTACATCCTGTTCTGGGTGAAAACGTTGTTGCTGCCTGAATTGAGTTCGAAAGCCGAGTACCCGCTGTTGGAAACGTTGTTGCCGGTGAAATTGTTGGAATTGGAGGAGCTGACGAGATAGAAACCGCGCTGCGCGTTGCCGGAAACGGTGTTGTTCACGAACCGGTTGCTGGAACTGGCGTCAACGGCGATTCCATTGTTGCTGTTGCCGCTCACAGTATTGTTCGTGAGATTGCAGTAGCTGGAGCCGGCCAGATAGAACCCGGACTGGGCGTTCGAGCTCGCGGTGTCGTTTATCAGGGCGGTGTAGTTGGAGCCGCTCACGTATATCCCGTGGTTTGCTGGCTGCGAGCTGGCTGTGTTGTTGACCAGCAGGCAGGAGCTGGAGCCGCTCAGATAGATGCCATAGTTCAAGTTGTAGTTCGCGATGCTGTTCGTGATGTTGTTGTTGTTCGAGTTGGACGCGAGATAGATGCCCGAATCCCCGTTGCTGGATGCGTTGAAGCCGCTGATGGTGCTGTTCGTGGTGCCGCCGAGGTATATGCCATAGAGTAGGCTTGAGAAGGCGGTTATGTTGGTGATGGCCACCTTGTTGGCGTTGTAGGCGAAAACTCCGTTCGTGTAGTTTATTATGGCCGGGCAGTTCCTGACCGTCACGTTGCTCGCGGAGCCGTTGAGCAGTATTCCCTCGACGTTTGAAGTCAGATTATTGACGATGCGGTAGCCGTTGCAGTCGAACACCAGGTTCGAGCCGGTTATCATTACGCACGCATACACGCCGGTGAATACTTCCGGAGCATAGTTCGGCCCGCCGGTGAAGTTGTTGAACATCGCATAAGACGAGGTGATTACGGGGCAGTTGTCCAGAACGGTGAGGTTCAACACCGCGGAAGAATTGGTGTTGTTCGCCTGGTCTGTGCAGGTGACGCTCCAGTTGTGCCCGCCCGGGGCGACAGATACCGAGAAGTTCGTGGCTGCATTGTTTGCGGCGCTTGCGTTGGTCTGGTTGCGGAATCCGTCTATGAACAATGAGCAGTTCAGCGTGGTGCTGTAGTTGTCAGTGGCAGTGAAGTTGAAGTTTATTTTCGAGACGTTCGTCACGTAAGCGTTTGGCGGGAAGGTCTGGTTGATGTTTGGGGGTGTCAGGTCGATTGTGAAGTTCCTCGTCGCGGAAACGTTCGTGTTGTTCGCCTGGTCGGTGCAGGACACGTTCCACATGTGGACGCCTTCGCCCGGATAATAGGTGTCAACGCGCGACGTGTTGTTGGTCACGTTGAATGGGCCGTATGTCCCGGAATCGATGTATAGGTAGCAGCTCATGTTCGACGAGAAGTCGTCAATAGGGGTATAATTGAACATCACTCCGGTGGTGTTCTGCAGGGCGCCGGCGGCGGGCGAGCTGATGCTTATGTTCGGTGGAACCGTGTCTACTGTGAAGTTCAATGTTGCCGAGGAATTGGTGTTGTTCGCCTGGTCGGTGCAGCTTATGCTCCATGTGTGCCGGCCGGAGGACATGACTACCGAGAAGTTGGTTGCCGAGTTGTTCACGGTGCTTGCGTTGGTCTGGTTGCGGGAGCCGTCTATGAACAACGAGCAGTTCAGCGTGGTGCTTTGGTCATCCGTTGCCGTGAAGTTGAAGTTTATCGTCGTTACTTTTGTGGTGTAATTCTGGGGCGGGAAGTTCTGGACTATGTTCGGAGGCGTCGTGTCGCCGCCGCTCACATTGAGGAACGCAAGCGAGTATGATTCACGGGTCCCTATCCCCACGTCCGCGGATATGTTGGTGTCACCGTAATTGGTGTAGTTCGTGCCGAACCAGAAGGGGCTGATAGGATTGTTGCCGCCGTTTGTGTAAAGCCTCAATCCGAGGATTTTCACGGTATCGCTTGAAGTCGGGTTCCTGAAAAGGGCAAGCCAATTTCCGCTGCCGGCATAAGCCGAGATCGTGCTGGTGCTGCCGTTGCATATCGGCGAGCAGAGCCTCTGGCTCAGGGTGGTTACGCCAGCATCCCTTTCCCACACCAGCCTTCCTATGGAGCCGGTGGGCAGCCAGTCGAAATCAGCCGGCCTTTCCGTATTCGAATCGAGACTGGTTTCAATCCCTGCCGTAATGTTCCACGTGGAGCCGTTCCAGTATGCTGCGCTCAGGTCCGAGCCGCTGTCCACAGCCGTCGCCTGGAGGTCATCCGTGGCGGGGTCCGCCTTCATCGTAAGCCATTGGACATCGTTGTTGGTTCCGCCGTTGATGACCCCGATGTTCGCAGCCGTCCATGAGACGCCGTTCCAGTACTGTCCGTTCACGTTTCCGACAGTGCCGTTGGCGCCTATGGCCATCGCCTTGCTTCCGTCGGCCGCGTATCGCACCGCCAGGGCATCGTAACCGCCGGTGGCGGTCGCGCTGCTGGAGACCGTGACCTCGTTGCCCCAGGAGGCGCCGTTCCACACGAAGGCGTTGATGGTGTTGTTCGAGTAATCGAAACCGGCGAGCACCATCTCGTTCGAGCCCGCGGTCGGCTTCGCGTCCAGCCTGATCCAGGTGTACGCGATGTTCGCGCTCTGTGTGGTGTCGTTGATGTACTGCTCGGTTATGCCGGAGAAGTTTGTTGTAGCCGCAGGAAGCACCTTGTAGCCGAGGTCCCTTGAGCCGTTGTTGCTGTTCACCGCATATACGACAATCGCGTTCCCAGTCGTTTTCTCGAAGGCGACGTCGAATCTCCTCTCATCCCCGCTGCCGGTTGCTTCTGACGCATCAGCGATGTTGTTCGTCACCTGCCAGTTGCTCACGTTGGCGCAGTTCGACATGCAGACATACGCGGTGAGGTTGTCGTTGCTGTTCTCGGTGACCAGCACGATTTTGCCGGAGACAGGGGAGGACTTGATGACGAATTGATGGAGGGTGGCGCCGCTGGTAGGAAGCTCTATCTCGCTGCCCCAGCTCCCGTTCCCGGAGCTCGCGCTGGAGTTCCAGAACTTGATTTTCGGGAAGCTCGTTCCGCTTCCCGAAGCAGAGCGGTAGGCCATGACCGCGTCGGAGGCCGACGCGGACTGGACGCAAAAAGCGCCCAATACGATAAGCACCAAAAATACTGCTCCTATGTTGCGGAATATAAAGGACATGAAGATGAATCCCCATAAAAGGTTTATAAATGTTCCACCGCTTGCTCGGCGAGCATTCGCCTCAGAAAAAGAAGCCGGCAAGAAAATAAAAAATAAGAAAGGAAGGGCAGCTACTTTTTGTTGCCCTTCTTCTGCCCGAACATCAGGTATGCGCCGGCTCCCACAGCTACAACCACGATGCCCAGCACCACCAGGATAATCAGCGGCATCCAATCGAATCCTTTGGCCGCAGAAGGCTGTGCCGTGGGTTTTACCGTAGTCGGAGCCGTCGGGGCCGTGGGCGGCTTCGGAGGCGCTGCCGCGTTCAACGCGAGCTGCTTCGCCTGGTCCGCCAGTTCCAATGCCTGCTGGTAGTTTCCTGCGTCGAATGCGCTCTGCGCTTCGGCCAGCTTGGACCTTGCGCCTGAGGCATCCTTGCCTGCCGCTCCAGCGTCGGATATCGCCGACTGGGCGTCGCTTATCGCCTGCTGCGCCTGCCCCATGGTCTGGTTGGACGGAGGCGGCTGTGTCACGTTGGTGGGCGGAGTGACGTTCGCCCCTCCCTTCGGCGGCTGCAGCGGAGTCACGTTCTGCGCAGGAGGCGGCGCCTCCCCGAAGCAGTATGTGAACTGCAGGTCCACGGTACCAGGGTTCGCGTATCCTGTCTTCGTTGCGCTGAAGGTATATGTGCCCTCGGTGGCGGCATCGAACACCGCGTGACCGGTCGCGTCGGTCGCATCCTGGCTTATGAGGCCCTCGTACGGGTCCGAGAGCACTTCCCTCACGTTCGCGCCAGTGAGCTCGCCGCTCGACGTGTAGACGTACACATCTATCTTGTTGCCCGGGCAAACCTGCGTGGCGCTGATGGCGAAGTGCTTCACGGCCTCACCACCGCCCCCTCCTGAAATAGGCGGGGTCGGGGGAACGTATGTTCCGTTATATAGTATCCCGAAAACGCTTCCGGGTGTCAGCCCGGTCAGGCCCAGGGCATTGGACGCGGCGTCCGGAGTTGCGTTGAGCAGCGTCCAGTTGGTGCCGTTGCTTTCCCAGAGGGAGAACAGCGTTTCATCGTATCCCGCGGTTTCGCCGTCACCCCATTGCCAGGTGATGCTGTCCAGGGAAACGGTTCCTGATGAGGTCATGTTCACGAACTTCTGCGCGAAGCTCGTGTAATTCTCAGGCAGTGCCGGAGCAGCTGCCCAGGTTATCGCATACGACCCGGGGGGAGGCGGCGGATCGACCAGGGATAATGTCGTGTAACTCTGCATGTTGCCGGCTGGGTTGTCGAAGATTATGCCGGTCGCGTTGAGCGAGTACCCGGGGCCCGTGTAGGTCACGTTGAGGTCCTGCCCGTTGTTGAAGAGGCGGTCGCCGCTCATATTGACGTAGGAGTTATAGAGATAGATCCCCTGGCCGGCATTGCCATATATCGTGTTCCCAGCCATCGTGCCCGATGAGGCATTGAATATGACCCCCATAGAAGCGCCGTATATCGCGTTGTTGCTGAGCGAGTTCCTGGCCGAGCCCGACCTGAAGTCCACGCCGTACCTCGTGCCGAGGATATTGCTGTTCATCACCACATTGTCCGCGGAGGAACCTGTGAAAAAGATTCCGTCCGTGCCGCACTGGGAGATGGTGATGTTGTCAAGGGTGGTGTTGTAGGCGCCGGCTGCGTAGATCGCTCCGTCATGGGCCGCGTCGCCAAGCGCGGATATCGCGATGTTCCTGAAGACGTTGCCGTAACCTCCAAAACCGATCATGTCGTCCGCGGTGACAGGGCCCGAGAGCACGCTGTCCGTGACGGTGTTGTTGTTCGAACTCCAAATCTCGAGGCCGTCGTGGTTTCCGGTGGCGGTGACCCTCGCGAGGCTGTTGAATGAGCTTCCATCGAGGTAGAAAGCGTTGCTGTTGTATCCTCCCACGTCATCGGTGAGAACGCTGTTGCTCGTTGTTTTCAGGTAATAGCCATCCGAATAATTGTACACGTTGCAGTTCTTCACCGTAACGTTCACGTTGCTGCCGTTCAGCAGGATGCCTACGCCTGTCCCGTTGTTGGTTATGCTGTGCCCGGCGCAGTCGAAGACAAGGTTCGAACCGTTTATCTTGACACATGCCATCGTTCCAGCGCCAATTTCGGATGCGTTGTTCGGAGCGCCTGAGAAGTCATATGCCATCGTATAGTCGGAGGACACGATCGGGCAGTTCGGGACTATGAACTGCAACAAGCCGTATGTGCTGCCCGGGACCAGGTTGTTCAGGGTCATGGTGTTGGCAGAGGTATCCAGCGTTCCGCTCATGTTGGTCCAGCTTCCGTTGTACTTCCAGAGCTCGAAATAGTTCTTCACATATCCGACCAGCTCGGAATCGAGCCAGTTCCACTTGATGCTGTCTATCGATGGTGTGCCGCCCACTGTGGTGATGTTCACGAACTTCTGGGCGAAGGACATCCTATCGCTTGGCGGCGCGGCAGGCTGGCCGCTCCAGTTGATGAAGTATTCATCGCCCGTTGCGACCGAGTCGCTTATCGAGAGGGCGGTGTAGTTGGCGAGCGTCCCCGACGGGTTGCGGAACGTCGTGTTTGTCATGCTATAGGTGAACCCGGAGACCGAGCCGCCTACATTGAGGTCGTATCTGTTGTTGTAGAGGGCGGTGTTCCAGAACATGTTGCCGCCGTTCTCCATGTCGATGCCGTAGTAGGTATTGTTATAGGCGGTGTTGCCGCTTAGGGTGTTGCCGGAGCTCGTGATCAGGTCGAAACCATACCATGTGTTGTTGTAAGCGGTGTTGCCGCTGAGATTGTTGTCCGCGCTCGCGACGAGGTAAAACCCGGCCCAGGAATTCCTGTAGGCGGTGTTGGTGGCGAGGGTGTTGTTCGGGCTCGTATCTAGGATGAAGCCATGCACACCGTTGTTGTAGGCGGTGTTACCCGTGAGGGTGTTGTTGGAGGTGCCGCTCTGGAAGTAGAACCCGTCGCTGGTGTCGTTGTAGGCAGTGTTTCCGGTGAAGGTGTTGTTGGAGGAGCCGTCCCGGATATAGAAGCCGTACGTGTTGTTGCGGGCGGTGTTGCTGGTGACATTGTTGCCAGAACCGTATGAAAGAATGATGCCGTAGGTATTGTTGTAGGCGGTGTTGTTGACGAGGATGCTGTTGTAGCTGTAATAGGGATAGATACCATATTGATTGTTGTAGGCGGTGTTGTTGACGAGGCTGTTGTTGTAGTTGTTGGTGCCCGCGTAATAGAAACCCACGTATGCATGGTTGTAAGCCTTATTCCCGATGAGGGCATTGTCATGGCAGAAACCGCAGTCGACACCATCGATGTTGTTGTTGGAAGCAGTGTTGTTTGTGATGTTGGTGCCGGTCATGTACCGGAGTTCGAAACCATCGTATGAATTGTTTGAAGCGGTGTTGTTCGTGAAGGCGCAGTTGGATCCGATCGATAGCTCGAAACCGTCATTCGAGTTGTTGTATGCGACGTTGTTTTGGAGGACGCAGTTGGAGCCAACTGATATATAGAAACCGTCATACGAGTTGTTGTATGCGACGTTGCTTGTCAGGGTGCCGCTCGAGCTCGATAGGATATAGAAACCATATGTGTTGTTGCGTGCGGTGTTGCCGGTGAACGTATCGCCGAACTGGCCGTTTTCATTGAAACCGTAGGTGCAGTTGTAGACCGTGTTGCCCGTGAGATTGTTTCCAGAGCCGACGTATATGCATGAGTCCGTGTTGTTGTAAACCACGCTGTTGGATATGGTGCCGTATGCGAGCTGGGCCGCCCAGATGCCCCCGTAATAATCATGTATGCCCGCGCAGTTCTGGATCGTCACGTTCGTCTGGGAACCGTTTATGTAGATGCCGTAGGTGTAGCCCGCTGTGGCGTTGTTGTATATGCTATGGCCGTTGCAGTCGAATACCAGGTTCGAGCCCTCAATATCGATGCATGCCAGGGCGGGGGGGGACACGCTGTTCGGCGCGCCGGTGAAGTCCTGGGACATGGCCATGGAGGAGTTCACTACCGGGCAATTGCCCGTGATGGTGGCGTTCGCGAGGAACGCCAGCGAGTACGCTTCACGGAGCGGGGTCGATGTCGCCGCGTTCGCGGTTATGTTGGCATCGCCGTAATTCGTGTAGTTCGTGCCGTTGAACCTGAAGGAGCCGAGCGCCGGTGTGCTGTTCATCCTCAAAGCGAGGATTTGCACGTTGTCGGTGGTGGTAGGGTTCCTGTACAGGGAGAGCCATGCGCCGGTGCCACTATAGGAAGAGATTGTCGTGTCGCTGCCGTTGACGCAATTCGGCGAACACGTCATCTGGTTCACGGTGCTTCCGCCGGCGTCGGCATCCCATGTCAACCGTCCGGTATTGCCGGATGAGAGCCACTCGAAATCCGCGGGTCTGGCAGTGTCTGAATCCAGAGCGCTTTCGAGCCTGTTCGATGCGTTCCAGCTCGCCCCGTTCCAGTATGCGGTGTAAAGGTCAGTGCCGCTGGTCACCGCGACTGCCTGGAGGCCGACGCTGGACGGGTCTGCCTTCAGCCTCAACCATTGCACATCATTGGTATTGCTGGTGATATCGAACGTCCCGACTGCTGACCACGAGGCTCCATTCCAATAGACGTAGTCGATATTGCCGGCTGTTCCGTTGCCTCCGATCACCATCGCCTTGCTGCCGTCAGCCGCGTATCTCACCGCAAGGGCTTCGTCACTGTTGGTGGCGGTCGCGCTGCTGGAGACAGTCACCTGGTTGCCCCAGGAGCTGCCGTTCCACACCCATGCGTTTATGGTGTTGTTCGAGTCATCGAAACCGGTGAGCGCCATCTCATTTGAGCCGGCTGTCGGCTTCGCATCAAGGCTTACCCAGGTATATGCGATGTTCGCGCTCTGCGTGGCGTCGTTGATGTACTGCTCGGTTATGCCGGAGAAGTTCGAAGTGCCCGCCGGCAGAATTTTGTACCCGAGGTCTCTCGACGTGTTGGTGCTGCTCACCGCATAGACCACAAGCGCGTTTCCTGTTGAGGTCTCGAACGCTACGTCGAATCTCCTCTCATTCGGATTCGTGCCGGCCTCTGACACGTTCGCGATGTCGTGTGTCACGACCCAGGAAGCACTGGCAGTGCAGTTGGATGTGCAGACGTAGGCGTCCAGAAGCGCGTCATTGCTCTCGGTCACCAGGACCAGCTTCCCCAGGGCGGGGTAGCTCCTTAACATCAGTAACTGGATCGAGGAATTGGCGTTGGGCAGCTCGATCTCAGAGCCCCAGCTCCCATTGCCGCTGGAATTCCAGAACTTGAGCTTGGGCAAGTTCGTCCCCGAACCCGTGTTCGAGCGGTAAGCCACCACTGCGTCAGAGGCCGCCGCAGATTGGACGAAAAAAGCGCCCAGGACTATAAGCACCAAAAATACTGCTCCTGTGTTGCGGAATATGAGGGACATGGAGATGAATCCCCATAAAAGGTTTATAAATGTTCCACCGCCCGCTCGGTGAGCATTGCCCCGGAAAAACCCGGCAAGAAGGAAATCGGAATGCGGGTGCAGGAAAGAATCAGGATTGATGAAGAGGGATTGATGAAGAAAATAAAAAATAAGAAATGGAGGGCGCTACTTCCTGGAAGCCCTCGGCCTGTTGCCGAACATCATGTACGCCCCTGCGGCCAGCGCGATCAGGACGACCGCGCCGATGATGATCAGCGTGACCGGGCACGGGCTCGCGGCAGGCGTCGGCGTGGTTGTTGGCGGCGTTGTCGGCGGTTTCGGAGCCGCGGCCTGAGGCTGCGTCACCCGGAACTCCTTCAGGACCGG
>Ga0209777_10005559_pt1 | contig 14462 bp, 16 predicted proteins | sample FrelakmetHBP12HB_FD_187147 | JGI IMG/M metagenome (GOLD analysis project Ga0209777, IMG submission 187147) | Freshwater lake sediment microbial communities from the University of Notre Dame, USA, for methane emissions studies -HBP12 HB (SPAdes)... | ecosystem: Environmental > Aquatic >...
ATACCAGTGCCGGAAATATGCAAAATTCAGGCTGGTTCGCCAATATACCATCAGGCACCATGGTTGCTATACAAGGTAGAGATCCAGATCCTGGTGCTGTGTATGAATTCAGCAGTGCAGATGAACTAGAAGATCAATTTTTCATGCGCAAAAAGCTTTATCGTGGCGGTTTGCAGTTGACCGATCCAGAAACCAGCTATACACGCTATATGATAATTGGTATCAAGTAAACAATCATTTTTTGTACAACAATGATAAATAAAGCTGTGTGAATTAATCCACGCTGGGAACATTGTTGACATGCTAAAACTGCTTAAAAAGCTTGGTTTTTCGCTTGCCATTTTTGTAGCCTTTTTCATCTCTGGACATTTTGCCATGTATTTGGAAACATGGCATGAAAGTGTTTTAGCCAGCTCTGCTATCTTTGGTGCTAGTTTTGCAAGCCTAGTTGGCGGCGTTGTAAAAATTTGGTATGACATCCTAGCCTAGTGTTGATTGTTTTGCCAGACATTTGACCTTATAATCAAGCAGAGGATCTTATATCATGTCTTCAACTCTTGTATTAAATGCTGATTACACACCACTGAGTGTTATACCAATAAGTTCTATATCGTGGAAGGATGCAATTAAAATTTCATTCCTAGGCCACGCCAAGTCACTTGAATACTATGATGATTGGCAAGTACACAGTCCAAGTACAGCTCTAAATGTACCTGCTGTTATGATAAGTGAAACTTATATAAAGAAAAAACACGGCGTTAGATTTTCGCGCTTTAATCTATTATTAAGAGATCATTTCACTTGCCAATATTGCAGCAAAAAGCTAAACATCATGGATCTCACAGTGGACCATGTAATCCCAAGAGCTAGAGGCGGCACAACATCTTGGGGCAACATTGTATGCTGTTGTTATATTTGCAATACTATTAAAGGACACAAAACCAACATGCGTCCAATAAAGGTACCACATAAACCAGATTATTATGAATTATTAGACAGTGCTAGGAAAATACCTATCAAGGTGCCTAGCGAAACATGGATTAAATATCTCAATTGGGACGAATCTCTTATATCAGTGGTCAAACCTAACCACACTTAAATTGACATCTATATCTCAATTATATCATAATAAATGAGAATTATAGGAGACTATTATGAGTAATACCGTATCATCAAATACACCAGGTACGCAGCCATCGCTCTCAATACAAGACTTGCAAAACATGCTTCTAGTGATTGATCTAGCTGTGACACGCGGTGCATTTCGTGGAGCCGAAATAAGCCAAGTTGGTCAAGTGTTTGACAAGCTAAACCAGTTTGTTCAAAGCGTAACACCGCAGCAACCATCTACTGATGCACAAACACCACCTGCTCCACAACCAGTACAACAAATGCAAAATGCCCCAACACCTGTTATGCCAATGACACCTCCATTTTCACCAAAGGTAGGTGTATAATATGAGTGATTTTACAGGGATGATAAAGCATGTTGGCATGCTTACCAATACTGGAAAAAACGTGGTAGTTGTGTATATGCAATTGCCAGGCGATCCCAATCATGCATTAGTTGTTGACACAGATGCATTACCAGACAATTACAATGACTCGCTGCGTAGAGTTGTTGAAAGCACAGAAGGACAGCAAAGCGAAAATCTAGCAGAAGTTTTGGCACGTCGTATGAGTCCAGATGGTAGCAACACCACACTGCTGAATAAATTTCATCAAGCAGGCCGATTACAAAAGGTTCCAACCAGCTTGGTATCAATGACTCCCCGCAAAGGTGTACGTTGGCCTCTAACAGAAGTTTTGCAGGCCATGGACTCAATGAAGCAGTCAACCCCAGATGGGTTTGATGATCTTGATCCAGAAACACGCGCAGCGGTAGCAGCCGATCTAAAAAAGTTCAATGTACATGCCAACAACATTGAAGGTGAGGCCAGAGCTGATCGCAAGGACGAAGCCATTGGTTTGATACGTCAGGCTGAATTACTTGAAGCTGATGCACAAAATATTCGCGAGCGTGCATATCGCATGGATCCTTCTCTTAAGAAGACCAACAAGACAGCCAAGATAATGGAAGTTGTTGATGATTTGCCACCGTTGGAAGGAATACCAACGCTGCCAGCAACTGCTAAAAAGACCGCTACAAAGACTTCAAAGACTGTGGTAAAGGCAGCTAGACCAGCTAGAAAAGCCAAGACTGCTTGATCATGACTACTGCTAGGCAAACCATACTTGACGAAATATCAACTGAACGCGATCGTCAGTATAATTTGCCTGGCAGCGAATATGATCAAAAACATTCTCTAAATGATTGGATAGCTATAGCTAGCCAATATCTTACTCGCGGGGTAGAACGCAAGCATATAAAATCAGATTATCATGAACAACGTCAATCGTTGTTAAAGTCTGCAGCAGTGATTCTTGCGGCATTAGAACATCTAGACCGCAAGAATCAATTGCCTACTGGGAAATAATTTGTAATTTTTTACCAAGAAATCCGGGTGTTTTTTGGCTACGCTAAATTTATTTCCAAAAATTAGCCAGAAATGAAAAGTGTTGGTTGAGCTCTTGTTTGACCTCTTGGGCTACTTCTCTGTGCTCCTTTTGAGTACCATTATCACATCGTAATTCACAGTAGTGGATCCATGATCTCAATGTACCTGCCATATAAAGACGAGACATCATCAACCCTTCTGGCAGCACTGCACGAGCCTGCTCCTTGGCGATGCCATTGTCAATAGCCCAGTTATATGCGTCAAGAGTTGCCGATTTTATGACATTTTGCAAGGATTGCCAGTTGTCATTGAGCAGTTGATTATCAGTTTCTATCGAATTTTGACGGTTTTTTGTATCCTGTAAACGTGCTTCTCTTGTTGTATATCCAAGATCTTTGGTGGGATTTTGATACCTCTGACTAAATTCTTGAAAGCTAAAACTACGATGACGTAGTATTTGACGAGCAATATCACGAGTGGTATCAATTTGCATGGTAATGCTGACCATTTCAAATGGAGACCAATGTTTGTTACGAATAAGGTAGTTTAATAATTTTTCAGATGTTTGTAAATTCATCTGATTTGACGGGTTGCTTACTCGAGCCGTATATGCAATAAAATCCTCGGCTGTTTCTATACCATCAAGCATAGGCTTACTTATAGATATAATTTTTGCTGTATTCATAATAGCTCCATCATTTGTTTAATGATAGAGCTTATATCGGCTTCAGTCAATTTTCTTAGCAGTAGTTCCTGTTCTAGGGCGACGTTTGCGTTTGTTTTCAGTATCTTGAATTGTGCGAGCAACTTCTGCTTCAATATCTTCTATAAACTTGTTGGTCCATCGATTGACATCTCGTTTGATACGAGTGAAATCTATGTTTAGACTGCAGCTGTATATGTCACTGTTTTCAAATCCAATTTCTTTTTGTTGTGCTACCATTGCTGTAAAATCTTCAGCACTTACTTTGAATCTAGAACCATTTTTTGTAACAATAATTGCATCTTTTATATATTTTGTGGGCGGCGGATCCATTTCTAATATAAGAGTATCAAAAATCATATCCCATCCATCTGAATTAGACTTTGACCTACTCATGATGATCACCCCTTTGGTTTGTGTAATGTTATTTATCAGCTCGTATATTGGTAACAGTGATCAAAAAAAAATCGAGATTAACTTGTTATCTGTAACCTAGTTAGTAGCATAATCCAAGTTATAATATACTGATTTATAATTAAAAAATTCAATATTTTCAATGAGTTTAAAAGAGAAAATTCATTATATTGATAAAGAATACTGGTTATCAAATATACCTTGTAACCACATAAAATTGTTAATTAGTGCGAGGTTATTAGAATTAGTACTATACCATTTGACAGCATCTTTGGCACCAGCCAAACACCATTCTGCATAAGGTTCTTGGTTAGATGTATCAATCCATGTGTTGAGACGTGCTTGAGATTGAGTATCGTTGATATCTAAATTTATATTATGTAATAATTTAACACATTCTCTAAACGCACTTTTCCAAGTTTCAAACGGACTTGTGTTGAAATAGGTGGTTGCAATAACATTAGGCATAATCTTTACTTGCCCAACACTTATCGTGTAATCTAACCACGATCCGTTATAGGCAACAACCGCATCTCTAGGCCACAGCTTTACAGCGCCGTAACCATATTCTAATCCGTTTATGGGATTTCTGCTATACCAGATATGAGTATAAGAGCGATCATAAACTGGTGCTATATAATCAAAATTCCAATGGTCATCAACAACAGTGTCACCATCAACTGTCCAAAACATTGATGTAAAGGATTGTATTGCACACATTCTGTGCGCATTGTCTATGCCTTGTATACCATGTATGCGTTTGGCATGCGGATAAGTATTTTTTAGATGTTGCCAATTAATTTCTGCATTTAATTCTTGATAGCTGACGAAAAAAAGATCAAACACGTTTCACTGCCATGAAATGATCGATTTCCAGCTCTGGAATCCAAGGACGAGGAGGATTCATATACACCCTCTTGAAGAATTTTGACTCATCTGGTGACATAAGGGCAATATCTAAACCTAATTTTTGCTGAAGCTCTTTGCCAAGGTTGATACTGCCTTCTAAAGGATCATCATTTTCAATTTTGTGCCATAACTGCTGCATGACATCGTAGTCGCTTATTATAGTATGATCTGAATCACTAAGCATGGCAAGATGCGCACCCATTCTTGTACCATAAATTGCCCAAATTCCGTGTTCAACGTCTTGACCTATACTGGCCCAAATACATAAACGATTGATATTGCCATACCACAGTTTGCGATGAAATTCTTGACATGCCACCCTCTTTCCTTGGTTCAGGCACATTTTAACACCTTCTCGAAAACCACTTCGCCAGGCTTGTTGTGCACTGCCGTTTGGATAACTGGTGCTGTAACATCCTTTTACATCGTGATATCTAGGATCCCAACAAAATTCTACAGCTTTTGCAATATCTTGTGCATTTTCATGACTTTTCATAGACTTTACAAATGTTTTGCTCCATAATTTTAAGCCTCCATTTCCATATACCAAGCCATTGATATAATTTCTGCCTGCCCAGGTCCATGCATGGTCTTGTTGATGGTCTTCAATGTCTATTTCTAGATCTAAGAACTCTGGATATATTTCATTATCACCGTCAACTGTGATAAAGAAATGACTTTCACTTAAGTCTGCACAAGCTAGGTGTGCAGCATCAAAACCTTTAACTCCGTGAACACGTTTTACCCAAGGTACAGTTTCTAACAATTTGGCATAGAGTAACTCTGCATTTGGTTCATCAAAACTTATATACACATAATCGAAAGAATCTAATCTGTATCTCATATCAAACACCAATAAAATAACTATATGATTTGGCTAATGGTATTGACAATTTAATGCTGCCAGACATTATTAGTGTTTTTGATATGATCCAACTAGAGATAAGCCAACTTGGATCATCTTTTTTTGTCATATACAAAATGCAATCAAAATCATTGTCATTAGGAGCAATAACTACACAGTCATTGTATATCGTTATTGTTTTTTGCATTAGCTCGCTGTCAGCTAAACTGATAAGATTCCAGAAATTTTTTGGAGCTGTCCTTTTTGTATTAATTGCTGACAATGTTGGGGTATTTGGAAGACCGGTAATGATATAATTTGAAAAATTCTTGTGTCCAGTTATAAACTCTTCAGCCATGTCTTGGTTGATTTCAATAGTTTCTCCAGGTATTGCTTGCCAAGACACACGCCTAAGCATCCCAGTGTTTGGATCATAATCTAGCCACGCTGTCATTTTTTTACCAAATCTTCATATATAGTGATTATTCTATTAGACAAAAAGTTTTTGACATGATAGTGTAATGGATAAATCTGTCTGTGGTTACCTATTTTCAATTCGCCATCTGATGTAAAAAAAACTTTCAAATGATCTTGCCAATCTTCAGATATTGGTTCAGTAGTCCATCCTTGTATTTGGCTCTTCATGTGCGTGAAGGTTGGAAATGATGTTATATTATTGGATATTTGTTCAAAGTCTAGAATTTTCATAGCCAATGCAAATGCAACATCGGTACTAAAAAAATCAGGACGAGTGTTAGGTTCTAAAAAAGACTCAAAAAACTTTTGCCAGTTCCATGTTATCATTTTGGCAAGTTCAAAAAATTCTAATACTTGAGTTGTTTTTCTAAAATATCCCAGTGCTGTATAGATATTGGGCAATTGATTAGCGGTAAAAACTTTTCGATAAAAATCACTAGTAGCAATATTGCCTCGCCAATCTCTCACTGAATTTGTCCAAACTAAATCGTAAGGCGAATCTCTCAACGCACACCACCAGGATGCAATATCGGTTAAAAACAGCATGTCAGCATCAAGTTTGATTGTTTCGTCATATGGCGACATAAACGGAACTTTCCATTCATTTTCCATCTTCCAATTGGCATTTTGCGCTTGGTCTCCCCAAGGGATTTCGACAATTTGATCAAATGCCCATGAATATTGTGGATCTACAATTGTCCCAGGAGTAATTCCGATCGATAGATTGGATACCGATGACTGACTATGCTTCAGGCTCAATGCTAGTCCGTAGGCTAATCTTATATAATCTTGTGTGTTGGTATTTTGGGCAATAGTAAAAAAACCCTGTGATCTATTAATTTGTTGCATAATTTATAATCCTTGGAATCATGCGACCAATTGATCGTTTGTTCATAACATGTATGTTGGAGCTAACCTTATGGAATTTAAAGTCGCCTTGTGCTCGTTCGCTGACAAAAAAAGCGTTACCATTGTTAAAATCTATCATATCATCATATTCAGTAGCTGCTATCAAATGAGGATAAGGTAGTGATTTCACCGCATTGATTTCAACTTGTCCGTTTATCATATGTATGGCTATGCTAAGGGCATAATCATTGCGAAAATAACCACTTGAACGAAATTGGTATAATTTTTCATAGTATTGGTAGTTTGCTTTGATAAATTGTATCAAATCAAACAAACACTTGGAACGAACAGTCTTTTTGAAATACATTAAAGTAGCCCAATAAAGCGGAATGCTCATGTCGTTGAATCTTTTATCAAACCCTCCTAGATTTTCAGAATGATTCAAGTCTTTGACAGATTTATTAACAAGTATTTCTTCGGCTGAGTTCCATACACAGTCGAGGCTGTTGTCTAACACTAGATAATCTGCATCTATTAACACTGTTTCATTAAAAGGGGTCAAATTGTAACTGTCAGACCGATTGGTATTATAATAAGGAGCTTGATAATTGGTATACATTGTGTCATAAAATTTTCTATCAGCAACATTGCGTTCAATATCAGTTATAATTACATGATCAAACGCTCGATCTACAATGGTCTGGCTGTGATGGTTGATCAGCCAATTGATGGTATCCTGCGAAGTGGCAATTGCTGTGCGATTGTTTTGTAAATGCTTTTTAATCAACAAGCAACAGCACAGTGCCATAGATCCATAATCTATTTCTGAATTATTGTAGGCGTGAACTAGATAGCCACTACTCATTGATTATCTTCCTTGGTTAGCTCTGAGAATAATTCTGCAGATGATCTAATTTTTTTGAGTTTTGTGTATTCGTAATGATAATAATTTGTTGCTTGAAAATATTTGTCTAATAAATTTTCATAAAAATTGGGTATATCTGTTATTTCAATAGGATTGCCGTTTTCGTCGATTAGAACAACAGTGCTGCGATTAGAATCAATAATGATTTTTACAAAAACAATTAATTCTCGTGTGGCCTTGAATATGCCGCCGTTGGTTGCATAGGTGACAATTGTATCAAATTTGATTTTTAAATTTTCTTTCAAGTTGAGAAGATTTAATCGATGATTTGCAGCTGCGAGAGCTTTTTCCAACTTTTCGTCCATGACAGACCTCCTGTCATAATTATTGCTGATTATATCGACAACTGCAAATTAAAGCGGTATTGTGGTAGACCACGTTGGAGCTGCTACTGAAATAGTATCTGATTTCAGCTGCTGAATTGTGCTTGTCAACGTACCATCTAGTGTACCAGCTGCTGCTGCAAATACAGATTTGAATGTTACGATATTGCCATTACCGCCGTTGGTTGTGTCTGTGTTGACCATAGCCGATAATGTATAGCTTATGTTTGAATATGAATAGGGCGGCGGAAATCCTGAGCCAGTATGTGTAAACAACTGTGTAAAGCCAGAACTGCTTAAACCGTAATATCCAACAGATGCAACTGTACCTCCAGAGCCTGTGTAAGTTGTTGTCTTGGCGCCCACTTTGATTGTTCCCATTTGTGTCAACAAATCAGTCATTGACATGTTTATATCAGTTGCTGATCCGCCAATTCGACTTGCCGATGCATACATTTGACCGCCTGTGTTGAAAAAATAACGTGCTTGATCGACTGATGCAAAAGTCATTGTGAATTGATGTGTAACTGAAACTGTCCATGATGTGCTTAAAACACTAGTTAATTCGCTAGTTGTTGTAACTTGTGAAACAGCAGCAGTCAGCCTGTTACTATCAAGTGTTGAAACCAATGTAGGAAGATTTGGACGTCCGCTGCTGCCATCTTCTGCTTGAATGACACTTGTTCCTGCAGTAACATTATCTGGTAATACCAGTGCACTTCCTGTATAGGTATTGATTGTAGACATTGCAGCGTACAAATCATTCCATTGTGCTGCTGTTACTACAGAGCCAGTTGTCACAGCCGGCAACACTGTTGTAGTCAATCCGTAACCTCTACAAGCATAACCTACACCTATCAATGCAGCAATAGCATTTGTAGCTGAGCCGCTTGATGTATATGCTACATTTGGTGCATTTGCGCCGCGGAAACTCATGAAGTTAGCCGCTGCTATAGGTTGGCCAACGGCGTATGTCATGTTAGTTTTTTCCTATTACGATTTCAATTGTGTCAATTCCTGCGGTTGTTTTATCAACTAAGGCTCTACCAAGAATGGCTAATACGCCGTATTCTGGATTGTAGGCACATGCACAACCTCGAACTGCACTGGCCATTAATCTTTGACCTTTCTGGACTGGTCCTACTACTTTACATGGGACACGTCCCATTATGGCTATTGCTGGATGTGTATCATCATCACCCGCACCTGAGTTCATTAGATAGGCAGGGTTAGTTGACACAACACCAAATATATCTTCAGTTCCTTGAATCATGCATGCTGTAACTTCTGAAGTACCGCCTAGGCAGACAACAGTGGCTTGTTCTAATGGTGTATCTGATTGGTATCTTTCTGCAAGGTCAGCGTAAAGAGCTGAGGTAGCCTGCCCATTAAAAGCAACAGCATACATGTTTGCAAATCTGTAGCTGGCACTGCCCATGTTGTATAGATTATCAGTAGCTGGTAGATTGGTCTTCAAGCTGGTAAATGCTGTAGGAGATGTAACTCCAGAATTAGGAACAGCTGTACTTATATTCATTCCTGGATTTACAGTAGAAAATCCAGATATTGAACTATATGGAGTATATGGAGTATCTGTGCTGAGAATGGCAATCAGCGTGCCACCTACAAATATTTCCCACGCTTGATGGTTGACTGAGCTGGTATCAGTTATCTGCACAGCACGTATAACACTATTTAATGGTGTAGATGACGTCGCATTAGGGTCAGCGTTTACAGCACTGCCTAGTGGTCCTACCAGCAACCATGCAGTGCCAGAGTATACATTCAGCTGCTTATTGACACTGTCATACCATAATGTGCCAGGGTTTTGCCCTGTAGGTGCAGTCCCTGCAATAACTGCACCTCCTGCTGATAGCCAAGATGTACCGTTATAGATATAAATTGAACCGTTGGCTGTATTGTACCATATTTGGCCAGTAACTGGGTTAGTTGGGGCTGTGGCGTTGGCAAAATTTTGCATTATCCACAGCATGTCTTGATTGACATCTTCGCCGTAATTTATAAACCCGCGTCCAGGCATATTAATAGATGTTGTAGAATCAATTGCATTGTCTGGAATGGTGGTACGCAGTGTACCATCATAATTGTAAATGTTAGTGGCCATTCAGTTGATCATCCTTGTGAGTACAGCTATTTATGTTGATGTATAAGCTATATTTAATTCTATGCATAGGAATCTTACCATGTGTTAACAGACATCATACCAATCTTTCAATTATTGCAGAACCGGTTATTTGTGTTGCATGACCATCAAATAAAGTTCCTAGTATTGTCCATGCTGTTGATGTATCATTCCATATAGAAAAGCCAGATGACATTCCTCCTGTAATACCACTTGACTGTTTTACCATTTTAGCATTTGTATAAGTACTTATAATAAACTCTTGTATGCTGGGACCTATATCATTTTTAGTATCGCTTGAGTATGGCCCGCCAAATAAATCGAAGTAAAACGTACTGACTATGTTATATTGCACATATGGAATGACCCCTATAAACGGCGCGCTAGGAGGACCGGTTATTGTAGTAAATTGCGCAGGTGTTGTAGCACTGCCAAAAGCGACTAATTCTTGATCTACTGCTACTATCGCATATTGACGGAAATTGTTATAGTCGACAATACCATTGGTTGGGTCGTTACTAATAATGTTTGGGTTAAGATACCAATCTGAATTTGTAGTGTTAGTTGCATTAATAACCAACGTTAATCGATATACACCTTGTTGCACACTGACTTTGAGTGGAATAGTGGCAGCGTTGGTAAACGACACTGTATAGTTTTGCCCTGGGGCTAAGGCAACATTGTCTGGAAGAGTTTGTCCTACAGTATACCCTAATGGTTGATTGTTATAATTTATACCCGATGTGTTACCAGGAAATACAAACTCTGGGTTGTCATCTGTTACTATGTCACTTGAATTACTAATGACCCAACGCTGTCCTGTTGCTGTGTTCAAATTGGTAAATGGAAGACCGTGTACAAGCAACAAACTATTATATTCTGAAACCGCAAACGTATTAAATGCCAGCCCTGAAGATACTGTTACTACAGTGTTTGTGGAGTAAGTGATAGAAGACTGGGTTGACGCTACTACATGCCAGTGGCATCCTGCTGTTATTGAATATTGGCTAGATGTTTCGGATAACAAGTTAAATGGTTGTATATAAATTGCTGATCGATCAAATGCTACCAATTGAACACCTGTTGAGCTGCTGTTGGCTCCAAACGATACATTGTTCATGTAAACAGTTGAGTTGTGACAAGCTCCTACATTAGAATTGAGTGCTGTTGTATCTGTTGTTGAAAATGCAAAGCCATCTATACCGATAATATTGTTTTCAACATATATACATGCACCCAATGAGGACGTAATTGTGCACAATGTAGGGGTTGTTGTATTTCCAATGAAAATTACAGGCAGTGCTCCAGTCTTTGCCGCTGTACCAATTGATGCCCCAGCACCCACCACTGTACCAGTACATGCTACAGGAGCATATGTTCCATTTGCTACATTTATTGATATAGTAAATCCACCAAGATCGTAAGAGCTAATAATGGTATTCCATGCATGTTGTAAAGTTGCCCATGGACTGAGAGATGTTCCGTTGCCTGTAACATCGCTGCCAGAATTTGATACATAAAGAACTAGATTGCTCTTTAAAATAGTTCTTATTGACGAATGAACAAATGCTGTAGTGGCAATTTGTGTGGTATTAGTTCCTGTAGATGCTGTTGGAGCAGTTGGAATACCTGTCAAGTTGGGATTGTTTATTGGTGCATAATTACTTGTTATATTGCTATTCAAGTTTAGACCGGGATAAATTGTTGAAAATCCTGGCTTGGTTGTGACAAACGCTGTGTCAGCGCTGATGATTCCTAATAATGTCCCGGCAATGATTATTTCCCATACTTCGTGTAAGTTCTGGCTGCTGTCGGCAATTCTAACAGCTCTAAATACACTGTTGAGTGGTACATTGTTATCAATTGGATTGGCATTGATTGCACTACCGAGCGGTCCTACAAGTAACCATGCCGTGCCCGACCATACATTCAGCTGCTGATTGATATTGTCGAACCATAACGTGCCTACAGATTGACCGGTAGGTGCTGTGCTTGCTATAACAGCTCCGCCAGCTGATAACCAGTTGGTGCCATCATATATGTTAATTGAGCTATAAGTGGTGTTGTACCATATTTGACCTGTAACTGGATTAGCTGGGGCACTGCTATTGGCAAAATTTTGCATGATCCACAACATGTCTTGGTTTACAGCTTCGCCGTAATTTAAGTAGCCACGGCCTGGCATATTAAGTGATGTTGTAGAGTCAATTGAACCGTCAGGAATGGTAGTAAGTAGTGTACCGTTGTAGTTGTAAACGCTGGTTGCCATTATAAATTTGATCCTTGTAAATCTATACCATATGTGTAGATATTTATACCGTTTGAATGCGTATTGTGTAGACAATTTCAATCTGACGGTTCAAACTTTTTTGAACCGGGCTAAAAATCACATGCGTCAGCAGCAACCCATTTGTGTCGGTATTATTGGCAGCATCGGTAGCATTATATGCCTTTAAACCAAGTTCATTGAAAACATATGTGCCTGTTATGTTTGTAGTATTGTCAAAAGCTTCTTGACCAGCTGGTTGTCCAAGACCTAATGTGCATGTCACAATCACATCGCTATATGTTGTACCTTGCACATGTGCAGTTGTCATGTAATTTTGAGCCGGATTGGTATTAAGTGGGCTGAGATCGTCTACACATTGAAAATAGGTTTCGTTGTATAGTTCGGCTGATGTGCCAACTACATTTGGCGGCAGATAGGTAATTGTGCCTGTTCCACTGACTGTGGCAGCTCCATTGCCAAAGCACATATTCTGTATCCAACCATCAGGACGATTTGAAATCGTTTGTGCCAATGCTATTGAAAAATTCTCGTAATTTATGCTATTTTTTTTAGAAACTAATAATATTGGATCATTAGGATCGGTGATATCTCGAATTTTTATATAACCTTGTATGCGATTTTTTAATCCATCTTCAAACATTTTTATGCCCTTGTGTTCACTAGTATTTTACCTGTGTCAATATCACGTATTTTGATGCTTCCATATATCATGATCCCAATATTTTCATCTCTAGGTTTTTCACTAGATTGAATACTGTCTTGCTTTGATTCCTTAGTCATGGTATATTTATCAGCTCCCACTGTGCTCTAAAAGGAAAATTGCCAGATGGCTGTCACTATACTGCAAACCGTTTGGGGTTGAGACCCATTGATATCCACCAGGTATCTGAACCTGTGTTCCGGCATCTATAACTGTTGATCCTGATACATGACTCAACTGTGTCTTGTAGCTGATCTGATTTAATGCAGTTATCTGTACATTTTTAACACCAACAGGCGGCGCAGTTGTAAACTTGACATATGATCCGGCTGGCTGATCGTTGGGGTTGTTTACAATAGTGTAATCGATATTTTCAACTTGTATTCTTCCTCCTACAAAAACTGAAGTTGATATAGCTTGAGTTGCAGACTCTGTTGCAAAATATACTTTTACAGCGTTGCCGTCATACCAGTCAGTATTATAAATTGTTTCTGGCGAACCGCTTGTACCTAATCTGTCTCTAGCTAAACCTGCTAAAAATGCTCTATTAGGATAGGTCGCAGTTGGAGCCATATGTATGGTGGTGAAACTAATCAGTTCATCATTGATATAAACTAACCCAGGAATACCTATAGATGGTTGAGTTATCGTTGTTATATCCTCAATTTCAACTGTGCTGCTATAGGTGTAAACATTGCTTAAAAGTCTAGTTTCTCTAGCAGGATCTAAGGCAGTAGACAGGGTAGCATCCCATCCTGTTGTTGTTCGCCAGGCTATCGCAGGAGCTTGAGGCCTTCCTGTCATATATGTTACAACTATTTGTTGAGTATAATCACCAGTTGGCGGAATATGTACAGAAATGACTTTTGGATCACTTGATTCTATTACCGTGAAATCTTTTTCTGCAGTTAAAAGATTATTGGCCAGCCATACATGCATGGTGTTGAAATCTGTGGGATAATCTGCTAGTGCATATATCCCAGTTACATTTGCAGTAAATTCCTCTGTGCGGAATTGATAATCAATATCTTGTGTGTAAGTGGTGACAATTATTTGGTCGTTGGTTTGTATGGTACCTGTGTTGAATGTTATACTAGTGTTAGACAATGTATAGACAGTGGTTGCCGTGATATTGATGAGTACAATATCGGCTTGATCGATGGGAGCAACAGCAAACACAAGTGTTGACCCAGTAATATTATAATCAGTATTTGATATCTGAAGAGAACTATCGACATATACTTGTATTTCCAAGCTATCTGACAAGTCAACTGTAATTGTAAAATGTGTTTGACTATTGTTACCGGTAAACGTTTGCATTATAGGTGGAGTCATCAGCTGCCCATTTTGTCTCACTAGGGTAGAAACATATTGAGGACTTGTACTG
>Ga0209777_10005560_pt1 | contig 14461 bp, 28 predicted proteins | sample FrelakmetHBP12HB_FD_187147 | JGI IMG/M metagenome (GOLD analysis project Ga0209777, IMG submission 187147) | Freshwater lake sediment microbial communities from the University of Notre Dame, USA, for methane emissions studies -HBP12 HB (SPAdes)... | ecosystem: Environmental > Aquatic >...
CCCATGCTTCCACGGTAGCGTTGCCCCCTGCTTTCACGGTAGCGTTGCCCCATGCTTCCACGGTAGCGTTGTCCCCTGCTTTCACGGTAGCGTTGTCCCCTGCTTTCACGGTAGCGTTGTCCCATGCTTCCACGGTAGCGTTGTCCCCTGCTTTCACGGTAGCGTTGTCCCATGCTTTCACGGTAGCGTTGTCCCATGCTTCCACGGTAGCGTTGTCCCATGCTTTCACGGTAGCGTTGTCCCATGCTTTCACGGTAGCGTTGCTAACCAACAGATAACCACTTCGGGTTGTTTCGTTTACCCACAAATCGGATTTTCTTGCTTCATCCCGTACGGTCATAAGTAAATCAACATCAACAATTTTGTGGTCGCAGGCCCAGTTAAAATTGTCTTTAATGACCGTAAATAATTCGGAAAAGTTTTTAGAAGCTACTGCCCTTTTGAATTGTTCAGTACAGGCGTTATTTTCTTTTGCTCTTTTTACGATTTCTTCTTTGAAGATCGTGAATTTTGATTTTTTCATGGTTTTACTTTTTAAGATTGTTATTAATCAGTACAAAGATTATCATAGAATAGCCAAAAATGGTCGCAGATATACGCAAGTTGTTGCATAAGGTCTGAATAAATCTGCCCGTCATTACGGGGTACAAAGGTTCCATCGCAAAGGATAATACCTATTTTTCGGCTTGTTTTGGGTGTCGGGGCATACTCGACAGGGATAAATTTCCCGTTGTCGGGATCTTGTTTTGCTGTTAGGACTGTTTTCATGGCTTATTTGGTTTAAAGGTTAAACAAAATACTGGCCGTTTTCGTAGTTGTGATCTACAAAAGTCCAATATACATTCTTATATCCATGATCTTCCAGTACCTCAACTTGGTGAGCTGCTTCACCTGGCGTAAACCATGCAGAATGTTTTGATTTTCCTATAAATACGATTGTTTTCATCTTTTTTCTTTTTTATGTTGTTTATTTACTTAATGAATAGGGCTAATTAAATTGTGACCTCTAACTGAATTGTTGATAATATAATTGGCTTTATCGGTTTAGCATGCTCGTCTTTTTGTGCTTTACGTATTGTTTCGCTATGTGCATAAAGCGGATAACCTTTTAATTTTGCAATACGCTGGTTAAACTTAGCCCATAAATCCTGATTCTGAAATTTAAAGTGCATAGTACCTTTTTTATAGCCCCGTATTTCAAAGAATCCCATGCCATACCATTGACCGAATTTAGTATCCATTTTATTACAAAAATCTGTTAATCGGTGCCATGTAATTTCATCGTAATTAGTGCCAGAAATATAACAAAGGGCTTTAATTAGGTCGTCTATCGTTTCAGAATCGGAGTTATACCGTACTTTCATCTCGCCATGCCAACCGATTTCGGTAATCCAAGGTAAAATAAATTTTTCAGTTAGTAAATAATAGCCATTGGTTTTCCAGCGTTCAGTTGGCCCGTAGTATTTGTTTTCGTCTGAGTGACGTGTAACCCGTTCAAATACTTCTAACAGGGCTTTATCCATTCGTTGTTCTGATGTACCTATAACAATTTCCAGCATCCTATATATGTTTTTCATTGTAAAAGGTACGGCGGTTTGCTTTTCAACAAAATTATTAATATCTTCCTTTAGCCCTCTTGTCGCTGTTTTATTAAGGTTCATCAAATTAAAAATATACTTCCATGCAGATTTCTGCAAGTCCTTTTTAAAGTCGTTACGGCTTTTTGGCTTGTCTTTTTCGGTAATGCTAAACCCTAATGAAGAGGAATAAAATTGACTTGTTAAATTATTCATTTGTACGCCAATTTCAAGCTGTTTATCAAACAATTTAACGGCTGAAATATAGCGGTTTACCAAGTCCCTAACTGAATTATAAGGCATAAGCCCCGCCCCGGTTTGTTCTTCGGGTGTATCATCCATAAAAAAGCCTTCAAATTCTTTATTATAGTTTTCTCCCGGCTTTTGTATGTTGATTAACGAAATATCTACCCCTGTTTTATGTTCTGAATCATTGAAACAATCTGATAAATCTTCAGACTTCCCATATTGTTCAATTAATCCCTTAACTTGTTTTCTGCTTTGTGTATAAGTGTTTTCTATTGTGGAAGTATTGCAAAGAGAAATAATACGGCAACCGGGCGGGGCAATTTCCCAAGCGTGTAATATGTGTTTTTCGTCTGCTGAAAAAGGCGGGTTCATTATAATCATATCAATATGGCTAATCAAATGACTCTCTAATTTTAGAAAGTCTTCACCTATTACCCGGCTTTTGGTTCCTAATATTGTCCGTAAATCTGTATTAATTTCACATGTAAGCACTTCGGCGGCCCCGTGTGCCTTTAGATAGTCCACAATATTTCCCTTCCCTGCGGACGGTTCTAATATTGTTTTACCTGTTATGTCGTGACCATCCAACATTTGAATAATCACATTTTCGGGCGTTGGGTAAAAATCGGCGTTAAACATTGGCGGGAGTTGTTAATGCGGTTTGTATATCGTTCAAGCGGGAAACCGGGAAAATCCAACCGGGGCCACAAGTCAGGCGGAAGTTAAAAGAGCCACCCAAGTTTTTCAAAGTGTCTTTTATTGGCTTTGTGTCACCAATTACGGCTATTGCCTTTTCGCTGTATTGAATTATATTAACTTTACCGGGTTCGGTTTGTACCTTTTCAAAGACGGGTTTTTCTGGTTCTGCCTGGACATCAAAGACTATTTTATAAAAGTCTGTAAGATTTCCACAAGTGCAGTCCGTTTTTTCTATTCTGATATTTTGGAAATTGGCAGGTAGTGAAGACTGGCAGAATATTTGATACAAAAGATTTCCAGCAGAATGGCAATCAAAAGAGTGACCGTTAAAAATTTCTTCCGCTTTTGGTAATAAAATGGCTTCTAATTCTTTGCTCATGCTTCGCTGTGTCATTACATATTTTGCCTGTGGTATATCGTTACGGCTGTTTGAGTTTTCGTACATATCCGTCATACCGTCAAAATGTCCGTACTGATATTTTTTGGTAACATTGTCTACTTCGTGAGTCGTTGGGCCATCATTCCAGTCAATATCCACTGAATCACCCATCGAAAAATTTTGGCATCTTACTGAAAATTTAATCCCTGGAAATATGTTTTTTAATTCTTCACGGATAGCGGAAGCACAAGCAGCGGCCCCTGACTTGCGGGGCGGGTTCTTTTCTTTATATTCCAGGCGCATATCATAAGACTTTTTAGCGTCTTCAATTCCTTTAGCTATTTGATCTTCACGCATATAGTAAAAATTATGTGTTGCGTTGCTTGAATTGTCCCGAAAAATTCGCAAACTGTACCGGGTTTGTCCGTTTGATTCTGTGGTATTGGTGAAAATTTCTAAACCTTTATAGGTTTCTTGATTCCATCCTTTTTCCAACATCGTTTTAAATTGCGCTTGTTGGCTTGCTATCCTTTGGGCTTTAGTTTGTAGCTTATACATATACTTGTTTTTTAATTAGTTAATACTTATTTAAAAAGATGAATTAAGCTATTTTTACATTTTCATTATCAAATATTAATTTGTTGTTTTTCATTCTTATGCCGTATCGAGTACCGTTATTGAGGGTACAAACGGCTTGTCGGGAAGTATCATTATTTATATATTTCACATCAGTTATAATACCATTATAAGGTAATCCGTTGTACGATCCTGGCGCAGATAAGTGTTTGCCAACGAGTAAAATAAATAAATCCATTTCCATTTTTAGCGTTCTTTGTGCCCTTCTATTATAATGCCGTCCGTCCGTCTTTTTCATTTGTCTGATTTTTAAAGGTTTTTTGTAACCGGGAAAAGTTCTCACCTTGCCCGGCTGGTGTTCTGCTTGTTGGTTGCCTCCTTTGTTAGTGGTTAATTTTCTGATTGATAAGTTTTTTTATTCCCTGCATTGTGTCTGCCTGTAACATGAACCCGAACCCACGTACACAATAATATCCTGACGGGAACACTCTTTCAATGGTATAACCTTTGTATGTTTTCATTGTTTGTCCTCCTGGGGTTAAATTGTTGGTAACTCGAATTTTACTGATTTTCCGATCTTTACAAATGGAGCAGTATCACCGTAAAAGGCTTCTATCTTCTTACTGCATGATTCCCTTGAAGATGCTACAATAGTGCGTAACACTTCTCCGTTTGCATTTAATAGGGTGTATCTTCTTAACTTTGTTTTCATGGCTTATTTGGTTTAAAGGTTAATCAAAATTTTCAAATTTGTTAAGCAATCCGTAAACTATAAAATGTTCACTTTCTTGTTTATTTGCAGCTTGTTTGTCTGAATTTATACCACAAATATTCCCCCAAAATCCAGATACATAATATTTTCCGGCATTTACGGTTTGTGTTTTGTTGTCAAAATCCGGGAATGTAGTTGTTTCGCTTAATATAAGCATACTCCCTTTTCTTAAAGTATCAATGTTATGCTTTTTCATCTTTTTTAATTTTATGTTGTTTATTTACTTAATGAATAGGGCTAATTTGTTTCTGTGAATGAATGATCTTTAAGGTTGTAGGTAATGTCTTTTAGTGTTTCACCGTCAAAGGAAATAACAAAACGCCTGGTATTATCTTGTTCAAAGCTATCTACTTTGAAAGTACCTGCGTTAAATGTATTTGTTTTGGAAGCACCTACATTGATAGTTAGGTTTACATCTGATCCGCCAAAGGATTTACCGGAGTTTTCTCCGTTTACTTCAATCCATATTTTTTTGCTGTGTGACATGGTTTTAATCTCCTATTTTTTAAGTGGTTATTATTCTTTGTTCCATTCTTCAATTTCGGCGTTAAAATCTTCTTCGAGTTCATCGAGTTGATCCTGCCGGAAAATGAAATTTTCTTCTGCAATTTCTTTCAGATAGTCAAATTTTCCACGCCTAACGGCCGCCATGTAGCCGTTGTATAACGGTTCTACATTCTGGAAATTTAGTGATAATTCGCCGCTTCCGTGCATTGTGATATTTGTTTTCATATTACTTTATTTTATTAGGTTAATACTAAACTCTTTTTTTGTAGCCGGGAAAAGTTCTCACCTTGCCCGGCTGGTGTTCTGCTTGTTGGTTGCCTCCTTTGTTAGTCAATAAATTTTATATGTTCTTCTTTAGGTGTTAGTGCGTTGCCATATTCTCTAAATTCCTCCCAGCGTTTAAGACTGTATAAATACTGAAATGTGTGGGTTCCATATTGTTCTGAATATGCGGCAATATATCCCTCACATTCATTAAAAATACCAATACCCGGATAAAAGTTATTTATTAATTTTTTGGCTTCCGTGTTATTGATTTTCATTTTTGATCTTCCCAAGATTATTGTTTTCATCTCTTTGTTTATTATGGTTTATAAATGAATGTTAATTGAATTGTCATTTTTAAATTTTGTGCCGGTGTAATGATTGCCATTGTACGCTATACGTCACCGGCGGCCACCTGCTAAAACTTCGCAGGTAACGCGGGAAATTAATTATTTTCTAATGTGTAGTTAGTTATAAAATATTCGCTGAAAGTATCACAAAGATAGTCCTTTATAAAATTACGATCCCTGCCGGATATTTTAATATCAAATCCGCCAAATGTCGGAGTTAATGTAATAGTGTGATCCGTCCAGCCGTCATACATTCCATTTTCACCCATGTGATGAAACAAAGTATTAATAACAATTTTGTGCGAATTGGATTTTTCAAGATCAAATTTACATCCAGAATCTAATCCGCTGCCGGAAGGTAAAAGTTTTTCAAACTCCAGTATAACATCTTCGTGTTTTTCTTTCCATTCTGTGTTGTTGGAGTTAATACAGTTAATCCTGGCTTGGATTGATCCGGCTAATTTTGATAAGTTAATTGTTTTCATGTTGCGAAGTTTTAGTATTGGTTTGATGAATCAAAGATATAAAGGAAAAACACCGTTTCGACATTAGAATCATTCTAACATCTTATTGTTATTTAGTCTAAATATTCAGGATTGAAAATCAGCGAATTGGCTTGTGAAAAATTAACAACGGATCGCTATTTATAGCCAATTCAAATAACAGGGTTAAATAAGGCACTTATAAAATAGTGGTATTATTCTATCAGCTTAATACCGTTCGTTCGTTGTAGGGCTTCCTGGTGTGCTTAAACAGCAAAATACACCTCACAAAGCAAGGTATTAAAGTTCGCCGGATAAAACAAAGTTAAAAAGGATTAACCAAACATCAGGAAATAGATTAAAGGGAATTTTAAGGAAAGGATAAAAAACGGAATCCTATTGATATATATCAACCAAAAAACTGTTATTTTACAGGTTTTATTATGAATAATAACATTGTGGATTTAATTTTCATCAACAAAGACAAAGGAACGGCTTTAAAATATGACAAATGTCAGTTTTTAGTTGTTAGAAATCATTACTTTCGTTATTTACAGTTGATTGTCTTTTATTTTCTATTCTTTTAGTTCCTCCTTTGCGTCCTGATCTTATTTTGTTGTAGTTTTTATCTACTTTTCGCCGGAAGATAATGTAATTGTCGGAAATGTATATTTTATTGCCTGATATGTAACGGGTTAATGTTCTTATTGATATTTTGGTTATAGCTGATACTTCAAATATTGTATTAACAATTTCTCCGGTGTTGGTTTGTTTGTTGTAAACAGATACAAAATAGCTCATTTGGCGTATTTCCTTATAGAAGCAAATATACAAAACACGGGTGCAATAGTCAAGGGGGGGGGAGGTGGGGCGACAAAGGTATATTTTTATTTATGGCTTGTCAATACGGCAAAAAGTCGTTACCTTTGTAAAAAAAGATTATGGAATATTTTAAAATGAATTATCCTGAATTGGATGAGATCCGGCAAAAGAAACAGCCTTCGATACCTATTTTTTACCCGCCGTTTGTGATTTACTTTCTGTTTAATGCGGATCAGCTTGTTTACATTGGCAAGAGTAAGAACCTGGTGAACAGGATAATGTATCACAAGGAAGGCAAAATCTTTACTGATGTGGCAATAGTGGAAACAACGGCAGAGGATTACGACCTGCTCGAATGTTATTACATTAACAAGTACAAACCTGAATACAATCTTATCTTAATAGGAGATCAGGGATAATATCGTTTCGTTGGGATCAACACAACGATATTGCAATAGCCTTACTATTGCAATAGTTAATGAATCATATTACTTTAATAAGATCGTGCAACCTGCATTATTATACAAGCGAATGCGAATGAATTAAACGGGAATGATTAACCAGGAAGTGAAACGGTTTAGGATTGCACCCCAGGGGGTTCGCCGGTTCGGGTTTGGGATCAGGGGAGAGCCGGCCGATTAAGTGCGATTAATTCACGCCACATCGACAAGTTACGGGTTTTGTTATTTTAAGGGTTTAGTTTGGTAGGTTATTCCTGTGGTGTTCTGATAAAGACTGCTTCGGTAGAACTTTTGAATATCACCATACCGTAGAGGGATATTTTGTTAAAGGCTTCTTTTTTTGAATTGGCGAAGAATGGAGGGTTTTCTACTTTGGCGAAAAGCAGGATGGTGTTGTTGGTGGAAATTCTTTTGGAGAACTTTATGAAGTTTTTGCGGGTCATTTGAACAGGTATATGAATACTGTTGTTATCAAAGCAATAAAACCCAATCCAACTATTATGGCAAGGATGAGGAGGAGGTCTAATAGGTTCTCTGTCTGCTTTTTCATGGGGTTGGTGGATCATAAATACATTTATCTTTAGGGCATTTTTGGGCATGTGTTATTGCTTCCCCTGGTGTCATTTGAATTGGATAATGAGATAGGTGTTTGGGGTGATTATCTTCCCTTATACAACCTTCACAAATAGGCAATTTCTTCTTTTCTTCCATCATCTGTTTATCAGTTGTTAAAATAAGGTTGTCTGTGCCAAATAAGGGGATATCTTTTTAAATACCACATAATCCATCACATTCGTCAATAAGTTCAGGGAATATATTAAGTTGGTTTTTATTCGCAAATACGACCTCCGACAATGGTTTACAATCAGAATGAAGAAAGTATTTTGTTTTCGAGTAGTCCCAATTTGCCTGTGCCTGTATTTTAATTTCAAAATCTACTGCTCTTTGAAATTCCGATGAATGATATTTTTTTAACCATACCCAATACCGATCTGAATGAAATGGGCAAAACACACAGGATGATCTTTGTGCTGGTTTTACTCCTAATAATTTTACATAATTTATTGAATCAATACGGTTTACAAAATTATCAACCAGCGGATAATAATTTGTTCGGCGTTTTAGATTACTAACCTTCATTCTGCTGCGTTCATCAAAAGACATCCCTATCCACAAACGATAGGGTTCTGCACGTTTCAATTTTGAATTAATTAATTTGCTCAATGGATTGGTTTTAAAATCCGATGTACACTGCCTCATTAACATTCCCTTTTTGCCATTTTCATCTAAAGTAAAAAATGGGGGAACTGATGATGTGTAAAATCTTCCATCCCTGGATTTTTGGGGCGGAGAAAGTAAATGATTTGATAATCCGTTTTTATGTTTGGTTGTGTAGATATCAAAATCATAATGATGTTTAACCAAATCAATAAAATATTTAACATATTCATTTACAAATTCAGGTTCATCACCAGTATCGGCAAAGACGGCAAAATCCGGTCTTGGTAAATCAAATTTACCGTTTAATGCCATTAAGATCATGGCCGTGCTTTGCGTTCCACCACCATAAGAAACTATTTCTTTCATTTTCTTTTCTTCGATCATTTATCAATCAGTTGTTCATTGTCGATCCATTTCAAGACAGTTTCCCCATCTTTAGGGGAGTATTCAATAAAGGTTTTGCCGGATTTTTCTGTTATTACCTTACAAGGATATTCTATTTTGGTTTGAGTTCCGACCATCATTTTAAACTCGGTGTGCTTTTGAGGTACGGTATCGAGGAAATAAGTCATAGCAGTTTCTTTTTTATTATCGCTGATTTAGGTATGTTCATTGACCCGCATACAGTACCGTTTTTTATGTTTGTCTTATGGGGTGTTACCTGTATATAGTGTTTTGTTTTGCGTGTTATCCATCCTACCGATGTGCAGGTTAATCCAAGTTTTTTCTTGCCTGTTTTTTGCCAGTGCTCTCCTGTGGTATAAGAATCCCGCCATACGACTAAATATAGTTTCTTGCCTTTCATGTTTCTGTTTAAGGGGGTTAATTATTCTGCAAGTTCGTATGTTTTCTCGAAAATATCAGGTTTGCAAGGATAAAATTCGCCATTTACCCCCTTGATAATCCAATCCCCTTGATTAGCCGTCATAACGCCCTCAAGAGTTGGTATTTCTAAAAATGAATGAAGATTGTCGTCACAATATTTAGGGTGAATGTCACAACCCATAAATTCTTGTAGTTCTACAACATTTGAGGAGCCGTCATTTACAAATTGTACTGCGTCAATTACTACTGGTTTTTTTCTAAATTTTGTCATGGTTTTTCGTTTTTAATACTACAAATATAATGAATAATCATCAAAAAGTCAAGTAGTTATTTAATTTTTCTCAAAGGATTCCCGATGTACACCCCTGCTTCTGTAAGGTCTTTCACCACTATTGCCCCCATGCCTATTACTACGTTATCACAGATAGTTATTTTCTCTCTTACACAGGCATTGGTTCCGATGTAAACATTGTTTCCAATTGTAACATTTCCACTTATCCTTGCCCCTGGTGCTAAGGTGAAGTAGTCGCCTATTGAACAGTCATGCCCTATGTCAGAATGAAGGTTAAGCTGTGCATGTTTGCCTATCTTAATGTTAACAGTTAAGATAACCCCTGCACAGATTATTGAACCTTCGCCTATCGTATAGTTACCGGATATTACTGAAGGATGAATTAATGTTGTAAACTTTGTTTCCTTTGGTAAACTTTCAATCATCCTTTTCCTGTCCTGTGAATTACCAACAGCAACTACAACCTCGTGCATTGAGGGATTAAACACACTTTTGCGGATAATACCATCAGGCGGTGGATTAGTAGTGTATTCATCATCGACCATAAACAGAATATCGGTCTTACAACCGCCTCTTTCGTTTATTTCAGTCAGAAGCCAATAGACCTCACGACCGAAACCACCTGCACCATAAATTAACGTTTTCATTTTTTATTATCTATAAAATTAATCAGAAGTATCAGCATAAAGGATATTATCAAAATGGGAATGATAAAGATAAATGCTATACAGGATAATATGCCCAAAATCCGCTTCATATTTCTTCTTTTGGTAAAAGTTCATAGAGTTCATCCCATATCTTTAGTTCGGGTGCAGTAAAGTCTAATTTCTTAAACCCTGCGTTTTTTCTACGGTTCTTTACGATGTCGATAATGGAAAATAGGTTATTCACTTGTTCGGGCATGTCCAATTCAAAAAAACTACCTTTCTTTGTTAAAGACCATATCCCGTTGATGGTATCCCATTGGTCGGGCGTAAAATCCTTTTCAGAGAAATTAACCGATGCGGGGTTCTTTATTATCTTGTATAACGACTGATTGAATAATTTTAACTCGTCACAAGTATTAAAATATACCCCGAATTTAGTCTTAAATGTTATCATGTGAAAAAGACTTATACTGTTGACTCTATATCGGTTATGATTTCAGTAGTGCGGTTTTTGTTGTTCCTGTGGAAACTTACTGCTACCTTTACAGCACCAAGATCAGACGGGCGGTAAAGGCTTTTGGTGGTATATTGGTTCTTATCGTTCTCATAGGCTTTCAAAAAACTTCCTGACTTCACAAGGTATTGCCGTTGCTGTTTAAGTTTCAATTTGCCATTACATAAGACGGGTTGCAGGACAGTTGTAGGCCATCCTCCACGCTGATGGTCGTGACCACTAACGAAAATATCGGCAAAGGGGAATATCCTTTTAAGATCATCGAGCTTGTTAATTGAAGTTCCTATCAGTTTACCACCGCCCTGACCATGACAGGCTACTATATAAATAGTCCTGGACATATTACTGCCAAAGTCAAAGGTTATAGCATAGACACAGAGCCATCCAAGATAAGGTGCTTCCATGCGTTCTGCCAAGTCCTCGTCTGAATACTTACCATTCTGTAACTTCCATGTATGATTACCGCCTACCATGCCTAATAACTTGCCACGCATAGGCTTAATGAGTTCAGCAAAGTGGATATTTTTCTTTGTCACAATGTCGTCAAAATGTTCAAGTGTGGTTTCGTGCAGGTCGGCTTTCAAGAGTGCCACCTGTTCCCTTGCACTCGCAAAGTCATGGACATCGCCAAGACAGAAGAAATACGAGTCGGGACACTTTCCTGACCTTTCCAAGAACCAGGCGAAGCGGTCACGGTCACAGGCATCGGAGTCATAATGGACATCACCCCAAAACCAAATATTTAACGGCTTATCGAGTTCCCAATTAATCTTTTTCGTGTAAGTTCTAAATAGGTGTTCCATGATTGAGTAATTTATCGAAGTCGGTTTTTTAAACTATTTCTTCAAGATCATTCATTCTTCTGTGCGCAAAATCAATTAGATTGAAAAGTATATCAACTTGCCTTTTAATCTTTTCCCCTGCGGTCATTGGAGGTGTAGGGGCTTCACCGCAACAAGTTTCTGACGGTTTATCAGGTGTAAACCTGTTTTTCATTTGCGATATCCGCCTAATGAGTTCTGTTATTCTTTCATTTGCTATTACTAACCCTTCTGTTGCGTCTAAAAATGTTTCTTTTTTATCAGCACTTAATTGTTGATCGCTCATTTTGTTTGGTTTTTAATTGTTTATAAATAATTGTTGGTTTTTAATTTATCGAATAATCATATCCACGAACCCCGAACATTCCCAGTCGGGGTGTCTGGCTTTTATCTTTTCACAAGCGGATTCAAAATCATTCGCCTGAACAAAATCAGTATTATCGCCACCTTGATATTCATAGATAGTGGCACAGTAGTTTACGTAATGGTATCGAATGTAGAAGTACATGGGTTAACGGTTTAATATTTCTTGAAGCATGTGATCGAAGAACTCATTTATTTGTAGTTTGGTTTCTTTAATATATTCTTCGGTCGATACCACATTAATGTTTTCTTTTGGTTCTTCCCTTACGAAGTCACGACACCAAAAAGCACCATATCTATTTGCTTTTCTGTGAGTATTAATTAAACTATCCTGCGATTCGTAGTCGAGTAGCTTAAATTCTTTGTTTATTTCTTCATCCGTTGGCAAACATTCCTTGTGGAATTGCTCAAAAAAGTCCGCAAGACTTGTTATGCTGATACTCTTGGGATTACTTACTATTTTAAGAATAGTATCGAGGTTTTTATTTACAAATTCTTCTGCTCTGTTCATATCACTTTTCCTTTAAGAATTGATAGATTTCTTCTGCGGTTTCTTTTAAAGACTTACTGTTATACTGAAACGCCCTTGTGGCAAGTTCCATAGCACGAAGTTTGGTACAAACCTTCCTTAACTTGCCCTCTGCACAGGCAGTACGGTTCTCCGCAATCTTGATGCGATCTTCTGTTGCCGAACACAACTTTTCGTACATTTCCTTGTAATTGTCCTGCAATTCGTTGTCGGTTTCCAAAGTTGCTATTCTCTTTTCAGCCCATAAGTGGTATTCTTTGTATGCTATCTGCAAGTTATAGTATTTCCGATTACCCATAATTCTATGGATTATTTGAAACAAGAAAGCCACAAAGCAAACTATCGCCAAGATAGCCATTATCGCAAAGGCGTAGTCGGTTACAAACCCAACTGCGGTGTTCCAAATCGTTTCCATATCTTATTTTATTAAAGGTTTTCCAGTTAAATCAATCATCCCTCCCTGCGTTTCGATTACAGGTGCAGTGGGTTGCGGTGTTTCCCGAACAGGTTGTACGGGGTGTAACTGCCGTAATATCTCATTCAGTTTCGGCTCAAGTTCAAAGTTTTCCAACTGTATCTTTATCCTGCGATTTTTCTTTTCAAGATAAGCGATACGCTTGTCCTCGTTCTTCTCCTGCGTTGCAAGAAATTCTGAAACACGGTGTTGCGTTCTTATATCGTCTTTCAGGTATTCAATACATAATGCTGTGATTTCAGGAATGGTAACTCCTGATTTTTCAGCAATAATCTGAAGTGCCTGTTCTGCGGTTTGTTCTGCCATGTTATTTAGTCTTAGATTCAAAATACTTTTGGATAATAAGCCATAATTGTGCGGAGAAACTTCGGTGCTCCCTTTTGGCTTCTTCCGAAACTTTCTTTTCTAATTCGGGATTCGGAGATACTGTTCGTGGCATATTGTTGTAAATTTGATTATGCAAAAATAATACAAATTATTAAGAAGTCAACAAAAATCATTCAAAGTTATTAACATGATTTGAACAAGTGCGTTTATTCCTTTGTTTATACCCATCCCACTTTTTCCTATTTTCTTTTATTATCTCTTTCCATATTGGTAGGGGAAACTGAAATGTGAAAACATAGTTCCCATTATCATCCCTCGTTGTTTTCGTTATCTTACAATCATGTTTTTTAAAAGTCCATATCATATTAAGAGAAATTATACGAACCTTATATTCTGTTGTCGTTTCTGAATGTACAATAACTCTTTTCAATATCTTCCGTTCTGATTTTGGTAATCTTTGGCGACGGGGTTTTCTTGCCTTTGTTTGTTTATCTTTCTTTACAGGATGGGCGGGTACTGCAATATTATGGGTTATCTTATGGCAATTATCGCAAAGGGTAATCAGGTCAATCAGGTAATTTAGTTCGTTGAAAATGTGTTCGTAGGTGGTATGGTGAACCCGTAATTTCTTATCCGAACCGCATTTTGTACATTTCTTATGATCCCTCTTGAGAACAATCCTTCTAATATACTTCCAATCAGGAGAATTTAGATATTCAATGTACTTTTTATCCATTGTCAAGAATAGTTACAATCATAGTAACAAGTTAGGAAAAGAAATACCCGTTGGTTGAACAAATAAGAATAGCCGAACTGCAAATCACAATATGTTTGAAAGGGAATTGTTGTTTCAAATCATAAATGCAATCAAATATATTCTTGCCTGAAAGTATTTTACCATTTTCACGCAAAAGTTCTTTTTTGCCTTCAACTACTTTTAATAGTCTTTGTTCTTGCAGATAACCGCAGATTTCTTTTAACTTCTTGTTGCCGATTGATAATCTTCTGCAAATATAACGTACAGATAATGAGATTTCGGGGTTAGGATCGGAGTCTGGCAATTTAATGTACTCCCGATACTTTCTTTTTTCAGATTTCTTGGGGTCTTGTTTAATTCTTTTGATCTCCTCCTTTTTCTTAATAGCATATTTCTGTGCGGTGATGAAGGAGTGAATTAGTTTGCCATAGAGTAGTTTTTTGATTTCATGGAGTGTATTGTTATTGAGTTTGATTTGGCAGATATGATATTTCGGTTGAACTCTTGACAGAAAGAGTTTGCCGTCAATAAAAGCAATCATCGGTTGTAATC
>Ga0209777_10005561_pt1 | contig 14457 bp, 12 predicted proteins | sample FrelakmetHBP12HB_FD_187147 | JGI IMG/M metagenome (GOLD analysis project Ga0209777, IMG submission 187147) | Freshwater lake sediment microbial communities from the University of Notre Dame, USA, for methane emissions studies -HBP12 HB (SPAdes)... | ecosystem: Environmental > Aquatic >...
AGTATTGGCGGTAATATCGTTTGTTATAAGCAAAGACGAGGCAGTAATCTGGGCATTGGAATTAATATTACCTATAGTATCTATATTTATATTTCCTTCGCTTAAACTAATTTGTCCATTACCATAGAAAATATTCCATCCATCACTTAAATCCACTTCACCATCTTGGTGAATATAAACATTTCCATATCCCATTTCTATTGTTCCATCCGAACCTATTTGGAATGGTATGGTATATCCTCCCCCATCCGGCACTCCGTGGAATACAGCCGTTCCATCAGTATTAATAGAAACATTCTCATTATAAAGTGTAGAAGCCGTCAATGCACACGAGGCAGTACCATTGAACAACGATGCTGTTATAACGGAACAATTAACGTTTCCTGTTATATCAAGAGTATTTAATGTATTTTGAGCAAATATTGCTGAAGCGGTAATACCGCAGTTAGTATCGATACTTACTCCGCCATTAGCAAAATATGCTCCCCCATCTCCAGTAAATGCTATTAGATGGTCAGCAAAAAATGCACCGCCATCTCCTTGTAATTCAATGCGGTCATCCGCAAAAATTCCAACACCATAACAATCTATCGAGGCACTATCATTATAAAAGGTAGAAGCTGTTAATGCGTTAGAGGCGCTATTTACAGAATCCGGTAATGGACTATAGGATGCTGAAATTGCGTTGGAGGCAATACCTTTAAATAATGATGCGGTTATTACACTACAAGAAATATTGCCTGCCACATCAAGAGTATTGACAGGAGTAGTAAGACCAATTCCTACTTTAACCGCATCAATTCCTGTACCTCCAATAACTGCGGTATTAGAAGCTCCTACTTTAGCATTATAGCCAATAGCAATACTCTTTGATACATTGGCAGTAGAATTAACGGGTCCAGTACTCGATCCTACAAATACGGTATAACTGGAAGATTGTGCATTGCCTCCAGCTATATACCCAATCTGTACTGCTTCCGTTGCATTTTTTGCGCTCGCTCCGGCATCATATCCAATTTGTACGGCATTATTTACATTTGTCGTGATTGATCCGGCATAATACCCAATTTGCACAGCATTATTCGCATTTATTGCTTGTGCCCCGGCATCAAGTCCGATTTGTACTGCATTACCGGCATTTGTTGAATTATTTCCAGCGGCGTCTCCAATTTGTACGGCATTATCTGCATTTGTTGAACTCTGCCCTGCGCCATTTCCAATTTGTACAACTCTGCTTGCCGCACTCGAATTCGCTCCGGCATGTGTTCCGATTTGTACGGAATATCCTCCCGCAGAAGCTGCACCAGCACCATTTCCAATCTGGATGGTAGCTGTTTTGTTGGTGGATTTATCTAATCCTCCGCCTATTTGTACTACGGAACTATCAATAATTCCATTGCTATATCCTCCAATATTAGCGCCTCCAGATGCAGTTATAATAGTAGAAGCCAATGTATTAATGACCGAATAAGAAGCGGATACATAAGAAGCACTTGTACTAGCGGCACAATAAGAAGCTGTTTTAGCATTCTTTGCCCATGAAGAAGTACCAAATAAAGAAGAAGTAATAGTATTGGCGGTAATATCGTTTGTTATAAGCAAAGATGAGGCAGTAATCTGGGCATTGGAATTAATATTACCTGTGGTATCTATATTTATATTCCCTTCGCTTAAACTAATTTGTCCATTACCATAGAAAATATTCCATCCATCACTTAAATCCACTTCACCATCTTGGTGAATATAAACATTTCCATACCCCATTTCTATTGTTCCATCCGAACCTATTTGGAATGGTATGGTATATCCTCCCCCATCTGGCACTCCATGGAATACAGCCGTTCCATCAGTATTAATAGAAACGTTCTCATTATAAAGTGTAGAAGCCGTCAATGCACACGAAGCAGTACCATTGAACAATGATGCTGTTATAACTGAACAACTAATGTTTCCCACCACATCAAGCGTGTTGATGGGAGTAGTAAGTCCAATTCCGACTTTAACAGCATCATCACCAGTGCCACCGATTACTGCTGTGTTAGCGGCTCCTACTTTAGCATTATATCCTATAGCAATGCCTTTTGATACTTCGGTCGAATTATTTATTGCATCTGCTCCAAATCCAATAAATGTTGTAAAACTGCCGCTGGCTGCCTCATATCCTGCTCCGCCACCAACATGAACCGAATCCGGAGCAAAAAGTGCATTTGTGCCAGCACTTCCTCCGATTTGAACTGACCCAGGTGCAAAGGAGTTTGCTCCAGCATTGTTTCCAATCTGAACTACAAAATAAGAATTGGGCGAGTTTGCTCCAGCATTCGTTCCTATTTGAACAGTATCTTGGGCATTCGTTGCATTGGCTCCAGCAGCCCATCCGATCTGAATTACATTGGGAGAATTAGTCGAATTTATTCCCGCATCTCTTCCTATTTGTACTGAATTGGGCGAAATAGTCGCATTCTGTCCTACACCATTTCCAATTTGTACGGAATATGCTATATCATTAACTCTACTTAATCCGACACCAATCTGAATTACAGTATTGTCAATAACTCCACTACTGTAACCTCCAATATTGGCTCCTCCAGATGCCGTAATAATGGTAGAAGTTAACGTATCAATTATCGAATAGGAAGCCGATACATAAGAAGACGAGAGAGAATATATACTATTATTAGTATTTTGAGAATATGATGCACTTGTAGCATATGAAGCCGAAGTTGACCCCGATGCATAAGACGAAGATTCTTGATTTATTGTAGTGTAATTATAGGAATACGAAATAGCAAATGATGCAGAAATTGCATTATCCGACCAATTAGCCTGTGATGCACTAAGTGCAAATGATGCCGTGAGCGGAACATTGAGAGCATATGAAGCAGTTGTGGCATTTGATGCAGAAATTGTATTTAATGCGGAATTGGCGTAAGATGAAGTAATTGTTTTTGCCGAAAACGAAGATGATACAGAATATGATGCAGATTTAGCAAGAAAGGAAGAAGAAGCAATCATTACTAAATTGCTATTGGCATCTGTAGTTAAAATGCCATTCGCATGAACGTGAAGCGGGTACTCTTCAAATGTCTGATGCGCAGTTCGCCTTTCCAGGAAAATGTCTTTAGTATTGTAATTGCTCATTTTATTATTTTTATGCTCCGCTTGCCTGGGTTGTAGTAATTGCAGTCCTTCTCCAAGTTCCATTTACATAGAGATAGAAGTACTGAGTATCATACATCACATCCCCCTGCTCTCCCGTAGAAGAGAAATCGAATTCGGAGATGGCTACCTTTCTCCAGGTTCCATGTGTATAAATATAAAAGAATTGGCTGTTATATTCAACAGAACCAGGACTTCCATACAAAGGCACATTGTCTCCACAAACAGGCACAAACTCAGAAATGGCTACTTGTCTCCATTTGTGATTGGAATGAATATAGAAATATTCAGCATCATAAGACATATCTCCATCCTGCCCTCCTGCATCCTGTTGTGTGGGAACTGGTACAATTCTCAAAAATAACGGAGAATTATCTACTTTTATACCCTTCCACGTTCCTCCAGGAAGAAAACTACTGTCCGCAATACTCGTATCAACTGTGACCGGAGGCCCGGGAATTATAGTATCATAACGAAGATTCGGATACTCTGGCTTTCTCCATTTTTCAGCATTGGAGTTCATCTGCGACAACTCAAACTCTGTCTTAACTACTTCCGTGCCCATGACCATTTTCTTCGGAGTCATCGATTTTCGTGTGGTCATCTTGTGCCGCTCTAAATATGTCACCTGATCTGGAAGTATATAACCATGAGTCGTTAAATCGAATTCGGTCTTAACCACTCGCTCATCTCCAGCCTGAATCTCAATAGTATGAGTATAATTGCCATCAACCATTACACGAAAACGAAATCCCTTCGTACTTCCCCAATAATCCTGCGTATTGTAAAGAATTGTCTGAATTACTTGATTCATCTGCTCAACATAAGCGGTCCATACAATACAATGATAAGTAAGAATCATGTGCTTCGGAACCAATACATTAAATACATCATTAACCGGAACATTATTCCCCATCAATGCCCCGAATCTGGTATATTTGTTATGCTCCGAATATACTTTCATCAAAGACGGAAACTCAAGATACCGATTGAAAAACTTCAAGGTAGAATCCGATTCAGATGCCGTGCGTTTAAGAATCATTGCTGGTAAGATAATCTTACCTTGCTTATCACGAATATATCCATATTGCTGGGCGGAGGTCCATCTTTCAGGAGGACCAAAAAAGATTGGTACTTTTACTTGCTTGCCAACGTCGGTAACCTGGATTTGTAATTGTTGAAGCTGTGTAAGAATAGCCTCATCAATATCATAAAGTGTAATGGTAAAGTTCTTTTGAGAATCCTTATCCCGCCGTAATTGCTCGGCTCGATTATTACTAACGAAAGCCGCCGGATCATTGTTCGTTATAAACTTCTCCGACCGATCAATAGTTTCTTTGACCGCATTCGGCGCTGGATTCTCAGGATTGCCTTTCCAAGATGGCATAGGTATAAATTATATTGAAAAATTATTAGATTTAGCTCATCCTCGATATTAAATCCACTTTCGAGAGACTGGTGTAGTGGGTATTGACAATGATTGAAAAACTTTTTTCTGGGATTCCTCCGAGGAATTGCTGATCCACTATATCATCCATTTCGTGATATATTTGATTAAATAATACTAAATCGCCAGTGGTGGGATAAAAGTTCATTTTTTCTAAATCCTTTCGCATAAACTTGAATACAACATTCATTTTTCTCTCCGGGCCGAAGTCGTCTGCATCAGTCGTCATATCTCCCCGATCCACCAAACAAACTACATCAATTCCTGGATAATATTGCTTGCCTGTCTTTGGACTACTCTCGCCATAGATATTAGTCTGCGTGGCATCAGCACACATCTTAAATAGAGTAACCTCGATTTGTACTATGTCCCCAAGTAATTCGTTGTTAATTCCATCAACGAATGAAATATCTTTTTCACTAAAATAACGTCCGGGGAGGTTTGCCATAGATTAGTAATTACTTTTTTCGAATAATCCGAGGTCAAAGTTTCCACTCCCGGCTTTATGCGACGTTTCCCCAGTTCCTGGTTTTGTTGTTGCTTTTTTCATATGCAATTCAATAAGTTCTTTGGCTAAAGCTGTAATTTTTTCTATCATTGTTTCCAGTGGTGCATGTTGATTATGCACATGAGTTGATAGATAAGCGGTAGCATTTAGTATTTCTTTTCCAATCTGGACTTCTCTTTCTTCTTTAGGATCAGACATATCAGCTTCGGGGTGCCCTTCTTCTTTCACGAACTTCTGGGCAGTTTCATTTTCTACATACCCATATTCTCTGGCAAGTTCTCTGGCTTCTTGGATGGCACATTTTCTGGCTTCTTCTACACTTTTAATGTATCCCATGCCTACTCCTTCCAATTTTTTATAAGAAAGAGATTTGTTGCCTGCCGAAAATACTTTCTTGAGACCTTCCCTCACAAGTTTTGATTTTGGGTTATTCTCAATAACACTCTCGGTTATTAGCTTGAATTGATTACCACCAACATTTTCGAATAATTTTTGTTTCATATGTTTGAAATATTGTTTTCTCTTATAAATATAACGACGCTGGCCGTATCTCAAAATAACTTATGTTTTGCGACTTTTGCTTTATATTTATGATATATGGGAAGAAAACGTATTTACAAAACTAAAGAGGAGATTCTCGCCAATCGTAGAAAACGGGCGCTGGATTATTACTACAAAAACCACGAAAAATGCAAGAAGAAACGTATGGAAAGATATTATGCGGAAACGAACGACCAATAGGTTTATACAAGAGGCTAGGGATGTGCACGGGGAACGATATGATTATTCCAATGTAAATTATACGAACAATAGAACCCCGGTTCCAATAATATGTCAATTTCACGGAACATTCTTTCAGACCCCACGTCGTCATTTAATTGGACGTGGATGTTCTAAATGCGTCGGGAGAAATAGAACGAAATCCGAGTTTATAGAAGCATGTAAAAAATTACATGGCGATAAATATGATTATTCCTTGGTTAATTTTGTTAATCTACAACACAAAATATCAATCATATGCCCAGAACACGGAATATTTGTTCAGAAGTGCAATGAGCATTTGGTCCAAAAACATGGCTGCCCTAAATGTGCAGGGAAGAATAAAACAACGGAAGAGTTCATTCGTCTATGCAATAAAGTGCACGAAAACAAATACGATTATTCCAACGTTGTATATAAAAATTGCAAGGATAAAATACAAATCATTTGTCGGAAACACGGTCTATTTTATCAGATCGCCGATAGCCATTTACAAGGAAGAGGTTGCTCCAAATGTTTTAGCATTATTTCCAAACCGGAAATCAAGTTTTTAGATTATATAAAAATACCAAATACTCCGCAAAATCGTCAGGTTAGAATCTGTCGAAAAATGGTGGATGGAATAGATTTAATTACAAATACAATCTATGAGTTTCTCGGTGATTACTGGCACGGAAATCCACTCTTATTTAAGTCCGATGACGTGAATAAAAAATGTCATAAAACATATGGAGAATTGTACAACGAAACATTACAACGACTCCAGGCATTAAAATTGGCGGGATATAAAGTTAAATATGTGTGGGAAGCCGAATGGAAATTGTGGGAACGAAAGGAAATAACAAATCTTCCCATTCACGAATATTAAATTATCCGACATAAATTAGCAACGGAACACCTCTCAATGCTTCTGTTAATTGTGTAGCCATCTGTGCTTGTTTTTCAATTTGATTAAACTTACCCGCTGCTTCAAGTTGTTCTTTAAGCAAATCGAGCAAACGTTCTTTTGTCTGTTGTGCTTCAGAACGCAGTTCGGCCCCATCTAAACTTATCTCGCCTCCAACTATAGGAACCGTTTGATATTTTTGTCGGACAGCGCCCAGGATTTCTTTACAAATAGCAAGGAAATAGTCACGAATCCATTGTTTACCGGAGTCATTGATAGTAGAATACGGATGATTTACGTAAGGAATATCGGCAAAGTCTGTTGAGACAATCGATCCAGTGGGAGAAAAATTGCCTTCATAGCGATCTTTTTCGACGATATATTCCAGCCACATTTGGAAGCTTGTGGTTGGGATAGGCATAATGCGCAATCGGTTATTTGCCATTTCGAAGGAGAATGCCGATTTACGGACCATATCATTGAATTGGATTGCTTGTCCACGGAGCAAGTCTTCGAAAATTGGTGTCATCAAGAATTGTACAGCGGGAGAATAAGCACCAAATCCCAATTCTTGCAGCACATTGGAATAGCTCATTCCAGTCATAGAGAATGGGTCATAGATACGGGCGAATGCTGGAGGGCGATAGTGGAACACTCTTTTAACTTCAATTCTATTACAATTTTCTATAGTATCTCCGATAAGGGCTTGGATATCGTAATCCTGTTGCATTGGGTTGATTTGGATGGGTACTTTTTTCCAGTCAAGTTTTCCGCCAGTTCCTGCTTCAGAGCCGTAATCTTTGGCAAGATTGATAAGATAAGGAAGACCAGTTCCTTGAATATTCCTGCCCGTTATTATTTTATTTCTATCTTGTCCCTGAATGCTCAACATGTTATTAATCATGTTGTATTCATTGACTTTGGCGTTATAGACATTACAAGCTTCCTCAAAAGCGGCATAGAATTGTATATCTATTATTTCTATAGAAATTGAGGGGTATCCAAGTCGAGTAGCAGCCCATCGGGCAGCATTATAACAATCCAATTGAAATTGGGTATCGAGGTCATACATCCCGAAAACTGTGTGACCGAGAACTGCTGACCCACTGCCCGGCCATCGTATTATGTCTTGATTTGAGATTGCCATTGTTAAAATTGTAAGTTTGTGGGGGGTGTCTTCCCCTTTCAATAAATATAGAGAGAGCGGCATAAAGGGCAAATTATCTAATCGTGGTGATTATGGGTAGTTTCCATATATTTATAATCAGTCCAGTGCTCCGCCGATGGTGGGGTTATGTACTTTATTTCTGTATGGCGCTGCCGTTTGATTACAAATTATTTTTTAAGGATGCCGACGATTATTCTTTAGGTAGTCGAGAATATTGGGATAGTGGTCACGGGGCGGCTGGCTGTATTTTTGTAGCCAAGGATACTGGGCGTATTCTTCTGGCGCATCGTGGGAGTCGGGTTGATTTCGAGCCACATACTTGGGGGACTTGGGGAGGAAAAATAGATGAAGGAGAATCTCCGGCGACTGCTGCCGTTCGTGAGATTGAAGAGGAGACTGGATATAGTGGAAAGTATAAACTTTATTTTTTATATACCTTTGAAGACCCTGGTGCTGGGTTTAAGTATTACAATTATTTAGTTGTTGTTCCGATGGAGTTTACTCCGCAACTTAACTGGGAAAACGATAATTCCAAATGGGTTGAATATGGTGAATGGCCTTCTCCGCTTCATTTCGGCCTGGAAGAACTTATCAAACATGCTGGACCCAAGATTAAGCGAATCATTACATTGATTAAGAGGAAGCGGGCGGAGGTTCTTGAAATTGTGGATGTGCCTCCGCCATCAATTGTACAGCCTGCAAATGCAAATGCGACTGCGAATTATAACATTGTAAATGCTTTGATTGTGGCTACTACACTTTATGGAGAAGCGGCTAAGGAAGGTACTGAAGGATTACAAGCAGTTATGAATGTTATTATGAATCGGGCCAAGGGCAATTTTGATAAAGCGAAGGATATTGTATTGGCTCCGAGGCAATTTTCGATGTGGAATAGTATTACTAATGCTCCCGAGTATGCGGTGGAGTTTGCGAGGCTTTATGCCAAGGAAAATACTTTTAGAGAAGCCATTAAAATTGTTGATCTTGCCCAGAAGGGTAGATTGCCTGACATTACAGGCGGAGCGACATTTTATTTTAATCCAAAAAAGGCTAATCCATCATGGGCAAGCAAGATGAAGAAAACAATTTCTATCGGTAATCATGATTTTTACAAACCTCTTCCCAAAACAAAGAAGAAAAAGGCCGCTATTCATGAGACGGCAGAGGTTCAGAATCCTGATGCCGCAGTTATTTCTTGTAAGGGGTTGATTGGTGATGGAGTGTGGGAATACGAAATAAAATCTCCATATTCTTATCTGCGGTATAGATATGAACCCATCACGAAAACATTTTATCTCGACAACATTGGTACTCCTAATCAGGAAGATAAAAATAAAGGCTATGCCAAGGCTCTTCTCGAAACCTTCTTTCGGCTTATAAAGGAGTATGGCGGAGCACTGGACAGTGGCCCTTATACTACCTCTGGCATGGCCTTTATTAAACCAGTTGTCGAGCGATTTGCAGTAAAGTACGGAGTAAGACTAGTACAAGGAGGAAAGGGTTATGATTAAACTTAAGGACTTACTTCTCGAAGATGTATATAAGAACAAATTGCTTATGGAAAGCCGAGCAACTCCAAAGCAACTCGTAGAGTTTTTGCGAGACCAGATAAAAGGTACAGAATGGGCTGGAAGGATTTTTGCCGTAGGTGGTTTTGTACGGGATGAATTACTTGGTAAGGAGCCGAAAGACCTTGATATTGTTGTTGGCAAGAACCGGGGTGGAGTAGAGTTTACCACTTGGCTTGGAAGAAAACTTGGCATTTATAAACCTAACAGCAATCCCGTCATATTTCCGGTGTTTGGTACTGCAAATCTACGGCTTGATGGTATAGTTTGGAATGACATTGATTTTACGGGTGAAGCTGTTGATGCTGTTATGTTTCGTAAAGAACAATATCATGATCCTCGTACTCGGAAGCCAAAGGTTCAATTTACACCATCTATTGAAATAGATGCCAGTCGTAGAGATTTGACATTCAATGCCATTTATAAAGACATTACCTCGGGACAAATCATTGATCCAACAGGCAAGGGAGTGGCAGACTTAAAGGCGGGGATTGTTCGTACTCCAATTGACCCTTCGGTTATTTACACGGACGATGCTCTTCGTATGTTTAGGGCAGTCCGGTTTGCTGCCCAGCTTGGATTTAAACTGTCACCCGAGATCATTGATGGCATCAAAAAGAACTTACATAGATTGGGCAATACATCCAAAGAAAGAATCCGAGACGAGTTGAACAAAATTCTTGTGTCAAAGTATCCCGATTATGGACTGAAACTCTTAAATGATACAGGACTTCTGCCGCATTTATCGCCCGATTTGCAGAAGATGGTAGGCATGGAGCAAAATATGCATCATATAGATGATGTGTTCAATCATACAATAAAGGTTATTATGGGAACCCAGCCAGAATTAGTGCGTCGTCTTATTGCATTATTTCACGACATCGGAAAGACTGTGACTAGAAGCGAAACTCCTGCGGGAATCCATTTTTATGGTCATGAAGATGCTGGTCCAGAAGTTGCCGAACGAATTATGATGGAACTCAAGTACCCGAGAGTTCTGATTGATGCTGTAAAACTTGGCATTCGTCATCATATGAAATTAAAACACGGTGGGGAGGATGCTGTCAAACTGTCTGACAAGTCGCTTCGTAAGTTCAAGATTGCGGTGGGTGAATATCTTGAGCATATTCTTGATGTAATTAATGCCGATAATGCAGCACATTCGGATGCTTCGGCTATGCCAAAACAGGTTGAGATTGTAAGACATCGCCTAAACCAGTTGGATATTAAAGTTGATAAACCAAACCTTCCAATTTCGGGGAATGATATTAAAGCTTTGGGCGTGCCCGAAGGTCCGGCGATTGGAAAAATCTTGTCGGCTATCGTAGAGAAGTGGTATGAAACCCCCAACATTTCTCGTGAAGAAGCGTTGGCCATTGCAAAGAATATGATATGATTAAACTTAAAACACTTCTTGTCGAATCTCTTTTCAATGTAGAAGATTATCGTCCGGCATTGGATGATTATATTTCCAACATGTTCCAAAAGGAATATGACGAACGACAACTTCTTATGTTTGGAATAACAATAGAAGAGTTGAAAAATAGGTTTTTAGATAATATCTTGAGGATACCAGTTAAACATGAAGAATCCGAAGGAAACCCATATGGGTCTTATCACGCCGAAGAGGATCAGCCATATGGGATTTATAATGCAAAAAGAGATCAGATTTCTGTGGGATTTGATTTGCGAAAGTATTATAGATACCCAAGATATCAGCAATATGTGGATAGTACTTTGTTCCACGAGTTTATACATGCCATCAATTTCCGGAAAAAATTGTGGGACAAGGTATCTTATGAATGGTGGGGGATGGATAATAAATACTATGGAGACCCCGAGGAACAAAGAGCATATGGAGGAGAAATCAAATATTATATGGTGAGGTATCTTGGGTTTTCGAGACGAGAAGCAGAAAAACTGATGGATAAATATACGACGGATGTTGGAAGTAAATCTCGTAAAGAATGGATGCCAAAATATTATGATTTGATGAAAGAAAAACGGAACGATTTACTCGCAGAAGGTGCTCGCATCGATTTTATAAACCATCGGATTCAAGCATTAGAAGCAGAATGGGAAAGATTAGATTCACAAGGCACCGGATTTAATCGTCAAAGAGAAATTGAAAAAGAACTTGAAAAATTGCGACGTGAGAAAGATCAATGGGAAAATCTATATAAAACAGTAGAAGATTCTCCTAATAGTGGATTGGCGAGAATATCCATACCTATTCGAAGGAGGCCGGCATGATTAAACTAAAAGAAATACTGATGGAAAAAGGAAATATTACTATTAGTGATGTAGAAGATATATTGTCTCACAAGTACACTTCCTGGGATATTCGTCCATTGCTTACTACTATCGAAAATTTTTATTATGACGAAGACCCCGAGAAACAACAACATGCAAAAGATTACCTTGATTTGTTGAATGCTACGGCGGAACATGTTAAAAAATTGGCTAAAGAGTTGGGCATTCCACATTTTGATGAGGCATCTATTAAGAATTATTTGCTGCATCAACAAGAGTTTCATACTAAAATGGAAGAGTTTTTTCCGTTTCCGCTTTATATTTCATATGGACCAGAAGACTATGCCACAATAGGAATACTCATAGATTCCAATGGTAAAGTGTTGGAAGTTCATGAGGGGAATGATGAGGCTACCCCCGAAACAATAGCATTAGCCAACAAACTTGTTAATCCCAGCGGCAAACAAATAAGAATCTATGGAATGCATGGAACGGAAGTATGCAGAAAAATAGAGGAGAGTGGTTATCTTCCTGCTAATTTGTATGTTTCTCCAGATCGAGGGCACGCAAGTCGTCACTGGGATAATAGTGATAGGTCTATGTTTACGGGCATTGTAAATCTTAACGATCTTTCTCAAGAAAGTGATATTGATTGGAAAACTGTGGGACTAACGAAGATAGAAAAGTTCAGGTGGCTATGATTAAATTAAAATCACTCATAAAAGAATCGAGCGGATCGGATGATTATTATTATCACGTAACTCTGGCTCCGTATGTACCTTTTATACAAAGCCGAGGATTGAGAGTTGGCTCTAGGCCAACGGTATCAAATCATACTCAACATAGTCGGGGAAAAATATTTTTGTGTGATAAGGAAACCGTAGATAGATGGGTGTGGATTATTGCCGAACACGCTTTTCATAATTATGATGATGAAGCATTTCATGATGTGGCAATATTTCGTATTCCGAAGAGCAAATTATCGAATGTTGAAATAGATGCTCCCGGCACTCAAGATACAGGTGGAAATGCTTATTATGTAACCGAGAACATTCCTCCCGAACTATTGGAGTTTGTGAAAGTAGTAAAATCGCCAGTCTGAAATATGATTAAACTAAAAGATATTATTTTAGAGAACGAGGATTATAAAATGGATCACCAGGCTCCTGGTCCCAATGATGGGTCTCCTTTGTACGATTTGACTCTCAATGAGACATATCCCAAAGATTTCTACGAAACGATGAACCAATATAAAACGGGAGAAATCTATGATGATAATTCGTTATGGAAAATATGGCAATGCAGGAATCGTCCAAGGATTAGAGTCAATATTTATCGAGCAGTACCAAAGGGAGTAAATACGATCAATCAAGGAGACTGGGTGACAATTACTCGTAGTTATGCCAAGGATCACGGAGAACGAGAGTTTCCGAAGGGAACCTGGAAAATATTAACGAAAATTGTACCTGCCAAAGATTTGTGGACTAATGGCGATTCTATTCATGAGTGGGGATATTACATCAATCCCGACCCCAAGGTGGGAGAGAGAAAGATTTATTCCAAAGAAGAAATGCTGAAGATGGGAGCCGATGGGCATTTATCACGGGCCACCCTTCATAAAATACCCATGTCTAAAATTGAAGGAAGGGAACCAACTCCAGAACCAGACGATTATAAACCGGGCAGGGAAATTACTCAACCAATTGAGGTGGAATATGACTCGGGAATCGATAAATATATTCTTTATTCTGGTAATCATAGAGTTAGACAAGCCGAAATAAATGGACAGAAATATATACTTGCTTTTGTTCAATACAAATAACATGATTAAACTCCGATTATTATTGTCAGAAATTACTCCCCAATTACAACAGTTTAAAGAATATCCTATTGCTGGAGAAGTTGTAGATGGACGCACCGTTCTTAATAACATAGATAATACGTCTTCTATAGGAGCGTCTTTATATCATTATCGGGTTCTCAACAAAATACGAGAAGTTCCTATGTCAGATTTTGAGGTTTCGGGTAAGCATTATAGTGTGGAAGGCACCCGTCGCATAGCGCAACTGGCAAATGAAATACAACAGTCCCGAGAAATATCTCCGCTAATTGTAGTGATAGATAAAGAAGGTCCATACGTTCTGGAAGGCTCGCATAGATTAAGTGCCTTAAAATTACTCAATGCTAAATCCTTCCCGGCTTTGGTTGTAATCGATTATGATTAAGTTAAAACCACTAATAGAAAATATGGAACGGCAATGGCCAAGCAAATCGCTTGATAAATATTTGCTTGAGAATGTTGTGGTTGCTTTCTCTGGAACCCTTTATCATGGAAGCCCATTTGAAGGAACGGTAGAAATGCTTGTGCATGGCATTAGAGGAAGCGAACACGGCGAAGTAGCAGAATACGACGTATTTAGTACTTCTCTCAACTCCGAGGTTTTGAAGTTATTTTCCGAGGGAACAGGAATGACGGGATTAGAATTCGAAGTTAAAAATGCCAGGGTTCTTGTGTTGAATGATATAATGACTTTTCTTGTGACTCAACTTCCTGGTTCTGGAATGAGCGTCGAAGTAGATAATGAAGAGGAGTTTAAGAACTTTTGCATTCAATATCAGATTCCTCTGTGCTATCGTGAAAATGAGCCATATTTGCCTTATGGATATATAAGTTCGCTCGGAGTTGATGGCTTTATGTATGATTATGTGTGG
>Ga0209777_10005562_pt1 | contig 14455 bp, 13 predicted proteins | sample FrelakmetHBP12HB_FD_187147 | JGI IMG/M metagenome (GOLD analysis project Ga0209777, IMG submission 187147) | Freshwater lake sediment microbial communities from the University of Notre Dame, USA, for methane emissions studies -HBP12 HB (SPAdes)... | ecosystem: Environmental > Aquatic >...
CTTATTGATAAAATATGTGATGATAAAAGTATAAAGCTATTAGATAAATCGCTTGAGGATAATTTTATTTTTTATAGATTTTCTTTAGCCCCGGACAGCAGTGCAGCAAAAACAATTCAAGACTTGTGTGTTGGACATGAGGACAACATTCTCTCACAATCAGTGATTTTGGATGACAGACCAGATTTTAATTCCAGCCCAACCATAAAAGCTATGTCAAAATTTGATGCATCATTAGAAGTTCTTAAAAACCTGTTAAACCGTTCTCAAGAAGGTAAGCTATACAAAAAACTCAAAAAACAAAACTCCCTGATGCTGCATATCATGGTAGGGTTTATAAATAACCTTGACTGCTACGAATTGGAGCCGGGCACATTAAAAGAAACGGCCGATATAATTGACAGCCTTTAAATAGGATAATAATGTATATAAAATGCAAACATATATTGAAATATATTTTTCATGTATTCCCCAAGCCGCTCATTCTCCATGAAAAAATAGATTGCTGTGCAGGATCTTAAAGCGCTGTTCATTGAATTCTGCAAAGAGAGGGGTAAGGAAAATATTTTAAAGTACGCGGAACGAGCAAGCAGCCGCTGATCAGCGATACAGAAAATCTTGGGCATATACCCGTACGGCATACTATAAAGGTTGCTGATACAAAGCGGATTTTCGATATCAGCAAAACTACGGGATTAGGCTTAGTACTCACCATTTTTTCGTCTCTGCTCTTCACAATGGGATGAAAATAAAATGAAATTGATATCAATATAAGAAGCCTATACCAGAAAATTTCAACGCCAGAGAGAAATTAAGGAACTTGAATATAATGCCGCCGGGCATTGCGTTCATATCGGGAAAATCTCTCCTGGTTGTTGTAGTTGCTTTTATCCAGACCCATATAGAATGAACTTTAGGAAATAATATAAATTAACGAAAGAGTTAAGATATTTTTTTAGGCGAAATATTAAAAAATCGACCAATAAAGATTATATTTGGAACCAATATTATACAAATTCTTACGTTTTGTTATCATTAAAGGTCAATATTTTTCTTGACATTAGTTTTTTTTTGAATTATAAATGTACTTAAGTATAAAAATATCAATATTTTAGAGAGTTAAATATCAACCATAATTAGCCAGAAAGGGGAAATGGGATATGAAAGAAAAGAAACCAACCTACGAAGCACCAAAAGTAATCACCTATTCAGAAGATGAAATTAAAGAGCTATTGGGACCTGCACAGACCTGCGCATCATTTGCACCATTTAATTAAAAGCAAATTTTACAGAGTACTAAACAAAGGGCAAAATTATATATTTAAACGCTAAAAAAACAATCTAATAAAGGCGGTAACTATGAAGAATGAAAAAAAACCAACCTACGAAGCACCAAAAGTAATTACCTATTCAGAAGATGAAATTACAGAGCTATTGGGACCTGCACAGACGGCGGGATCCAACACTTGTTCAGGCTATGGCCCCATAGGAGGATAATAAATTATATTTTTTTGAACAACAAATATTTTAAAAGGTAAAAAACAAGGGTGATACACAACAGTGTATCACCCTTGTTTTTTTGTATTATAAGTATTATGTGACAAGTGCCAAGACATCGTGGACAGAAAAATGTGCCACAAGATCGTGGACACTCTGATCTTTGACAATTAAATCAACATTTGCAAGCAGTATGGTAATGAACACCATCCAGCAACAGTAATTATGAGAAAAAAGCTGACATCAAGATATTGTGGTGAGCATTAACCGCTGAACATTGCAGCTTATGTATCAGCAGCGAGAGTAGTCATTCAAATTAACTGACTGCAGACTATAACATGTAGTATGCAGTTTTGTAACAGTACATAATTTGTCAGATAATTTTATACTATCTTATCCTGCAGTCCATCTTTTACCCAGCCAAGCCCCAGTTCCTCGAGCTTTTCTTTTTTGGGAAAGCCGGTGGCTTTGTCCCATCCCCGCAGTTCATAATACTCATCAAGCAGCTGCTCGAATTTCTCTTTATCCAGCGCTTTTCCCTTGCGCGAGATGATCTCATCCCCTGCTCCGGGAAGCAGCAGTTCCGGGTTGTGCATGCCGAACACGTCTGCTATCATTTCCACCCGCTCGATGAATTGCGTTTCCGGCAGTATGTCGTCAGCCCTGCCATTTCTACCTTCCCTGAGCATAATCGCCCGGTTGAGGTTAAAGATGCGCTCTCCCAGATTATCCAATGCTGCCTCGCTCACCTCTTTCCCTGTCACCGCGGATAACAGCTGGCTCTCAAGCATCGGGGCACCCACATGATCCCCGGAGCCTGCATCATCAAACACCGGCCAGACAAAATCACACAGTATCAGCGACTCCTTGGCATATTCGCGGTTTTGTATTTTTATTGCTGAAAGAGCTTTCCCCTCATACGTTGAAAAATCAACCGCCTTCTCGCTTCCCCAGAACCGACTGCCTATCTTTCTCAGGACCTCTGTGGACACATATGATTTTTCTCCATTGGACAGGTACCATAGCGCCCATTTAGTAAGCGGCTCGCACACTTCATGAAGCTCCGTTACCATGGGCCGTTGCTCAACTGCATAAAGAAGTGCGGACTGGGTGAATGTCTTGGGGCCATAGGGGAAAGCGCGCTGCGAGGCTGCAATCTCTTCTGATGCTTTGCCGACCTGTTGCGCTGCCCTTGCAACTCCCTCGGCAAGGACTGCTCCAAATCCTTCCCGTTTTGTTATTTTCTTAAAAAACGCCTCCAGGAATTCCAGGCTTCCCATTGTGCTCATGGGCAGTTCTGTCTCCTGCTCGGTGAGAATGCCCTGCTCATGGCACTTCTCAAGCCATAGCAGCAGAAAAACTATTTCCAGAATGCAGAAAGAATAGTCGTTTGCCATGGTGGTAGCAATAAAGCTTGCCTCGGTCACCTCCTTGTGCAGCTTCCGGTCCCACAGGCTGTAAAACAGCGGCGTCTGGCACTTGCGGATGTCTTCATTGCCGGCAGCACTTCTATGCAGCGTACGCCAGCATCCCATGGGGCAGCCGTGGCAATGGACTTTTTTAACAACGCTTGAGCCGGGAGCAATAATAGGATTACCATACAGGTTAAAGTAGCCGGGACCGGTCATCTCTTTTATCCTGGTGCGTATGCGCTGTATTGCCGCCGCATCCGCCACCAATATCTTCCCTGTTCCTGCCACAGCTATTGCCTTCAGGTTTTTTGCGCCCATCACTGAACCAAACCCGCGGGAGCCGCTCCCGGCAACCTCGGTCAGGATGGTCCCGATGCGGGAGCCGTTTTCCGCGCCCGGGCCGATGCTGAGCAGCTTTGCCTTATCTCCTTCCGCGTTCCGTACAGTGTCCTGAACTTTGCTGTTAGTATTGCCCCAGAGATGGCGTGCGTCCTTTATTTCAACCTTTCCATTGTGTATGCTTATATAAACAGGGCTTTCTGCTTTTCCTTTTACGACGATGCCGTCAAACCCTGCCATTTTAAGCTCTGCGCCGAAGAAACCGGACATGCTGCCGCTGTAAAAGGTCTCGGGATACATGAGCGGTGATTTGCCGCAGACTATCCAGCGCGGGGCTGCTGGTGCGGCTGTTGCAGCCAGGGGACCAGTCATGAAGATGAGGGGGTTATCAGGGTGAAACGCATCCTTATCCGGATGCCCCTCGTCCCAGTAAATCTTTTGCGCAATGCCGATTCCGCCGATAAAATCTTCGCAGTATTGTTCAATGTCAGTGGTTGAAACTCTTTTTTCATTAAGATCCACACGCACTATTTTCCCTGCCCATCCGTACATAGTCGCCTCCATCCGGTTAATGTTCTATATTTTAGATGATCCATCATACTGGAAGAGATACCATTACAAGCTGATAACGCCAATCATCCGGCTTAAATTAATTTATTTAATTTATTACGATACAGACAGTATCATTCTAAAAATATAATATATTTTAATTTTTATCCACCCTTATCTGCATCACGATAAACAGAACGCTGGATGCATTGAGAAGGCCCATTATAAAGCAGGCCTGATAAACACCTGCAAGCGGCACCAGCAGCGCTCCGGTTAAAAGTGACCCTGCACATGCACCCAGATGGTCTACTGCATCTACCCGCCCTGCTGCAGTGACAATATCATTGTTATGAGAAATAAGGATATGGCTCACAAGAGGAAATTCAAGCCCGGCGATAAAGCCGGCTATAAATACTAATACCATAAAGCTGCAGGCAGTAACATCAATAACAGGAAACTGCAGGGCTTCTCTGAGCATATTCAATCCTGATAGTGCAAAAGGCAGCAGCACTGCATACACGCATAGTGCAATTTCACAGGCCAACAGCGCCTTAGTGCCGCAGGGCCTCCCGGAAGCTATCAGCCTCTTTATGGAGTATCCGCCTGCTGTCAGGCCAAACATAAATGAACCTGCTATAATGCCGATCATCTGGTAAATATACCCGTACATATTTTGAAACATAAAAATAAGAACCAGCTCAAGGGCCATGCCGGTGCATCCCGTGGTACCGATTGCCCAGAGGCAATTAAAATACCTGACGCTCTTTTCCGTTGCGGCATATATTTGCAGGCTGCGCGCCAGGCAAAAAATTACCAGCACTGCTACTATGAAGAATACTATATACCGCGTAACAGTCTGGAAAATAGCTGCCTCTGCCTGCCCTCCGGTAAATATTTCCCACAGCAGAAGCTGGTAAAAATAGGTTATGGGCTGCATATCCGTGTTAACGGAAGCACCGGTATTTCTGTTGAGAGCGCTCGTCATCGATTCAATTCTTTCTTTCTGTACCAGCACTCTAAAGAGTTCTGCAGGAAATACCTCAGACTGAATGCCGCGCTCCTGATAGCGTCTTTGAAGCACCCGGTAATCCGGTGTTAAGAGATCAGGTTTTATTGCTGCAAAGAAATAACTTTTATCCTCCTGCGGAATAACCAGGGTATAAGGAAATACATTTTTTAATCCGTCATACAGGGAAGCGGCATAATTTGAGATTATGCCTCCCAGATAATTTGATGACGCTGACAGACCGATTACCATGACCCCGCCTTCAGCCAGGGCATTTTTAACTTCCCCAAAAAAGTCAACGGTATAAAACCTGTTCAGGGCTGCCGTTGTCGGTTCGGGGGTATTTACAATTATCAGGTCATATGTTCTCTGTATGCCTTTTACAAATTGTCTGCCGTCCTTATAAATAATATTCACCCGTTGATCAGCCAGTACACTCTTGTCTTTGACTGCGAGAATCGGCCTGACCAGGCTGACCATCTCTGTATCAATCTCAATATAATCAATTATTTTTACGTTATGTTGCAGTATATTTCTCACAATTCCAGTTAAGCCGTCACCAATCAGCAGCACCCTCTCTGGAGCAGGGTGCTGGCACATGAACAGATGTGCTTTCAAGGTAGACTGATACTCATCCGGATAACTGCTGATGAACTGACCGTCAGCAAAAATACCATACTGGTCAGCGCTTTTTGCCAGCACTAAATTCTGATACCGCGAATCACGCGAAGCCAAAAGCTGATACCGGTTATGAAATGTATCCCAGCGCAACCTGACCAGATAGTCATCAAATTTTGCGATCGTTCCTGCGGACAGCAGCACCAGCATGCTTACTGACAACACCAGTAATAATGAGATTATAGTTTTTGACAGACGGTCTTCGTAACGTTTTAAAAAGAACCAGAACGAGGCTGCCCAGATAATACCGGCAATTGAACCGAATACCGGGAGCGGACGGTATGCCGGTATCACCACCAAAGAGATAATCAATCCGCCAAGAAGGCTGCCGACGGATTCCCACACATACACCAGCCCGACAGCAGCCGAACCTGCTTCCTGCCGCTCTGCTGCCCTGCATGCGATTGGAAACAAAATCCCGATTAAGAAGCTGAAGGGGCACACCGTCATACCGGCACCCGCAATCATCTTGATTAAAGATATATATTCCCCGGGCGCTACAATCATAATGCTTCGCAGCCCTCTCATGAGAGGGATCACGATGAATGGGGTAATGGTCAGAATAACAAGGGATGGCAGGAAGACCATTAAGGGATGTTGCAGCGTTTTACAGAACCTGCCGGCAACCCATGCCCCGGCGGCGATGCCCAGAAACCAGCAGAAGAATATAAGCCCGAGGCACAGCTCGCTGCCAAAAAATTGCACCAGCAGTTCTCTGATAAAAAAGATCTGGGCAGCCATGGAATAGGCGCCGATCAGCACCAGGATTGAAGGGAAGAGCAAAGAGCTCACGCAGATTAAACTCCATGAGGTGTCTTTTCACACTACAGCCACTATACTGAAAATATGCTGCAGAGTCAATTTGCAACGCCGGACGGGTTATTCTTAAACCTTGACATGCCTCCCCCCATATACTACCTTCATTACAAAAAACTTTTTCAAATAGGAGGTTTTATGAAAATTCTGGGGATTTGCGGCAGCATGCGTGATGTGAGCAATACCAACAAGCTGGTAAAGAAAGTTGCCGAGGCATCCGGGTGTGAATATGATCTCATATATCTTGCCCAGAATGAAATCAAGCCATGTACCGGCTGTGCAAACTGTATGATGAGTGACGGTGTATGCGCTATTAAAGATGACATGCAGGGGATATATGAAAAGCTGCTGCAGGCTGATGCCCTGATTGTCGGCGCGCCTACCTATTTCCTGGATGTCTCAGGCGCGGTAAAATGCTTCATCGACCGTAACATGGCGCTCTACTACCGCGGTATCGGCCCGGATGCTGAAATGGAGGTACTTGGAAAACGGCCGCTTTCCGGAAAACCTGCCGTATCAATTACCACCGTTGCCGGCGCCGGACATGAGCGAACTAAAGAGACCCTTAAAATGTTTCTCGACTATTGTCATAAAATGAAGATTGTGGCAGAGCTCGCCGAGCCGGTGGGCATGAATGATGTGTATGATATGCCGGAGGTTATGAAACGGGCTGAGGATGCGGGTCGTAAACTTGGTGCAGCTTTAAAAAAATAGAATGCTGCCTGTGGTAGAACATAGTGTACACAAAAAAGGAACCGGATTGCGCTCTGACTATCCGGTTCCTTTGTATTAGCGGTTTGTTTTTTTCAACAGCCTGTTAGCGGTCGAAAAATATATCCAGTGCGCGGGTCACGCCGCTTTCTTTCCCGAACAGCACCTTATATCCCTTTACGCCGGGATCGTGATCAACGACCGTCTTTAAATATTTCTCAAAGGCATTTTTTGCCTTATCAAGTGCTTCTCCGCTGAGGGGCGTTGTTTTCTTCGTCAGGTCAAGAAAGACATTCAGATACTCACGAAAAACTCCGGTCGCGTCGTCATCCTGTTCTTCGGTAATGCGTGCCTGAACAGCCGCCCGGGAAAAAACGCTCTGGATTTCTCCCTGAACAGCCCCTGATTTCTTCAGCAGTGACGGATAGCGGTCCCGTATTTGTATCATCCGGTCAAACAGCGCACTGTCGTCATGCTGCCCTTCGTCCCCTGCCCGGTGGATATCCACCATGACCATGCGCTTTTTACCGGTGATGACTACCTCCCCGGTGAAGACCGGTAAATCAAGCTCTATGCGGGGACGCAGGAACGTGGAACGCACTGACAGGTAAAACGGCAAGTCTATTTTCATCATCACAACGCGCGAAAACTGCTCTGAGCTATAGACTTCACCGTCTACCCTGACCAGGCCCAGGGTTCTTTTTGAGCGTTCAGGAAACGGATATTTAAGCCGGACCGGATTAAGTGAAAACCTTTTTTTTATCTCAGACAGGGCAACCGTTTGTATATCTCTGAGGCTTCCCATACTCTCCCCTCCATGCTGCAGGTTGGCTTCTCACAACATATTGACTGCAGGCGCAGGCTTATGCAGCCTTTCCCCCAATCGCCTTGATCCGCGCTTTTTCCTCGGGTGACCGCTTGAAGGTTATAACTCCCTCAAACGGGCATGCTTCCATGCAACTGAAGCAGAGGCAGCAGGTTGCCGGCATTTCATTGTCCTGTTCACAGATGTCAATATAGAACGGACAGGCTTTCTCTGCCTGGCAAACCTTACATTGCTTGCATTTTGATTTGTTATAACGGATGCGCCACAAACTGCCGTGAGCAGCAATGCCGCGATACGATGACAGCCAGCAGAAATGGGTGCACATCTTCCGCCACGGCAGCAGCAGGGAGCCAATATAGAGGCCATACATGAAGTATATGGGATACCAGAGGTCCCCGGTGAGATCAAACATTGTCTCACAAAAAAACATGGGGAACCATGAGATGAGAAGCGTGAACGGGAAATACGGCGCGTTCTTGTCAACCTCGCCGCTCAGATACATGGCGGTGCTGTGGCTCTGCTCTTCAATGGCCTGGGGCAGCTTCGGAATGGGCCGCGGATAGGTCATATTCTTAAACAGGCCGTCCTGAAGCGTCGCATTGGGACACAGCCAGCCGCAGAGCACTCTGCCGAAGAGAAACGGTAAAATGGCGACCGTAACCACATGAAACATGCCCCAGAAAAAAAGAGCTACATTTGATCCGTAGATGAACGAATATGCAGTGAGCACAGAATAGAGCATGAAAACCGTTATCTGCGTAAAAATACGGAAGCTGATGACCTTGAGCCGCTCTTTTTTAGGCGGCTGCTCCTCGGTCTTGCCGAAAATCAGCTGCAGGTATGGTATAAGGCTGATGATGAGGGTTAGCATGAAATAAAATGTGTTCTGGCCGCTCGGCTGCTTCTCCATGAGCACCGGATAAGTGAACGCGCCGATCACTGCCGGCAGGAGCCAGATATGCGCTGCAAGGCGCGGACGCGCAATGAAATACTTCTGGTGCAGCAGGTTAAAAAATCCTGCCGCAAGCGCGAAAAATATTCCCGGCTGTATAATCTTTGTCCCGAACACGCCATACAGGTACACGATTATCGCAGCCCAGAGTGCATATTTATTTATAGTTACAAAACGCTGTTTTGTGATGGTCATTTTCAATCCTCCTCTTAGTGATGGGCTAACGCCTGTTGCAGTTTAGGCAGAAGCGCCTGCCACTCACCGGGAGATATCATCAGGCCCAGTGCCATATAGATCACCATAAAGCCGATGCCCACACCAATAACGCCGTAGCGTCTTCCGCGGCTGACCCCGGTCCGCCTCCCCATCATCCACATGGCAGTCAGGTAAAAGGTGCCGTCTATCAGGATATTGCCCCGGGAGCTGCTCACCGTGCTTGCATACAGCGCGTCAGCAGTCTGCGTGCCCATATTTTCTATCAGTGTTTTAATTGCGTGCGAGAGCGTTCCGTTCAGGACCGCGATCGGTATCAGGGAGACCGATGTGAAACGCAGGGAATCAAGATATTTTCTGTCCCGAAGCACAAAATGCATGACCAGCGCCAGCAGCGCAACAACAACGAAACCGACGATGGCACCTGACATCGTGGAAAAAAACCTTTGGATATTTGCGTTGTCCGTCTGCATAATTCTTTTAAAAAACTCTGCTATGTCTATCAGAAACGGGGGGAACATGGCGCGGAACAGGTCAACCGTCCTTGCGTCCGCAATCCCCCAGGCCTTGCCGAACATGTAGCAGGGGATTATAATTTCCATAATTCTTGCCGCGCGGGCAAGCGGTGTGGTGTAGTTTTGTGCCATACTGTGTCCTCCGATTATCTTATGGGATATCTCGTTTATAACAACAAGTTCCTATAGCTATCTTCAGCGCGACCAGGGGTTGGGAGTCATATAGGACTGGATACCCATCGTCGTTTTGATTTCTTCTATATACTGGCGTTCTTCCTGCAGTTCTTTAATTTCATTCTCTATGCCGGTGCTCTCATATTTAATATAAAAATCCTGAGGCTTTTTCCATTGCCCGGAAGCCATCATGATGAGCGAGATGGATATATATAAAACACCGCCGATAATTGTTTTCTTCTCGATGGTCGCCGCTTTTCTCGCAAGTACGAGAAGGAAAATACTCACGACCACGGCGAACAGCATAATTACATTGGATACCATGGGCATAACCTGCATCGGCACCCTGAATGAATAGTTATCCATGTAGAGCTCAAACGACCAGATGCCAAGAAATATGACGAACATGAATGCCACTTGCTTTTTAATTGCCCCGCTTCGCCATAAAATGTGCAGCAGAATCCACCCGGCAAGCATATAGTAGTACCCGCCGAGCATCTTAATGTTAAGGTCGCTGAACTGCAGTATGTGTCCGGCAGGAACCCTGATAAAGGGAATTTCCCCGACTACCTGCCACATAAGGATTCCTGCGTAAAAAGCATACAGATAGCCTTTGCTCTCTTTTTCAACCGTGCAAACTTTATATACCAGCCCGAGGAAAATAGCTGCCAGGACGGGTAAAGCAAACAGGTTGTAGTTCTCCACCGGCTTCATGCGGAAAGGTAAAAAGATAAGCAGGGACAAAATAAAATATACGATACCTGAGACTGCAATAGCGAGTGCCCTTAGCATGCATGTCCTCCTTGTGATTGTTGTTTTATAGTGTCAGGATTTATTGTTTTAAAATGCAGAAAGCAATGGGAGAGTAGGAATACTTTTTTATGACGCATACTGAATATATACCTGTACCTACGTATCAAGATGGTGATCTGCCAGCGACAGTCTGCCAGTCGTGAGTGCGCTCATATTAGCTAAATCGCCGGATTGATGTCAAGAAAATTTATTCCCGTTTGCGTCTGCTGAACTTCAATTACAAAAAAAGCCTGCCTCGTGTGAGGCAGGCTTTTACCTTCTTCCGCTGGCCGGCAGTTATTAGTAACCGCCCTTCTGCAGGTTATCGATGGTGAAATTTTTCTGGTCAATTTCTTTCAGACCGACGCCCTTGCACTCTTGAATGCTGATGCCGCAATGGATACGCTGAAAATCCATAAATTCAGTGCCGACAATCACTTTTTTCATCTCACCGGTGGTTTGTTCCGGGTACTGATTAGTCCAGTTCTCAAAACACTTCCAGAACCTGCCCAGCTGATCATATATATCGGTCCACTGTATGTAGTAACTTTCAGGGTCAATGTACCATACCCGTTTCCCGTAGATGTAGTTTTTATCTTTGCTCACTACCTCAACCACCAGCGTATTCAGCCGTTCCCTGATTATGCCATTCGGCATGCCCTGCCCGGACACGCGTTCCAATTTTTTTATATCCATCTGGCGGGAACACAGCAGATCTTTTCTGCCGATGTATTTATAGGTGTTCCGGGGGATTGCGCCGTCCCATAAATATTCATCATCATAGATGAGGTCAGAGCCGTCAATAGAGTCGGTTCTTTGCGCTGTTGAAACTCTGCGGATTCTCCTGAACTGGCTGTACCACATATATCCGTCATCACTCTTGCTGTAATCGAGATAGCGCAGGTTGAACATGCTGGTGTGGATGAACTCGGGCGGCTTGTACATGTGGAGATAATAGCCCCGGCGGATACCCTTCGGGTTACTGGCCATAAGGTTCGGCTTGGGATCAACATCCACACGGCTCACATAATACAGCTCGTACATGTCTGAGTCGGAGACCCGCTCAGTCTTCTGTTTAACTTCCAGGGCCGGGCCGGTTCTGAACCAGTGATAGGCATCACCATGGGTATTGAAATCATAATTCCATGCAATCTGCTGGCCGCCTTTTGCAGGATTTGCAAAGTCCGGGTTGGGGAACGGCATACCCGCTATGTCTGCATAATTCTGTATTATATCTGAAGCATCAACTTTGACTTGAGTATGATATTTATTAGTCGCCTCAATCATCCCCTTGGTTTCTATGTAGCGCTTATAGGGAACAATGGTGAACCAGAATCCCTTGGGCTCGAACCAAACCTCGGGTTTTTTATAAACGCCGGCATACGATTCCGGCAGAAATTCCTTAATCTGGTCAACATTGTTCTGATCAATTTTCTTGCCCGCCCAGGTCTTTTCCCAGTCGCGCACCTTTGCCAGTTCCTCGTCACTAAACGCGGCAAGAGGAAAGTTAAGCTGCTCTGCACAGACCACAACCGGAGTCGCAAGAAGTACCGCAAGAACACTCAGTGTCAGACAGAGCATTGCTCCATTTGTTTGAAACCGTCGTAAACTCATGTAAAACCTCCTTCACGTAATTGTTTACAAAAATTTAATGCATATCTCTATAAGAATCATCAGTTCTTAGAACTCATAGCGCGCGCGTAACAGAACGCTGTCTTTATCATGCAGACCCTTGTTCGACGGTGTCCGGGAGCCGTAGGTCGGGAAGCCAAGCTCCCAGCGCCAGTGATTGCCCGGAACATAGGAGAAAATCGGGCAGATAAAATATTTACCAATCGGATTGTAGCTGCCCATGAACATGGCCATGAACTGCTGGTTAAAGAAGAACTGCTGCGCGCTCCAGGCGATCTCTGAGGAGTGGGATGCGCCGCGGCGGTGCCCTCTGCCGGACTCGGAGATGATAATATCATCATCCCAGTGAAATACCTTTTCATAAAATAACGTGATGCTCACATCCAGCATTTTATCCTGGCAGAACTTGTGTGTGAAATTACCCAGAGTAAATTTATCACCATAATTAAGGCCCATGCCGCAGCCGTCACGCTTTACCGTGTCATAGAGTTTGCTGCTGTCGGCATTTGTCCCGCGGTTATAGGGCTCATTGTGATTATAAAACCATTCCAGGCGCCATACCGAGTCATGCAGTTTGGGCACAACAGTCTGTGCGGTTCCGCCGATCATGCTGTAGCGCGGGTACTGATAACATTTTTCATCCGGAAACGTGAGGTGCTGCGGTGTTTTTGTGATAGAGCCTACAACACCCTTTAGTATATAGTCTGATGTGAAAGCGGGGTTCAGCTTATCAGCTATGGCAATCGGCGCGTCATACAGACCGTTATAATAGAGAAGTGTCCAGTCAATATTATAACTAAAGCCGCGGACACGAAGCCCGATTTCATAATTTTTCAATTCCCAGCCCGGTGCATCCATACGTGCCTTATCAAACAGCCACGTAGTAACGCCATAGGGCATGTATGGATAAAATCCGTCTTTATTGGGGACGGGATTCGGACCGTAATGGGTGCCCTCCACAGGCAGCCGCGCCGGCCTGAAATCACCGGGAATATAGAGTGCTTCCAAAAGAAGGCTGCCGGGAAGCTGTGTCTGGTAGGTGCCCCGCAGCATGAACAGGCCCATTTTTATTTCTTCCCAGGCATCCACGCCCGGAGAGCCGAGCCTGACGTCAATGGGGTTAATGATGTCAACAGTCCGCTTGATATCCGTTTCACCCCAGACCACAATCTGCTGGCCGAACCGTATATTCCATGGCCCGCGAATGTAATCTATATATGCCTCGGAAACGTAATCGCGGTCCTTGGTGCGTGAGTACCAGTTTCTGTCTCTTTCGGGGACAGCGGGGCTCATGCCGTTGCGCATCTTAGGATCATAAACCGGTGCCAGTTCATACCAGTATTTAAGAGCGGTGATAAAATTGATTGATTCTTCCTGGCAGTCTTTGATTTTAAACTGCGCTTTAAGCAGGGCGCTGAAGCGGTTGTAGTCGACGTGTGTCTTATGGTACTCTTTGTACTCTGTACTGTTCATCTGGGTCCGTATGTACATGGTCTGCTTAATGGTGCCGTTCAGAATTATCTTGTCATCTGCAAGACGCACCTCTGCCATTACCTGCCGTACCCCTGTAGCGCTTACTATAAATGCCAGAATTATCGCTGATAGGAATAGGATTTTGCGTTTCATCAAGCCCTCCTTTTTTTAGATTAATAGATTTTCAGATACGTTCTGTTTTTCCCCTGTTTAACCAGCACCAGAAATTGTTTCCGCACCTGCCCCTTCTCTATTTTTTTAAATTTACTTATACCAGTCAAATTGTTTTTGCAACTAAAATAATTGTTAAGCTTCCTTTATTTCTCTCACGCAGTTTAATCAGTATGGTACCGCACAGAGCGAGTTATCGTTTAGAAGTTATAAATTTCGGCTTAAACAGCGAGATAAAACTGGGTACGACAAAAATCGCTCCCAGCATGTTAATTATCAGCACGATTGCCAGCAGCAGGCCCATCAATGCCTGGAACATCAGCTTGGATATTGCCCAGAACCCAAGGCCGCAGATGAGGGTTAAGCCGACATACAGAACCGCTTTCCCGGACGTTCCCAGCGATATTGCAATCGCGTCATTCAGGTCACGTTTATTATCCCGGTATTCCTCAATAATACGGCCGACAATATAGATCGAATAGTCAACACCCAGCCCCATGCCCACCGATGCTATCGGCAGGGTTGCCGTGGTTAAGGGGATCGGCGGGTTCATGAGGGTCATGAACGCCTGCGTCAGAAAGGTCGAGGTCAGAAGCGGCAGGGTGATAAAGATCGCTGCCACAAACGATTGAAAGAACAGGGCAACAAAAAAGAAGCACATGATGTAGGCAATAATGGTGGTCAGGCCATTGTATTTCA
>Ga0209777_10005563_pt1 | contig 14452 bp, 20 predicted proteins | sample FrelakmetHBP12HB_FD_187147 | JGI IMG/M metagenome (GOLD analysis project Ga0209777, IMG submission 187147) | Freshwater lake sediment microbial communities from the University of Notre Dame, USA, for methane emissions studies -HBP12 HB (SPAdes)... | ecosystem: Environmental > Aquatic >...
TCGGCGGCTCCAATGGGTGGCTCCCGCGGGTTTCGTCTGAAGGGTGGCATCAACGATAGCCTGGACGCGCTCGGCGGAGATAGAGACACGACGGCCACGGCCTGGTCTGATATGGGTGAGAGCGTCGACGCCACTTTCTTGAAAGCGTCGGCGCCACTCAATCACCGTAGGGCGGCTGGTGTTCAGTTCTGCAGCGATGCGGTTGTTAGACAGCCCGGAGGCGCCCATGAGCACAATCTTGGCCCGTCGCACGATGCTTTGCGGGGTTCTCTGGGCGCGAACCCAGGCTTCGAGAATCCGCTGCTGGTCCGGGGGCAACGCGATGGGGTCGGCTTTTTCCCACATGCAGACAGCATAAACCAAACCCCCATCATTGTCAAGTTATTAGCGATACACTAGACTAGCTGAACCAGATCACCAGGCTGGAAAATCTCATAACCTTTGGGCTTACGAACTGCGTAGGGCCGTCTAATACCCCGTCTATGGGCAGAGACATGATTCTTTATCGGCTCATGGAGAACACCACTATCTTTAAGACGGCGTATTGTTCTTCCCACCATTGAGTTAGATACCAGATAACCTTCCTCACGAAGTAACACTACCAGCTTGTCCTTACCCCAGCGTGGATATTTCTCTCTTAGCTTGAGTACTGCCACTACCAGCTCCGGTGAAGCTGTGGGTTGGCGTAAACGCTTGGGACGATGGGAGCGATCCTCCAGGCTCTCCAGATGGTAGGGATTATAGCGCCGTTTCCACCGGTAAAAGGTCTGAGGACTGATGCCGAAGTAGCGACAGGTGCGCCGAGCATTGTTGCCGTGGGAGCGATAGTAGTCAAACCATTTTAATCTTGGCCTGGCTGGTTTGGACAGCACTACCGGGATGCTCGCCAGGCTCTTGGCACCCGGTATCACGCTGCTAGAGTTGCTCATAGTGCAGCCATTATACATCCCTCTCATAATCCATGTGTCACAGATCTATCTGAACGAGCACAATGGCTCGAAAGTACCCCTCTTGTATAGGAATTCAGTATTACTTACAAGCAGGGTTTTGAAAAAGCAACACCCGTTCTCATTGACCGTTCAGCCCCATGATAGTAGAATGCTGACAAAGAAATTAGGCCTGTTCCTGAAAGGAGAGACACGATGGCGTGGTATGCTTATCTGGCCTACTTCTTCGCTGGATTCTTTCTCGCTAACGGTGTGCCTCACTTCGTCAACGGCATATCGGGAAAAAGATTCCCCAGCCCCTTTGCCTCGCCCCCGGGGGTTGGCGAATCATCTCCATTGATAAATGCTATATGGGGGCTGGTCAACTTCGTTATCGGATACGTGCTCATAGTCAGAGTAGGTGATTTTTGCTTCGGTCTGACACGGTCTGTACTGATGGTTGGACTGGGCGCTCTCGCCGCCGCAGTATTTCTGTCTTCGTATTTTGGGCGCGTGCGCAGTCGCTAGAGACTCGGTAGAGGGCTTTGCCCTTATGCCGGGGGTCTGGGGGTATTTCCCAGTTCCCTAATCCCCCCAAGATTGGGGGACATAGGAGTTGACAAAGATGCTTAGAATAGCTAAGTAGATGCTGTGGGAGGTTGGAAATGGATTTGAGACATACGATAGCCATTGTTACCGGAGCAGCAAGCGGCATCGGCAGGGAGACCGTTATCGAATTGTCAAGGCAGGGTTGTACGCCTGTATTAGTCGATATTCAACGAGACAAGCTGGCCGAGGTGATGCAGGAAGTCCATAAGTACGCCCCGGCCGCGATCGCGGAGGTCTGCGATATCAGCGACTTTAATCAGATAAAACGAATAGTTCAGTTGGTAAATGAGCGGTACGGCAAAATAGACATTCTGATCAACAACGCCGGCATGATGATAGTAAAATTCTTCGAGGAACTGTCCCAGGAGGAGTTCGACAGACAGATGGCTGTCAACTTCTATGGAGGGGTGAACTTCATTCGAGCTATACTCCCCATCATGCAAAAGCAGGGCAAAGGTGTGATCATAAACGTAGCCTCAGTCGGCGGGAGATTGGTTGTGCCCGGGACTACGGTCTATGCCGCCAGCAAGGCCGCTTTCCAGGGCTTCTCGGAGTCATTGTATTTCGAACTGAAGGACAAAGGAATCCACGTAGGCATAATCCTGCCTGGAGGCACGCGCACAGGTATTTTCGATGCCTCAATAACGAAACTGGGGAAGTACTATCAAAGCCAGTCCAAGACAGCGCCGAAAATAGCCGCTAAAGCGATCAGGCAGGCCATTCAGAAAGAACGCTTCGTGACTATAACCCCATCCAGCTACAAGTTTCTCATCGAGGCGCACGATTTCTTCCCCGGCCTGTTTAGCAAGCAACTACTCAGCAGACTGCGACCATATTTCAAATAGCGTGCGATGCCCTCGCCTGAGCGAAGGCGATGAACTCGCTGAGCAGGCGCGAGACCACCATTTCCTTGCGATAAACGCAGTAGAAGTCACGTCTCAACTCCAGCCCCTCCACAGCCACTTGTTTGACCAGCCCCAGCGCCAGACTCTTCTTAATCGCCAGATTCGATACAAAAGCGACCCCCACCCGCGCCTCAACCGCGGAGACCACAGCCTGGCTTGTGCCCAGGACCAAGTTCGTTGACAGCTTCTCTATATCAACGCCAGCTTTGGAGAGAAGCGTTTTCAGGTTGCGCTGCGTGCCCGAGGTCTCCTCGCGGAAGATAAGCGGCTCTCCCTCCAGCTCCATCAAGGATATCCTTCCCCTCCTGGCGAAGGGATGCTCCGGGAACACGATAAGCACTATCTCGTCCTCCGCCACCTTGAAATATTCCAGCTCTTTGCCCTCCGGCGCAGTGCCGCAGAACCCCAGGTCATAAGCGCCACTTTGTACCCCTGAAATGACGGTTAGAGAATCTGAGACATCAACGCGTGCCCCCACAGAAGGATGCAGCGCTCTGAACTCGCCCAGAATGGGAGGAAGCAGGATTTCGCCAGGGATGGTGCTGGCGGCTATAACGATATTGCCCGTGACCTCCTCGCGCAGTTGGTCTAGGTCGCGCATCAGACGTGTCCGCTCCTTCTCCACAACCTCGGCGAAACGTAGCAGACGTTTCCCTGCGTCAGTCAGCTTAACTGTTTTCTGCCCCCGGTCTATGAGACGCACACCGAGGTCTCGTTCCAGCTTCTGAATCTGAAAAGATACAGCGGGCTGGCTGAGGGACAGCTTCTTGGCCACCTCCGAAAAGCTCCCCAGCCTCACCACCTCCAGGTAAGTCTTCAAGTATTCGAGGTTCATAGTCACCTCCGTCAATCCTGTTTAGAGACAGGGAAGTGCAAAGGGGCAGAGCCCCTTTGCCGGGGGTTTGGGGGTGTCCCCCAATTTCCCCATTCCCCCAAGACTGGGGGACACAGGGGGTTGAAAGACTCTTTCAAATATTATCATAAAGAAATCTTATCTTGCACCAAAATATTGCTTATGGTAAAATCAACTGTGGACATTCTATAACATAGGTGTAACTTAGGCAACATCTCGCAAACAGAAAGGAGGAAACCTGGGAAAGATATTACGGTAAGTCAATCACTCAAGTATAAATTTGAAAGGAGAGCAAAATCTTGAGCCGATTGTTGAAACCGAAAATCTTGATCATCGTTGCCGGACTCATTTTCGGTGCCCTGGCCGCTTACCTGGTGAAATGGGGTAACCCCTCTAACATGGGCTTCTGTACCGCCTGCTTTCTCCGCGACATCGCAGGTTCGCTCGGGCTTCAAAGTAAGGGGCCGCAATACATACGACCTGAAATCCTGGGCTTAGTGCTGGGAGCCTTCGTCGCCGCCTTCGCCTTCCGCGAATTCAGGTCAAGGGGCGGCTCCTCCCCACTCATACGCTTCCTGCTGGGCGCTTTCATGATGGCTGGAGCGCTAGTGTTCCTGGGCTGTACTGTGCGCGCTCCGCTCCGCCTCGCCGGCGGTGACCTCGACGCTATCCCTGCTATCGCTGGCATTATAGTGGGCGTGATCGCAGGAATCTTCTTCCTCCGCAAAGGATTCAACCTGGGCCGCGCCACCAAAATGCACGCCGTCGCAGGCTGGGTAATGCCTGTGGCAATGATATGCATACTGCTACTCGCCATTTTCGTGCCCATGTTCATTTCCAAGAGCACGAGCGGACCAGGAGCACTCCACGCAGCTTTGTGGATATCGATTGTTGTCGGCCTGGTCATCGGCGTGCTGGCCCAGAGGACCAGGATGTGCTTCGCCGGCGGCTGGCGAGACCTCATCATGGTCAGGGACACCTACCTCTTCAGCGGCATCGCCGCCTTCTTCGTCGCAGCCTTGATTACGAACTATGCCCTGGGCTATGTCCACTGGGGCTTTATCCAGGCCGGGACGCCCGAAGCGGCAAAGTATATAGCACAAGACAATCACCTGTGGAACTTCTTCAGCATGGTGCTGGTCGGGCTGGCAGCTACACTGCTCGGCGGCTGTCCCCTGCGGCAAACCATTCTTTCAGGAGAAGGCGATACCGATGCCGGTGTGACAGTTTTGGGCATGCTGGTGGGGGCTGCTTTTGCTCATAACTTCCTCACTGCTTCGAGCGGTAAAGGTATTGGCGCTAATAGCGAGGCGGCCGTTATCCTGGGCCTGGTCTTCTGCTTGATACTCGGTTTTCTGATGAGGGAGAAAACAGCGTAAGCCATAACTGGGGAGTGCAGAGGAGCAAAGCCCCTTTGCTGGGGGTTTGGGGGTGTCCCCCAAATTCCCTATTCCCCCAAGACTGGGGGACACAGGGGGTTGAAAAAAGTTTCTAAATGCTCTCTAGTTAGAATAGCGTTGGGAGGGCTCTATGCCGTTTTTTAGAAAAAAGCCATCCTTCGAAGGCGGAGGCCTGGTGCTGTTCATGGATGTGCATGACGCCATGGCAGCGGAGAAGGTGCTCAAAGGAGCAGACTACGCCGTCAAGCTGGTCGCGCCCCCTCCCGAGTTGCGCAAAGGCTGCGACCTGGCGCTGGAGATAAACCTGGTGGAGCAGCCGGGCATCGAGAGGTTGCTCAAGGAGAAAGAAACCGGCTATGTCAGCGTTCTGCCCATGAAGCCCGGCACCTCAGGCATTCTGGAGATTGTAAAGATAACCGATTTCGGCGACTGGTTAATGGTCAAGGCAGCGAATATGAAGCTCTCCTTCGAGAAGAAGAGCGGCGTTATCGTGAACACCTCGGGCGGCGGCTGCCCCGATATACCTTACCTTCACGCTGAGATGATAGGCAAGAAGCTCTCCGAAGCGCCCCGTCCCAGGGACCTCGGCTTTACCCTCTGCGCCTTGATGCTGGACCGGGCTCTGGAGGAATCCCTGACGCTATGGCAGGGAGGCAGCAAGACATGATGCTCATCGTGGGAACAGTGCCACTCAAAGACCTGCCTCTGACCATAGGAAAAGCCGAAGCGGAGGGAGATTACCTGGTAGTCAACGGACACCGCATACCCTGCACTCAAGGCACCAGCGCCATGATAACCGCTGCGCTGGTTACTACTGAGTACCTGAAGCTGGCGGCGCCACAGATCCTGGTTGCAGGAGACACCGGACAGGGCAAGGGCAGCCGCGAGATGTACGAGTACCTTATCCAGAATGTTGCCAGTCTTTCACCACAGGTGCTGGCTCTGCACTACTGCCTGCCCGATATGGCGCTGACCAGGAGGCTCTGCGAAGCTGTTAAGAAATGCTCCAAGAGGCCGCTGATGATTGCAGACGCAGCCTCCATGTATGCTGCCAAGGCTGCCGGGCTGGCAACCGAGTTCGATATCTTCACCCCCGATGCCACCGAGATGGCTTTCCTGGCTGACCCTGATGCCACCCACCCCGCCTACATTGCCAGGCATCTCTTCGATACCGACGTCACTCAGGCCCCGAAGCTGGTCGCTGTCGCCTACCAGAAGAAGAACGCAGCCAGGCTGCTGCTGGTCAAGGGAGCGACCGACTATGTGGTACGCAACGGCGAGATACTGGCGACCATCTCCGAGCCCAATGTGCCGGCGCTGGAGCCCATCGGAGGCACCGGCGATACCATCACCGGTATGCTCTCTGCCTTCGTCTACTCCGGTATGGAGCCGCACGAAGCAGCCATAGTCGCCGCCAGAGCCAACCGCATGGCAGGGAAATTAGCTAAAGCAACACCAGCCACAAGAGTGCGCCAGATTATCAATCAATTCCCAGCCGTATTCAAACAATATCTCTGCCAGTGGAGCGAAGTCTGCTTCGTTGAGTCAGGTAACGCCAAAAATTAGCTTGGCGTTTAGATAACAACTGCGGGAGAGGAGACAAAATAATGACTACCGACTACAGGAAAATGTGGGCCGACCTCGGCCTAAACTTGGAGGCACATGACGCTCTGCTAGGCGTTCTGGGGAATGCTTACAAAGACACCTTTATTTCCCAGAAGAATAGGCCGGAATCTATGGGCTACTTCGACTTCGTGATGAGCGAGGTCCACGGCCTTCGGATCAAGGAGCTGCAGGATGCGAGAGCGCAGGGCCAAAAGGTCGTAGGGACTTTTTGCGTATTTGTTCCCGATGAGCTAATCCTGGCAGCAGATGCAGTTTCTGTGGGTTTGTGCGCCGGGGCAGAGTTCGGATTCGGCGAGGCAGAGAAGCTCTTACCTCGTAATACCTGTTCCTTAATCAAGTCCTTTTTCGGCTTCAAACTGAGTAAGGTGTGCCCCTATGTTGAAGCTACCGATATGGTAGTTGGTGAGACTACCTGCGATGGTAAGAAGAAAGCGTACGAGATTTTCAGGGAGCTTCAGCCAATCTATATGTGATGGAAGTCCCTCAGATGAAAAAATCGACGGATAAAGCCCTGCTGAAGTCTGAATATTTGAAATTCGAGAGCGCTATAGAACAGCTTACGGGGATCAAGATAGACGCCAAGCTGCTCAAAAAAGGCATCTCAATCGTCAACAATCGAAGGCGCGCTCTGCACCGTCTAGCGGCTCTTAGGGCTCATGACCCCGAGCCTATTTCAGGGCTGGATGCGTTGCTTATCAATCAGGTAGCTTTTTATGACAATCCCCTGCGCTTCACAGATTCTTTGAACAAGGTATGTGACGAACTGGAGGCGCGTATCAAGAAGGGCAAGGGAGTTGCTCCCAAAGGGACACCGCGCGTACTGATAGCCGGTTGCCCCATGGCTGTTCCTAACTGGAAGCTACCTGCCATCGTGGAAACTTCCGGCGGGGTAATAGTGGGAGAGGAATCCTGTGTGGGAGAACGTGGGACCAGGAATCTGGTGGATGAGTCAGGTACTACACTCGACGCCCTTATGGACGCCATTGTGGAGCGCTACTTCCAGATAGATTGTGCCATTTTCACACCTAACGCAGAGCGCATGGAGCATATCGAGAGCATGGCCAAGAAATACAAGGCTGATGGGGTTATCCTCTACTCTCTGCAGTTCTGCTCACCCTATACGATTGAGGCATTCTCTGTGGAGAAGAAGCTGGGAGCAAAGAGGATTCCATCTATAAGAATTGAGACGGACTACAGTCAGGAAGATGTAGGTCAGCTAAAAACGAGGGTTGAGGCATTTCTGGAAGTCCTCAAGAAATAGACATGAGAAGTGTAGGCATCGATATAGGATCGCGCACCGTAAAGATCGTAGTCATGGAGAGTAATAAAATATTTCTCAGTTTCAGGGCTGATAGCTCCTACGACCCTCTGGCTGTGTCCAAGGAAATGCTTAACGGCATTAGCTACGATACCCTGGTTGCTACGGGCTACGGACGGCATATGTTCAGCGAGCACTACGAATGCCAGGTCATCAGCGAGATAAAAGCTTTCGCTACCGGGGCGCGTGTGCTATTCCCTGACTGCGAAGCGATCCTTGATATCGGGGGCCAGGATACCAAGGCTATTTCCCTGGACGAAAATGGCCGAGTTCTGAAGTTCGAGATGAACGATAGATGCGCAGCCGGAACAGGCCGATTCTTGGAGATAATGGCAGCGGCGCTGCACTATCCGTTAGCTGACTTCGGGGAGGCTGCTCTTCAAGCGCAGAAAGCTGAGAGAATAAGCAGTATGTGCACCGTCTTCGCCGAATCGGAGGTCATCTCGCTGCTGACCAGAGGAGCGCGACGAGAAGAAGTTGCCTTGGGGATTCATGAAGCCGTCATACAGCGCATAATCGGCATGCTGGGGCGGTTATCGCCAATGCAAAGCCTGGTTTTCGCTGGAGGAGTAGCTTATAACCAGTGCATCAGGCATCTGCTTACTAAGAACCTGGGAATACCGTTACTTATTCCTGAGGAGCCTCAAATTGTGGGAGCCCTGGGAGCGGCTGTCGAAGGCCTGGGAAGCTACGCCAACAAGGCTGTTCCACTATCAATTTCAAAGAGTTCATAACATCAAACACATTTATTTTGTCTAACTGAAGGAGGGAAATAAAGTGATTGAGGTAGATGTGCGGGGCTACTCCTGTCCCATTCCCGTAGTAAGAACGAAAAAGGCTATTGAAGAAAATCCCGGTCAACCGCTGACCGTGCTTGTGGAGACTGCGGCTTCCAAAGAGAATGTGTCGCGGCTGGCGCAGAGCAAGGGATATTCGGTTAAGGTAGAACAAGTACCCGATGGGTATAAACTCCAGATAAGCCCTTCGGGGAAGTAGAGTGGAATCAGTGAGCGGGGGCGATGGAACCGGGTTCCCCTCGGTCTGCAAAACCGGGAGCGGCACTGTCTAACATGCTGTGGTTGGTTCGACTCCAATTCGCCCCCTCCAGCCAGTGCCTGGAATGAGGTGAGAGGAGGAAGAGCGACATGTCCACAGTTGTTGACGCCCGAGGGCTGCCCTGCCCTCAGCCTGTTACCAGGACCAAGAAAGCCCTTCAAGAGATCGAGCAGGGTATTATCACCGTGCTGGTAGACAGGCCTGAGGCCAGCGAAAATGTGCAGCGGTTCGCCCAGAGCCAGGGTTGCCAGGTGAAGGTGACGGAAAAAAATGGGGTATTCCATCTGGATGTCACCAAAGGACAACCTGCACAGGCCGAAGCAAAAAAGACCAGCGATGTAGTCTTCATCACCAGCGATTGCCTGGGCACGGGGGATGAGAGGCTGGGGGAGATACTGATGAAGGCTTTCCTCAACACCCTCTGGGATAATGAGCCCAAACCGGCTAAGCTGATATTTATAAATGATGGGGTGAGACTGACCACCGAAGGCTCCGAGGTTCTGGACACATTAAAGCTGCTGGAGAAAGACGGGGTCCAGATATTCTCCTGCGGCACATGCCTGGAGTATTACAAGCTCAAGGACGATTTGAGAGTGGGACAGGTGACCAATATGTATGAAACCGTGCACTCTCTAATGGATGCCAGCAAGGTTATCAAGATTTGAAATGCCATGATTTGGCACGGTTCCTAATAGAGGGAATTACTATAGTGTATAATGTGTCTGCCCGATTCCGGGGGCAAGGGCGAACACATAGGTTCGCCCCTACATACTCGTAAATCGAAAAGGTGGTGAACCAGATGGCCGATGCGAAGAGACCTCGTCTCACCGAGACCGTCCACGGCGCGGGCTGAGCCTGCAAGATAGGTCCGGGTGACCTGGCAAAGGCTTTAGAGGGGCTGCCTCTCATCTCTGACCCTAACCTCATCATGGGCATGGAGAGGTCTGAGGACGCCGGCGTGTACAAGCTGCGCGATGACCTGGCGATAATCCAGACCGTGGACTTCTTCACCCCCATTGTGGACGACCCCTATACCTTCGGCCAGATCGCTGTGGTCAACGCCTTGAGCGATGTATATGCCAAGGGTGGCAGGCCGCTCACCGCCCTGAACATCGTCTGCTTCCCCGTAAAGGCCATGGACATCTCCATATTGAGAGAGATACTGAAAGGCGGACTGAACAAGATGCGCGAGGCGGGCGTGGTGCTGGTGGGCGGGCACAGCGTAGAGGACCCAGAGCTGAAGTACGGCCTCTCCGTCACCGGAGTTATCCATCCCGACAGGGTAATCATGAATAATGGCGCTCAAGTCGGCGATAAGCTTATCCTGACCAAGCCGCTGGGCACGGGTATAATCAGCACCGCTCTCAAGGGCGGCGAGGCGAGCGAGCAGGCTGTGGCGAAGTCGGTAAGCAGCATGACCACCCTAAACAGGAAGGCTTCTGAGCTGATGCTGACCGTAGATGTTCATGCCTGCACCGACGTCACCGGATTCGGTCTGCTGGGCCATGCCTGCGAGATGATAGAAAACACAGACGTGGGCATGATAATTCACCCTGATGCGGTACCCTACTTCCCCGAGGCGAAAGAGTACGCCGAGATGGGCATGGTGCCCGGCGGCACCGCTCGCAACAGGGATTTCCGCATCAAGATGGTTGAGATAGACAAAAATGTTTCTAAGGTTGTGGTAGACATCCTGTTCGACCCTCAGACCTCAGGCGGCTTGCTCATGGCCGTGCCCGCCCCAGAAGCCGAACCGCTACTGAAAAAAATGCATCGCGCCGGCATAGTAGCCGCCGCCCTCATCGGCGAGGTGGTGGCAAAGCCGAAGGGCAGGATAGTGGTGAGATAGGACAGACAGAATCTCACCAACAGATTCTCAGTAATAGCTGCACGGACAGGGGTTCATAGTGCTATCAAGGTCACCCTAACACCGCCCTGTTGTGCTTCATGCTATCCTCAAAGGTAAGCTCGCTAGGGTTCTATTGACTTTGATTAACATGCGTGGTACAGTTACATCATAGAATTTCCTCTAGGAATATGCCCACTGCAGGACATTTCCCTTTGGATTTTGCCCCATTTTAGGACATCACCCATTGGATCTTGCCCCGCTCCAGGACACTTCTTATTGGACCTTCCCCTTGCAAGAATGATTCGTATTGTAGTCCTCCTATGATTCTTGTATGCCCCAAATGCGGTACGGAGAATCCTATACCTGACCGCTATGATCCAAGCAAAATCTATCGGTACGGGAACTGTAACTTCTTGCTAGAAGACATGCGAAAGCGAGGAGAGTATTCAAGATAATCAGCGTATCTTCGGAGAGTATAGTTATAGACAGGAAGAAGGTGATCTGCCGTGAATTGTACAGTCTGTGGTAATCCGCTTTTCGCAGGTAGGACAGTTTTCAGCTGCTCTTGTGGGTCAATGACCCACGCCGAGTGTTGGGAGAAGCATATAGTGGAGTCCCACAAACCCGCCTACACAACTGGGACTTTCACCATGTATGGTAAGTTCGTTCCCAGGAGTGCTGAAACCGAGCAAGGCTCACATCCTACAGAGAAAGAGCCTATTGCCCTTGGAAGGGTGCAGAGGGAAAAGTAGTGGTTAATGATCGGAAGCTGTCTGAAACCGTAAGCCTGACGGAGGAACAAGAGGGGAAACGCTTCGGTAGAATATCGCAAGTTAATGATATTCCTTGAGGTGGAAGATGACCGAAAAGGACGAGGCATCTCAAAGTGACGCATGCAAAAAAGTAGCTCATTACTGGATACTTAATGACGAGAGCCTTGGCATCTGCAAGAAGTGTGGAGCCCAGAAGCAGTTCCCGATTGATGTGTTTGGTTGGCAGAATCGTAACCTTGTGATCGGCAAAGCATCCCATAAGCCAAGGGGTGAAAAAGGATGAACAAGATCGGCGTTCTGGCGATGCAGGTACTTTTGTGGAGCACATCATTACAATGTATCTTGAGTGATTAGCTAGAATCAGAGGAGCAATTGGAATGAAACAGAGACTTGTCACAGTTGCAATAAGTGGAGCTTTTGATCCTATCCATGTTGGTCATATTCGATACATTCGTGAAGCGGCCACACTAGGTGATAGGCTGGTGGTAATTTTGAACGGCGACGATTTCCTGCTTAGAAAAAAGGGGTTTGTGTTCCTGCCATTTGAGGAGAGAAAAGAAATTCTGGAAAACGTCAAAGGAGTTGATGAAGTTATTGCTTCTGTGGACGAAGACCAGACTGTACGTAAGACGCTGGAACTGGTCAAGCCTGACATATTTGCGAAAGGCGGTGACAGGACTGGATCGGAAAATATTCCCGAAGCAGAGACTTGTCGCAGAATCGGCTGTAGATTGGTCATGAACGTTGGAGGAGGCAAAATTCGGTCAAATAGTGAGCTATCCTGGAAAGTTAAGGAGTTAGGTATGGAAGATACGAGCAGATTGAGAATCATCTGCCCTTACTGTGATGACCATCCGATATTGAAACAGAAGTGTCTCTATTGTAAAGGTACAGGTAAAATAGTGGTTGGAAAGTCGGATTAGAAAAGAAATGTGGGTAAACGGATTATCAGGAGAACCCATATTTCTCACGGTGAACACTTGCTTGGTTTGTGCAACGCGAACCAAGCTTAGTCTAACCAATTATAGTTTGCGTCACAGCTTAAATCTAGGTGGAGCAATGGCTGGAGAGCAAGGAAGGTGCCCTAACTGTGGCAGCGACCGGGTAGTGAGGGCGGGCAAATACAACAGGGGCGAAAAGGGCGTGGAGCAACGCTACCTTTACAGGAGCTGTCATAGGTTCACCACCAGGCCCGTGCAACAGCTGGAGCTTATTTAAGTCCAGGGATTTGTCGAGATGAACAGCAAGGAGCGTCAGACAAAAGTGCCAAGGAAAAAGTTGAACGTGGCATCAGACTGCCCAGGTCATCGCGATGACCTGGTGGCGAAGCTCGAGAAGGTGGACAGGATAATCCGCGATGAGATAAGGAGAGAGGTAGCCTCTGTAAGCCGTGACACGTTCGCCTCATCTCGAGTCGCCTGTTTAATGAGAGCCCGTGCAGATGTTCAAAGCGCAATCACATGTCTGCTTGGTGCTAGCGATTAAGAACACTGTAGTGCTTCATGCTGTCTTTGTGAATGTCTGGGGGAGTATGCCGCCGCACTATCTCAGAGGATTCCCAGCCAACCTTACTCTCAATTCCAATTTTGTAATTGCATTCCACACGCACAGAGGTTCATAATGCTATCAAGGTCACCCCACCACCGCCCTGTAGTGCTACATGCTGTCTGAGGAGGGTTAATTCTGGTTTCTCTATTTCTTGGCTCGACACTCTTTCCCAAGAATAACCTTGTCTTTATTTCGGAAACCCCCGAATTTGAAGAGGTTCTTCAGTTGCTCGTCATCATCTCTTAAAAGCACTTGTGCATTGATTTTGTTTCGCTCACATACCTCACAAAAGGCTTCAACCAGCCTTCGACCTATGCCCAAATGCCGATAATTAGGGTGTACCAGAACCATGTGTATCCACCCTCCCATATCGTTCCCGTACCAAACTGAACGTATGTCTCCCAAAAGAAAACCCACCACCACTTCATCTAGCGCTGCTACAAAATTCATAGTAGGACGATATCCCCTATGCTCAGCATCAGCTTCTATTTGCCATGACATAGCTCGTTGGAGGCCAATTAAAGACCCACCAATTACCTCTAATTTGGGTATATCTTCGTCGACCATGCGACGAATCACCATGATTTGCTCTTCGACTTGCATTCCTTAACCTCCATCCCTTCCAGAAAGTAGAAGTGTCCTTCCTCCCTAACAGTTGGTAGGAAGCAGAGGACCCCCTTGCCCCTTCAGACAGACTATCTCCTGTCGGCCACAAGTTTACCCGCTTGGCTTCGAGTGCTACTGTTTTTCAAGACTGCTGAAAGCTCGTGGTCTCCGATTACATCCTCAACCCATTTGCTGAAATCATTCCTATCCGCAGTGACGTGGTATCGAAAGGTCTCCTCCGACATTTCCCGCAGAGCGACGCCGAGTTCATCCAGGTTCTTCATCACGCGGCCATCGTGGCATAAGAACGCCTTGCCTGCCGGAACATCTGCTAACCGCGATTTAATTACAGCCTTGCTTACCACAGCAGCAGCTCTAGCTCCGTTCTTGCCTATTCTATACATCTTAGTCCCGCACGCCGGACACACACCCTTAGTCGCTGCCTTTCCATTCGTCGTGGTTACGCTCTTGGCATTTTTCATTTCCCTTTTTGTACGGCACTTCACACAATATCCTTGCATCTGATTACCTCCTACCTTTTTTCTAGAATAGCCCATTTACTGAGTTAAAATCAGGGAGTGAATTGTATCGTCATCCGGGCCCGAGCCCCAGTCTCCTCTCTGCTTTAGCAATTATCTCGCGGGTAGTATCAATCATATCCTGACTTACGGAGACCGAGGTGATACCCCATTCCACGAGCTTCTCGGTAAGCTCAGGGTAAACTGATGGCGCCTGCCCACAGATGGAGCAGGTAACACCCATGCTCTTGGCTACTTTGACGGCTCTTTCCAAGAATATCATGACAGCTTCATCCCGCTCATCGAAGAGTTTGGCCAGTTTGGCGTTATCCCTGTCAACACCCAGGACAAGCTGGGTCAGGTCATTGGAGCCGATGGAGATGCCGTCGATACCCACAGCCAGGAACTTATCCAGCAGGATGACGTTGGACGGCACTTCAACCATCATCCAAAGCTTGAAGTCGT
>Ga0209777_10005564_pt1 | contig 14451 bp, 13 predicted proteins | sample FrelakmetHBP12HB_FD_187147 | JGI IMG/M metagenome (GOLD analysis project Ga0209777, IMG submission 187147) | Freshwater lake sediment microbial communities from the University of Notre Dame, USA, for methane emissions studies -HBP12 HB (SPAdes)... | ecosystem: Environmental > Aquatic >...
GCGCCACAGGACGGCGTGGAAGCCGACGTCGGCGACCGCCGCGCCGACGAGGCCGCCGATGAGGGCGTGCGAGGAGCTGGAAGGGATGCCGAAGTACCAGGTGACCAGGTTCCAGGTGATGGCGCCGATCAGAGCCGCGAGGACGAGTGTCTGAGACACGACGCCGGCGTCCACGATTCCCTTGCCGACCGTGGTGGCGACCTTGGTGGAGACGAAAGCGCCGAGGAAGTTCATGATCGCGGCCATCGCCACCGCCACGCGCGGCGACAGGGCCCGCGTCGAGACTGAAGTGGCGATGGCGTTGGCGGTGTCGTGGAAGCCGTTGGTGAAGTCAAAGCAGAGCGCGACGGCGACGATGACTATGAGGAGCAGCATGCGCTAGTTGTGCTTCAGCACGATGCTCTCGACGATGTTGGCCAGGTGCTCGCACTCGTCGATGGCCGACTCGAGCTCGCCGTACACGTCCTTCCACTTGATGATGTCGGTGCACTTCATGTCACCGTCGAAGAGCCCTGCAGTCGCCTCGCGGACGATACGGTCGCCCTCGTTCTCGAGCCGGTTGACCTCGATGAAGCAATCGCGCAGGTCGTCGCGGTGGTTCTCGAGGTTGTCGATGCCCGTGTGCAGAAGCTTGGTCGCCTGGGCGATGACCTTGGCCTGCTCGCGCGCATACTCGGTGGGCTCGGCGATCCGGTAGAGGAGCATCGCGTCGGCGGCCGCCTCGATGTGGTCGAGGATCTCGTCGATCGTGGCCGCGAGGGCATAGATGTCCTCGCGGTCGAGCGGCGTGACGAACGTCCTGTTCAGCCGGTGCACGATGTCGTGCACGATCTTGTCGCCCACGTGCTCGTACTCGAGGATCTGGCGGGCTCTGGACTTGAGCTCGCTGAAGTCGTCCATGAGCTCCGCGAGGACCCGGGCAGCCACCTCGAGGTTGGCGGCGGCCTCCGAGAAGAGACGGAAGTACTCCTTCTCTTTGGGGACCAGGCTGAATCTCACGGCGCGTCCTTTCGCTACCCCTCGGATGCCGCGGAACATCCTACCCTAGCGGGGGGGCGGTGCAACCGGCATATCACGGGCCCCCGCCGGGCGCTCGGCGGGGGGTAGGCGGCGACACTCCGGCGCGGCGCACGACTTCTCTTTGGCCCTCCTGGCCGGAGGCGCGCTTGCATTCCTCGGAGGAGTTATGTAAACAAACAGGCACTTCCGTGTCCTTGGCGCCGCGAGGGCGCTGGTCGCGCCTGCGGCCGGGAGGATACGGGCCGGTCTGTGCCCTCCTGGGCCGTGACCGGCCGATCGAAGGGGGAGCAGTGAACCGCATGGAGGGTCGTGGCCAGTGTCACCGGTCAAGCGTGGCCGGCGGGGCTACGCATGCCGTGGCAAACGCGACCCTCGCCACTCCACATTCTCGTGTTCTCCCGTCCGGCGCAGGTTCATGGTGGCTTATCTCTCCCGCGTGCGCGGACGGCTCGATCCCTCGTTCGACTGCTGTGACGGCGCCGGTGAGCGGCGAACGTAAGCGCGGCAGTTGCCAAGCACCACTGACTCGTCTCACGGAGGTACACGACATTGGCTGACGTCGCCACGGTGAGGGAGAGGGGGGAAGCGTCGCGCAGTCTCATCCCCAAGGGCTGGGGAGGCCCTCTGCTCGTCGCGCCCATGGCCTTTTGGATGCTGGCCTTCTTCCTCGTCCCGCTGTTCCTGATCCTGCTCTATAGCTTCGGCCGCCTGCCGGGTCCGTACGAGAATGGCGTCAGGCTTGGCTTCGACCTGGAGTGGTACAAGCAGATCATCACCGGTGCCGACTACCACAAGGCGTTCCTGCTCACGGCGCAGATGGTGGTGACAAACACGCTCGGGTGCCTGATCCTGGGCTACCCGCTGGCGTACTTCATCTCGCGCAAGACAGGCAAGCGCAAGACGGTCTTCGTCTTGCTCGTCATGCTGCCGTTCTGGACGAGCTTCCTGATCCGCACCTACGCATGGATGACGATCCTGGGCAACGGCGGTCTGCTCAACACGTTCCTCTTGAAGCTGCACCTGATCGGCTCCAACACCCCGATGAACATCATGTTCACCAACAAGGCCGTCATCGCCGGCCTTATCTACGACTACTTACCCTTCATGGTCCTGCCCCTGTTCGTGAGCATCGAGAAGATCGACCTCTCGCTGTTCGAGGCCTCCAAGGACCTTGGCGGGGGCAAATGGGTCACGTTCTGGAGAGTCACCCTGCCGCTCAGCATGCCCGGCATCTTCGCCGGCAGCATGCTGGTCGCGATCCCCACGACCGGCGAGTTCGTGATCCCGGTCATCCTGGGTGGGGGCAAGGTGATTCTCTGGGGCTGGCTCATTGAGGAGGCATTCGAGGCCAGCGGCGGCAACTGGGCCATGGGATCGGCGCTGTCCAACGTGCTGCTGTGCGTGATGCTGGTGGTCGTGGCCTTGTACCTCAAGGCCGTTGGATCGGAGGAGTTCTGATGTCCGGCCAGGCGACAGTCTCGGAACCTCAGGGGAAGCCTGTGCAGCGCAAGAAGGCCAGGTTCACCGTCTGGGACCGCATCATGGCTCTGAGCGATGTCGGCATCGCCACCTGGGCGGTCATCACCTACATCTTCCTCTACCTTCCGGTCGTGGTCCTCGTCTTGTTCTCGTTCACGTCCGACCAGTTCAACCTGAAGTGGACGCACCCCACCCTCGAGTGGTACCGCTCCCAGCAGCAGCCCAACAGCAAGGTCCTCGGCGTGATCCACGACCCGACGATCATCAAGGCCTTCGAGACCAGCATCGAGATCGCCATCTTCTCGACGATCATCGCCGTCATCATCGGCACCTTGGGCTCGTTCGCCCTGGAGCGCTTCGAGTTCCGCACCAAGAACCTCTGGGACGGGCTCAACTACACGAAGATCATCATCGCCGAGGTCGTAGCCGGCGTGTCGTCACTGCTCTTCTTCGTGCAGCTCGACAAGTTCCTCTACGACTACCTGTACTTCAACTTCGGCGGGCTCTTCAAGCCGGGCTTCGCCGACGTGCTCATCGCCCACGTGGCCTGGAACATCCCCTTCGTGGTGGTCATCATCCGCGCCCGCCTCAAGGGCTTCGACCGTGCCATCGAGGAGGCAGGCGCAGACCTGGGCGCCCGGCCCGTGTCGGTCTTCTTCCGAGTCACCCTGCCGGTCATCTTCCCCGGCATCCTGGCCGCTGCGTTGCTCTCGTTCACGCTGTCCTTCGATGACTTCGTCACCACCTTCTTCACGGCGGGTCCGACGACCGTGACCCTGCCCCTCAAGATCTGGTCGATGGTCCGCATGGGCATCACCCCCGAGATCAACGCGATCTCGACGTTCATGATGGCCCTCAGCATGACCATCGTGATCGTGCTCGAGCTCAAGGCGCGCATCTCGGAGGAGATCGCCTAGAGGGAGGCGTGGGCAGAGGGTCTTGTTCTGCGACGGGCTCCCGGGTGACCGGGAGCCCGTCGCGTCTTCTTGCCAAGAACGCTGAGCATCAGGTAGCCTGACACGGTGCGGCGGTCGCGTGAGTCACGCTCGCCGCCGCGCTCGGAACGTCTTCTACTGGCGCCGCTGAAAGCAGGGCGCACGTACGAAGGTCTCGCTTGCGGATGCAGTGCGTTGAAGGAGGACACAGTTGGCTGAGGATCTCTACTCCCAGATGGCGCAGACCGTGATCGACGGCGAGCTCGAGGTCGCCGAGGAACTGGCGCGCAAGGGCCTGGCGGCCGGTCTGTCGCCGGGCGACATCCTCGACAAGGGCTTCGTCAAGGGCATCGAGGAGGTCGGCGATCTCTTCGGCAAGGGTGAGTTCTTCCTGCCGGAGCTGGTGCAGGGCGCCGAGGCCATGAAGGCCGCCGTGGCCGTCCTGCAGCCCGAGCTCGATAAGATGAAGGTAGGTCGCAAGACGATGGGCAAGGCGGTGGCCGGCACGGTGGCCGGCGACATCCACGAGATCGGCAAGACGATCGTCTGCTCGATGCTCAGCGCGGCCGGCTTCACGGTCACCGACATCGGTTGCGACGTGGCCGTGGAGGCCTTCGTCGAGAAGGTCAGAGAGCAAAAGCCCGACCTGCTGCTGCTCAGCGCCTTGCTCACGACCACCATGCCCAACCAGCAGAAGACGATCGAGGCGCTCAAGGCCGCCGGCCTGCGCGACGGCGTCAAGGTGATGATCGGTGGCGCGCCCACCACGCGCGCCTGGGCCGACGAGATCGGCGCCGATGGTTACTCGGAGGACGCTATCGAGGCCGTGGTCACGGCCAAGCAGCTGCTCGGCGTCGGCTGAGGGTCACGAGAGACACGAACGAAGCCTTTTGAGGGGGCGGGCTGCCAAGCCCGCCCCCTCTGTCTGTTCGCCGGCGCCGATCGATGAACTCTCCACGGCTGGGCGCCTCGCTCGTGCCCTGTATACTTTCGGCGATGAGTGTCCCGCACGACGCGTATTTTGCCGAGGTCGAGGAGCGCTTCGACTCCGCCGTCGACTTCACCATCGGGTTGGAAGAGGAGTTCCAGCTCCTCGACCCCACGTCGCTGGCTCTCGTCGATCGCTTCGAGGCGCTGCGCGACGCTGCTCGGGGGGAGCTGGCCGAGCACATCGCCGGCGAACTCATCTCATCCGAGATCGAGGTGATCACGGGGCGGTGTGACGGGTTCGCCGCCGCCGCCCAAAAGCTCCTGCTGCGGCGCTTCACGCTCAGCGAACTGGCCGAGAGTCTGGGGGTGGCACTGGGGGCGACCGGCACGCATCCCTTCTCGAGCTGGAAGGACCAGCGCATCATCGACACGCCTCACTACCGGCTGGTGGAGGACCGGCTCAAGTATGTGGCCTGGCGCAACAACACCTGGAGCGCACACGTGCACGTGGGCGTGCACGGCAAGGACCGGGCGATCGCACTCTGCGACTCTCTGCGCGCCTACCTTCCTCACCTTCTCGCCCTCTCGGCCAATTCCCCGTTCATCGAGGGCGTGTGGACCCACCTGCACTCTGCGCGGACGCAGACGTTCGTGCGCATGTTCCCGCGCTGCGGCATACCGGACGTCTTCGGCGCCTGGGACGAGCACCGTCGCTACTACGAGCTCATGCTCGACACCGGCTGTGTCCAGGACTTCACGCAGATCTGGTGGTCGATACGCCCGCATCACCGGTTCGGCACCGTGGAGCTGCGCATCTGCGACGTGCAGACGGAAGCCTGGCAGGCGCTGGCGATCAACGCGCTCGCCTTCGGGCTGGTCGCCACCCTTGCTCGCCGCTACGACGAGGGGCGGCCACTGCTCGTGCTGCCTGGCCGGTACATCGAGGAGAACCTGTGGCGCGCCATCCGCTTCGGCCTCGATGGCAAGCTGGTGGACTTCGAGCGCCGCCGGGAGGTCGGCGCCGCGGATGCCGTCCGTGAGCTGCTGGAACTGGTGCTACCCGAAGCCGATCGGCTGGGCTTGCACCCGTTCATCGACGATGTCGAGCGTATTCTGCGCGAGGGCAACGGATCGCAGCGCCAGGTCAAGGCTCACCTGAACGGTGAGAGCTTGGAGCAGGTATTCGCCGGAACGGTCGCGCGCGTGCGGCCGGCCCCGGCGCCAGACTCGGCCACGGGAGAGGAGGCCAAGCGATGAACGCCGACGACACGGACGGCGGCACCGGCGCAGGCGCCGAGAGCGACGCTGCGCCGCTGAGCGACGAGCAGCGGGCGGAGCTAGTCAGGGAGCAGCTCAAGCGGCTGCGCGTGGCCGACGTCGCCAACGACATCATGGTCACGCTGGTCACGATCGGCTACCAGAAACTGGGACTCACCACCGAGACGCGCGACCTGCAGGACCTCGAGGACGCCCATTTGGCGATCGAGGTGCTGCGTAGTCTCGTCGAGACCGTGGGGCGCGAGGTCGGGGAGGCTCAGGTGGCCGCCTTCCGGTCGACCCTCGACGGCATGCAGATGAACTACGCGCGGGTGATCATCCAGGGTGCAGCGGCGCCCCCGGCCGCGCCGAGCGAGGAGGCGCCGCAGGCGCCGGCCAAACCCAAGGTCAAGTCAAAGCCCGGCGCCAAGGCCGCGTCACAAGCCAAGACGAAGGCGGCCAAGGCGACCAAGAGCAAGCCGGCGAGCGGCCGCCGTAGGGCGGGCACGGGCGCCGGCGACGACAAAGGAAAGTAGGCTTCGGCCGTCAGGTGGCGGCAAGAGCCCAGAAGCGGCTCTCGGCGAGTTCCTCGCCTGGTTCGACGACCAGGAACTCCTCGTCGTGCGGGCCGTGCACGAGCTTCTCCAGCAGGCGCAGCGAGCCGCTCAGGTACTCGAGCGGCAGCTCGTAGAAGTCGGCCACCGTCTGCAGGTACCCGCGGTACTCCTCGAGTGGGTAGGTGCCCGTGTCGATGACCGCCACCCGCTGGTAGTTGGCGAGGATCATGCGGGCGACCTTGCGGGCTCGCTCCTCGCCATACTTGGGGATGATCTTGAGGTACTCCTTGTACGGGTCCTCGAGGTAGTCGATCCAGCCCCGCGTGTAGTAGTAGGTGCCGGGGCGACGCGCGAACTCCTCCAGGTATCGCTCCCGCGAACCCAGCAGGATGGAGATGCAGTCGTCCACCGCCGGCACCACCAGACGGTGGGGGCCTGCACATAGACCCACAGTGCCGTTGCTGCAGCGCCCGCAACCCAGCAGGATCGTGCGGGCGCCCGGCGTGGCGGCGATGCGCTCGTTGAGCACTTCGCGCATCCGCTCGGGGTGGTCGTGCAGGAGGGCCTCGACGAACTCGACCTCGATCTCGCCGGCGACCAGCTTGACCTCATCGCGCAGCACGTCGCAGGCGATGATCTTGGGAGCTGTGGTCATGCCCCTATGGTAGCAGGCTGAACGGGGTCAGTCGCGCACCCGGGCGCGCTTCATGGCGTACATGCGCTGGTCGGCTTCGTGCAACAGGTTGTCGACGTCTCCGCCGGTGGCGGTGTGCATGCCGAGACTGGCGGAGAGGCGCAGGGCGCCGTTCTCGGCGCCCGCGTTGCGCTGGTCCATCGCGGCGATGATCTTGGCGCTCACATGGTGTGCGCCTTCCTCGTCGGTGCTGGGCATGAGCACGACGAACTCGTCGCCGCCGTAGCGGGCCACGATGTCGGCGTCGCGGCAGCAGGTGCCGAGCAGGGCCGCGAGCTCGCGCAGCATGCGGTCGCCGGCTTGGTGGCCGAGCTCGTCGTTGGTGCCTTTCAGGTCGTCGACGTCTAGGAAGATGATGCTCACCTTGCCGCCGCTGCGCCGCAGCTCTTTGCTGGCTCGCTCCAAGGCCATCTCCAGGTAGCTGCGGTTGTAGACGCCGGTGAGGCCGTCGTGCACCGCCAGCTGGTCCTTCTCCTGCATCAGGCGTTGGTTCTCCAAGGCGATGGCGGCTTGGACCGCGAAGGTGCGCAGCAGGGTGCGTTCGTCGTCGGTGAAGTGATGCACCTCGTCGAAGCACACCATGAGAGCACCATACGTGCCTTTGTAGCTCGCGAGCGGCGCCGTGAGGAAGGCACGGAAGCCGCCGACGCTCACGAGCACTTGGTCGACGAGCGGCTCGCGGCTGGCGTCGTCCACGCTCACCGTCTCCCCGTTGACGACCGCTCGACCTGAGAGCGACTGGTGGATAGGGATCTCGCACAGGCGGCGGAAGTCATCGTCGAGGTGGTAGACCTCCTGAGCCACGAGCTTGTTGCCGCGCACTACGAGCAGAGTCGATCTCTGGGCGTCGACCAACCGAGCCGCCTCGGCAAGGATCGTCAGGCCTAGCGAGTGCGACTCGAGGCTGCGGTTGAGGGTCTCGGCCGCCTCCAACAGGCGCCGCTCGCCCTCGCCGCGGATGAGCTGCTCCCGGTAGAGCAGAGCGTGCTCGATGGCCGAGGCGAGCTGGGCACTGGCGGCGGTGGCGAAATAGACGTCGTCGGCCGAGTAGGTGCGTGCCGCGCGCGTGGCGATGACCAGCACGCCAAGCAGGCGGCCCTGCGCTTTGAGCGGCACGCCGACGAGCGTCTGCAGGCCCTCCTGGCTCACGCTCGGCAGCGGCACGGAGCTGGCCTCGACGTTGTCGAGCACCACCGTCTCCTGGCTCTCGACCACGAGGCCTATGATGCCCTTGCCGAACGAGAGCTCGCACAAGGAGCGGGCGAACCAGTCCGACACACCACGATGCGCGGCCACTTCGAGGGTGCTTTCGTGGATCATGGCGATCCAGCCGGCGTCCACCTCGAGGATCTCGATCACCTTGTCGAGGCCCATGTCGAGCACCGTCTGCAGCTCGAGCGAGGAGTTGACCGCCGAGACGATGGCGTTGAGGGCGACGAGCTCCTGGTTGCGGCGCTCGACCTCGATGGCCAGTTCGGCAGGCGGACGCGTGTAGTCGGACAGTCGGCAGGACGAGCAGGTGGTCAGGGCCACCTCTTTGCTGGCGCCGAGCACGAAGGGGTCACGTTTGCGGCAGTACCAGACGTCGGCGGTGGCGCCGCCTACCTCGGCCTCATACGAGTCCAGGAACTTGCACTCCACGAGCGCGGCTATAGTAGCATTCCGAGTGACATTCCTCAGGCAGTATCGTCCCCGCCGACGGAAAACATGAGCGGTCTCGTGTCTCTGCCGGCGTCGCTGGCGCCGGTTGGCGGGGAACGTTCGAAGGAGGCATCGGTGAGTGTACGCAAAGTGCTGGTCGGCGGCGCCGGCCAGATGGGAGCCGGCATCGCCCAGGTGGCCGCTCAGGCGGGTCTCGATGTGGTGATGACCGATATCGCCGACGAGTTCATCGTCCACGGCATGGCCATCATCGAGAAGGGTCTCGGCAAGCAGGTGGAGAAAGGCAAGCTGCAAGCCGCGGAGCGCGACGCCGCTCTGGCGCGCATCGTCACCGGCACCGACCTGTCGATAGGCAAGGACGCCGACCTCTTCATCGAGGCGGTGCCGGAGACGCTCGAGCTCAAGAAGGGAGTGCTGGAGCGAGCCGGCGCCGTTCTGGGTCCGGAGGCCATCCTGGCCACGAACACGTCGAGCTTGTCGGTGAGCCGGCTTGCCGCCTTGACCAGTCGGCCGGCCCGTTTCGTGGGCATCCATTTCTTCAACCCGGTGCCGCTGATGACCCTGGTGGAGGTCGTCAAAGGCAGCGAGACCAGCGACGACACGGTCGCCGCGGCGAGAGAGTTCTGCGAGCGCCTGGGCAAGTCGCCCATAACGGTCGCCGACTCGCCCGGCTTCGTCGTGAACCGCATCCTCTTTCCGATGATCAACGAGGCGGCGCAAGCCTTTTCCGAGGGCGTGGCCAGCGCTGCCGACATCGACGCCGGCATGAAGCTCGGCGCCAACTTCCCCATGGGTCCCTTGGCGCTCGCCGACCTGGTCGGCCTAGACACGACCAAGGCGATCCTCGAGTCGCTCGAGCGTGAGCTGGGCGACGTCAAGTACCGGCCCAGCGCCGTGCTCGGCGAGCTGGTGTCGGCAGGCAGGCTGGGACGCAAGACGGGGGCCGGGTTCCATACCTATTCGTGATAAGGACGTGCGATGAGTCCGTTGCGTGAGGGCTACGTGCAGGTCTACACCGGCGAAGGCAAAGGCAAGACGACCGCTGCGCTCGGCCTCGTGATGCGTGCCCTGGGCCAGGGCCTGCGACCACTGGTGCTCCAGTTCATGAAGGCCGACCCGGGTTGCGGCGAGCTCGTCATCCTGCGCCGTCTCGACGTCGAGGTGGTGCAGTGCGGGCTCGAGCACTGGGTGATCAAGGGCGAGGCGACAGCGGAGGACCTCGCCGCCGCCGCGGCGGGCCTGGCGCGGGCGCGCCAGCTGGTGATGAGCAGCGACTACGATGTCGTCGTGTTGGACGAGCTGGTGACGGCAGTGTACTTCGAGCTGGTTGCGCAAAACGACGTGTTGGCGCTGCTGCGCGACAAGCCGGCTGCGGTGGAGCTGGTGCTCACCGGCCGGCGGGCGGGGGGCGAGATAGTGGCCGCTGCCGACCTGGTCACCGAGATGCGGCCTGTGAAGCACTACTACGACGGCGGGGTCGAGGCGCGCGCGGGGATCGAGTACTGACCGCAAGTCCCGCGCGCGGCGACGGGCCCGCGAGAGTCAACGCAGCGAGCGGCCGCCGTCCGCGGCGACCACAGCCCCCGTGATGTAGGAGGCTGCGTCGCTGGCTAGGAAGGCCACGAGCTCGGCCACCTCCTGCGACCGACCAGGACGGCCCAGCGGGACCAGCTCCCGAGCCTCACGGGTGGCCTCGCGGGCCAGAGCGCTGGCTGCCGTGTCGGCCTCGTCCTCGGCGATCCAACCCGCCGCCACGGCGTTCACGCGGATGCCGTGCGCGGCCAGGTCGCCGGCCATGGCGCGCGTCATGGCCTGCACGGCGCCGGCACAGGCCGCCAGCACGAAAGGGGCCGCGGTGCCGGTCGACTCACCGGCAGCCGACACGAGGACCATGCTGCCGCCTCCGTGGCCGACCATCACCCGTGCCGCGCGTTGGCACGTCATGTACACGCCGCGCACGCCCGAGGCCAGCGCGGCGTCCAGGTCGGCGTCATCGGTCTCCAGGAGCGAGCCTGCCGGCGGCGAGCCGGCCGTGGCGACGACCACGTCGAGCCGGCCGAAGACGCGCATCGCCTCACCGACAAGGCTCTCCACCTCGCGCGCTCGGGACGTGTCGGCCCGCACGCCGTACACGGGTGTCCCGTACATCTCCAGCTGGGCCTCGGCGGCCTGCACGGCCTCCTCGTCGCTGTCGCAGAACACGACTCCTGCTCCGGCCTGCGCGAAGCGGTGAGCGCAGGCCAGTCCGATGCCGGCGGCCGCGCCTGTGATGAGCGCCGTCTTGTTCGTGAACTGCACCTCGAGCCTCCTCGGACCGGTGAAGGGCGACGCGGCGCATCGCCTGCCGCCGGTCTCCCGCTGCTTGGTGCGGCGCTCAGGCACGCCGTCGGCAGGGGCAGTATAGCAGCGGGCGCCGGCACTGAGCGCGCTTCGAGGCGGGTGGTAGAATCGCGCCTGTGACCCACACGCTCATCTATCCTCACACGACCGTACATAATGCCGCCGGCCACCTCGAGATCGGTGGCTGCGACGTGCCTGAGCTGGCCGACCGTTTCGGCACGCCGCTGTTCATCTACGACGAGCAGACGCTGCGCGACCAGTGTCGCGCCTATGTGGCGGCTTTCGCCGAACGCGCCGCCGACTGCGAGATCGTCTACGCCTGCAAAGCGTTCTCGTGCCGAGCCATGTGCGAACTCATCCTGGAGGAGGGGCTCTCGCTGGACGTGGCCTCGGGTGGCGAGCTGGCCGCCGCACGGCTCGCCGCCGCGCCGCCCGGACGCATCTACTTCCACGGCAACAACAAGTCCATCGCCGAGATAGAGCTGGGCCTCGAGACCCGCATCGGTCACTTCGTGGTGGACTCGTTCCAGGAGATCGAGGCGCTCAACGTGGCGGCTGCCGGGCGCGGCCTGCGTCAGCCGGTGCTCGTGCGTCTCACGCCGGGCGTGCGGCCGAGCACGCACAGCTTCGTGCAGACCGGTCAGCAAGACTCCAAGTTCGGCTTCGGTCTCGCGGACGGCCTGGCGGCGGAGGCGGTGCGCTGCATCATGCTCACCGAGCACCTGGAGCTGGTGGGTGTGCACGCCCATATCGGCTCGCAGATCTTCGACCTCACCTCGTACCAGGAGGAGGTCGAGCTGCTCTTCGCCGCCGTGGCGGGGTGGCAGGGCGAGCTTGGGTTCCGCTGCCGCATCTTCAACTTCGGCGGCGGGCTCGGCATCCGCTACACGCCGAGCGACCATCCGTCGTCGATCGCCGAGTTCGCCGCCGCGACCGTGGACGCGGCCAAGCGTGAGGTCGTGCGCCACCGCATGGCGATGCCGCGCATCCTGGTCGAGCCGGGCCGGTCGATCGCCGGCAAGGCGGCGGTCACCGCCTATCGTGTCGGCACCGTCAAGGTGATCCCCGGCGTACGCACGTATGTGGCCGTCGACGGCGGCATGTCGGACAACATGCGGCCCATGCTCTACGACTCGCACTACGAGGCCATGCTCGCCACCAAGGCCGACGTGCCCGCCACCGTGCCGGTCACGGTGGCGGGCAAGCACTGCGAGTCGGGCGACGTGCTGGTGCGCGACATCAGCATCGCTCCACCGGAGCCGGGTGACGTGCTGGTCACGCCGGCCACCGGCGCGTATGGCTACGCGATGGCCAACAACTACAATGGACAACCGCGGCCGGCCGTGGTCATGGTCGGCGGCGGCGAGGCGCACGTCATCATCGAGCGCGAGACATGGGACGACGTACTGCGCTTGCAGCGGCCGCTGCGGGCGTGAGCGGCAAAGGCTCCTGGAGGGCAGGGTCGTGGAGAGAGTAGGCATCGCACTGCTGGGCTACGGCACGGTGGGCTCTGGCGTGGGCAGGCTGCTCAGCGAGAGTGCTGAGGAGATCCGTCTGGCGACGGGTAAGGACGTCTACCTGCGTCGGGTATTGGAGCTCAAACCCGACCGGCAGGCTCTGGTGCCGGACGGCGTGGACGTGACGACGGAGTTCGCCGACATCGTCGGCGATCCGGACGTGCACATCGTTGTAGAGCTCATTGGCGGCATCGAGCCGGCACGCGACTTTCAGCTGGCCTCGCTAAAGGCCGGCAAGGCCGTCGTCACGGCCAACAAGCAGCTTCTCTCACAGCATGGCGCCGAGCTGCTCCAGACGGCCGAAGACAACGGCACGTTCCTGCGCTTCGAGGCCAGCGCGGTCGGGGCCGTGCCCGTCATCAAGGTGCTGCGCGAGTCGCTCGCCGCTGCCGAGGTCACGACCATCATGGGCATCGTCAACGGCACGACCAACTACATCCTCTCGGCCATGGCGCAGAGCGGCGCCGAGTACGCGCCGACCCTCAAGAAGGCGCAAGAGCTCGGCTTCGCCGAGGCCGACCCGACGGAGGACGTGAGCGGCAAGGACGCGGCCGCCAAGATGGCGATCCTCTCATCGATCGCCTTCCACAGCCGCGTCACGTTGGGGGACGTCGAGCACGAAGGGATCGGCGGCATCACCGACATCGATGTGGCCCATGGCAAGGCGCTCGGCCTGGTGCCCAAGCTGCTCGGTGTGGCCCAGCTCATCGACGGCCGTGTCAACGCCCGCGTCTACCCATGCTTCATCCCTGCCGACCACCCGCTGGCGGGGGTCTCGGGCGCCTACAACGCGGTCTTCCTCGAGAGCGAGACGTTCGACAAGATCATGCTCTCCGGCCCCGGCGCCGGCGGCACGCCGACGGCGTCGGCCGTGATCGGCGACGTGATCTCGGTCGTCAACACCGCCCGGGGCGGCTTCATCCGCAACTGTGTCTGCTACAAGGACCTCGGCTTCTACCCCAACGACGAGGTCGTGTCGCGCTTCTACCTGCGTGTACAGGTGGTCGACGAGCCGGGCGTGTTGGCTACCATTGCCGGCACGTTCGGAGATGAGGGCGTGAGCATCCATTCGATGCAGCAGATCGGTGAGGAAGAGACGGCGCAGCTGGTGCTCGTCTTCCATCCGGTCAAGGAAGCGGCGTTCTTCGGCGCGCTCGAGCGCATCAGCGCTCTGCCCGTGGTGCGCGGCACGCCGAGCGTGATCAGGATGGAGGCATACGATGCGCGGTAGGGGCGTCATCGAGCACTACCGCGCCTACCTGCCGGTCAGCGAGGCGACGCCGATCATCACGCTGGGTGAGGGCGACACGCCGCTCGTGGCGGCGCCGCGTCTGGGCGAGGCGCTCGGCTGCGAGGTCTATCTCAAGCTCGAAGGCATGAACCCGACGGCCTCGTTCAAGGACCGCGGCATGACGATGGCCATCAGCAAGGTCGTCGAGGAGGGCTACCACGCCGTCATCTGCGCCTCCACGGGCAACACGAGCGCCTCGGCGGCCGCCTACGCGGCCAAGGCCAACCTCAGGGCGATCGTCGTCATCCCCGAGGGCAAGATCGCCATGGGCAAGCTGGCCCAGGCCATGGCATACGGCGCCCACGTGATCAGCATCCCGGGCAACTTCGACGTCGCCCTGGAGATCGTGCGCGAGGCGGCCGCGAAGCTGCCCCTCGCCCTGGTGAACTCGGTCAACCCGTACCGCATCGAGGGCCAGAAGACGGGCGCCTTCGAGATCTGCGACGTGCTCGGCGACGCGCCTGCTTACCATGCCATCCCGGTGGGCAACGCCGGCAACATCACGAGCTACTGGAAGGGCTACCGCGAGTATCGCGAGGCCGGGGTGAGCAAGAGCCTGCCCACGATGATCGGTTTCCAGGCCGCCGGGGCGGCGCCGCTCGTGCTCGGCCACCCGGTGGAACGTCCGGAGACGATCGCCACTGCCATTCGCATCGGCAACCCCGTGCGCGGTGACGAGGCCCTGGCGGCGGCGCGTGACAGCGGCGGCTTCATCGATATGGTGACCGACGACGAGATCGTCGCCGCCTACAAGCTCGTCGCCGCCCTC
>Ga0209777_10005565_pt1 | contig 14448 bp, 10 predicted proteins | sample FrelakmetHBP12HB_FD_187147 | JGI IMG/M metagenome (GOLD analysis project Ga0209777, IMG submission 187147) | Freshwater lake sediment microbial communities from the University of Notre Dame, USA, for methane emissions studies -HBP12 HB (SPAdes)... | ecosystem: Environmental > Aquatic >...
TGGCCAGGAACATGACACAACCGCAGGCTGCGAGGAGAAACCATATGAGATATCTGATCAGGCCGGGACGCGCTTCCTCTGAAACAGGCTTGGGTGAAGTTGACGCCAGACGGCGGGCTGTGGTCGGTTGCCCATGCAACGCCAGTGCAGCGCAGGCTGCAGTGATCAGGGAGTAAACTACGTATCCGGCCGCCCACACCCAGGCCTGTCTGTGCAAAGTCAGGTTCGGTTCGAGTATGAAGGGGTAGCTCAAGAGTCCGAGAAGAGAACCGAAATTGGAGAGAGCAAATAATCTATACGGCGAACGGTCTCGGGTCTGGGCAAACCAGCTCTGCAGCAAGGGGCTGGTGGCGGCCAGTAGGAAAAAGGGGGCGCCTATGCTGACAGTCAGGAAGCTCACGATGTGCCACACAGGCTCGGCGGAGCCCACCGGCTTCCAGTTGGAGCCGGGCGTGATCGGAGAAGGCCAGAGGAAGGCCAAGCCGGCCAGCAACACAACCGAAAAACCCATCAAGCATAGATGCGTTATGGCTTGGGCGGACACACGCATCCGCGTGGCCAGCAGGTGAGCGTAGACATAGCCGGCGAGAAGCAGTACCTGGAACACCAGCATGCACGTGGTCCACACGGCCGGTGCTCCGCCGAACCAGGGCAGGATGTATTTGGCGATTATGAGCTCTACCTGGAAGAGGAGAAAAGCTCCGAGGAGAATGGCGACGGCATAAGGCAGCGTACTTTGGAACCACAACTCAGCACCCACCGCCACGGATGGCGAATCCGACGCAACTGGGCTGTCGGTCTTAAATCCGGGAGTCTTCAGAATCTTTCACACCGCCTGATTTGATAATCATATCGTTTTGTTCAAGCCTTGGCTCTGTCAAAAAAGTAGATATCCCTAACATAACAGTTATGTGTTCGTCAAGGAACTAGGGAATAGGGTCCATTGATGGGGTGGGGTCAAATCTTTACTCTTGACATTTGGGATAATTTCTCTTGAACTGAGTAAAACTGTTCCTCAGTTTCAAAGCAACGGCTACCAATCAATTCCCTGCTTTCTTAAAGAGTCTTGCGACGCTTTATTGCCTAATCTTGCAGCCATTCTCAAATCCCCAATCGCCTGCTTGTTGTTGCCAATTCTTCCGTAGAGAATTCCCCGGTTATGATAGGCCTCTGCAAATAGCGGTTTAATCTCGATGGCCCTGTCGAAATCCCCAATCGCCTGCCAGGAGTTGCCAATGCTAGTGTAGGCAACCCCCCGGTTATAATAGGCCCCTGCATATAGAGGGTTAATCTCGATGGCTCTATCGAAATCCCTAATCCCTTGATTGTAGTTGCCCATTCTTCCATAGTGAATTCCCCGGTTGTTATAGGCCTGTGCAAGTAACGGTTTAATCTCGATGGCCCTGCCGAAATCCCCAATCGCCTGCTTGTAGTTGCCCATTCTTCCATAGACAATTCCCCGATTATTATACGCCTCTGCATATAGCGGGTTAATCGCAATGGCTCTATCGAAATCCCCAATCGCCTGATCATAGTTGCCAAGGGCATCATAGGCAACTCCCCGGTTATAATAGGCCTTATGAGAACGTGGGTTTACCTCAATCGCTTTATCGTAATACGTCAATGCCTCAGGTACATTCCCCGCATCAGCCAGTGCCTTACCGTAATTATTCAGCGACCTCAGTTTATCCGGAGATTTCTTCAGACAGTCGGCCCACAGACTGTATTCACTTCTCCAGACCTTATTGCGCTCATACGCCAATACGATGTTCGTCAAAACCATCAAGGCCATGATCCCCAATGCTACCTGCTTGTATCTGCCATATAAGAAATAAAAAAAGACGCCTGTCAAAACAAGAAAAAAACCGATACTTGGCAGGTACGTCCGATGTTCAAATATGACATTCTGGGAAATCGGTATGATACTTGATTCCACAGACAGGGTTAAAAAAAACCAGAATATGCCAAAGGAAATCAACCGATACCTGCGGAAAAGAAATATGCCGAGAAGAACTATTCCTGCCAGGGACAGCAGGCCAAAGAGCGTATGCCATTCAAGAAGGCTGTGGGAGACCGGGTAGTCATAATCAAAATTCTGATTTACAGGCACTATGAACAGCCTGATATATGTCAGTATCACACTGAACTGGGTGAGAAGATATTCCCATGCCGTTATGGGATAATCATAACCCTGATAGAGGAGAGGGGGTATAGGTTTGAATATGTTAAAGGAGAAGTTAAGGAAAAAAAGGACAACGAAAATCCCGAGGATGATGATGGGAATCTGAATGCCCCTGTCTTTTAAATCGATCTTCCACACATCAGTCTTTATAAAACTGAATTCATACAGGACAAGGGCAAAGGGCAGTGTAAAGACGATCTCCTTGGTCAGCATTCCCAGTACTGCGCACAGTATGGAACCTGCGTAGAAAAAGAAGACCCGTTTGTCTTTATTACTCTCCCCAAGTCTGCCTTTGACATACAAAGCTAACGACAACAGATAAAACAGCGTGGCCAATGAAGCCAATCGCTGCACTATATACGTCACCGACTGCGTAGCCAGAGGATGGGATACGAACAACAGGGCCGTAAATAGGGCCATTGCCCCTTTATGTCTCTCTATCGGCTGACCCCTCATCACTGGTGTCGCCATCGTCAGCATCACCAGCCACCATACCAATAAGGCATTAACAATGTGTATCACCAGATTAACGAGGTGGTATCCCCACACATCAAGCCTGTGAAAATGATAATTCAGGGCAAATGATAGATACCCTATGGGGCGACTGGGGTAAAAACCCCACCAGGCCTTCACATTGGAAAGATTCCGTATTGCGAAATTGTCCTCAATGTTCGGCGTATCATCAAAATGAAAGGAGCAATCAAACGAGTTGGAATAGGCTATTACACCTGCCATGCATATAAACACTATGGCTATTAAGCTCCACGGGACTTGCCGGGCTTTCCTTTCTTCTTTCCCCCTCCACGCCATGTCTTCTCTCTGTTTCTTCTCATTTGGGGTTTTTGATATCTGTCTCCTCCCCACACTGCCTCCATGAAATGTCAAGAGTAAAGATTTGCCACGTTTGCCGTCCAGACACCGGCATCAACGCCATTTGAAAGAAGGCTACCAATCAATTCCGTACTTTCTTAAGGAGTCTTGCGACGCTTTATTGCCTAATCTTGCAGCCATTCTCAAATCCCAAATCGCCTGCTTGTTGTTGCCAATTCTTCCGTAGAGAATTCCCCGGTTATGATAGGCCTCTGCAAATAGCGGTTTAATCTCGATGGCCCTGTCGAAATCCCCAATAGCCTGCCAGGAGTCGCCAATGCTACTATAGGCAACCCCCCGGTTATAATAGGCCTCTGCATATAGAGGGTTAATCTCGATGGCTCTATCGAAATCCCTAATCCCTTGATTGTAGTTGCCCATTCTTCCATAGTCAATTCCGCGGTTGTAATAGGCCTCTGTAAGTAACGGTTTAATCTCGATGGCCCTGCCGAAATCCCCAATCGCCTGCTTGTAGTTGCCCATTCTTCCATAGACAATTCCCCGGTCGTGATAGGCCTCTGCAAATAGCGGGTTGATCTCAATGGCTCTGTCGAAATCCCCAATCGCCTGATCATAGTTGCCAAGGCTACTATAGGCACTTCCCCGGTTATAATAGGCCTTATGAAAATGAGGGTTCACCTCAATCGCTTTATCGTAATACGTCAATGCCTCGGATGCATTCCCCGCATCAGCTAGTGCCTTACCGTAATTATTCAGCGGCCTCGCTTTATTTGGAGACTTCTTTGCACTGTCGCCCCACAACGTATAGTCATTTTTCCATACCTTGTTGCGCTCATGGGTTAATACGGTGTTCGTCAGGACCATCAAGGCCATCAAGGCCATCAAGGCCATGATCCCCAATGCTACCTGCTTGTATCTGCCATATAAGAAATAAAAAAGGACGCCCGTCAGAACAAGAAAAAAACCAACGCCCGGGAGGTATGTCCGATGTTCAAATATGACATTCTGGGATATCGGTATGATACTTGATTCCACGGACAGGGTTAAAAAAAACCAGAATATGCCAAAGGAAATCAACCGATATCTGCGGAAAAGAAATATGCCGAGAAGAAGAATTCCTGCCAGAGAAAGCATTCCAAAGACCGTATGCAATTCAAAAAGGCTGTGGGAGACCGGATAGTCATAATCCAGATTCTGATTTACAGGCACTATGAACAGCCTGATATATGTAAATATGACACTGAACTGGGTGAGAAGATATTCCCATGCCGTTATGGGATAATCATAACCCTGATAGAGGAGAGGGGGTATAGGTTTGAATATGTTAAAGGAGAAGTTAAGGAAAAAAAGGACAACGAAAATCACAAGGATGATGACGGGAATTTGAATGCCCGTGTCTTTTAAATCGATCTTCCACACATCGGTCTTTATAAAACTGAATTCATACAGGACAAGGGCAAAGGGCAGTGTAAAGACAATCTCCTTGGTCAGCATCCCCAGTACTGCGCACAGTATGGAACCTGCGTAGAAAAAGAAGATCCGTGTGTCTTTATTACCCTCCCAAAGTCTGCCCTTGACATAAAGCGCTAACGACAACAGATAAAACAGCGTGGCCAATGAAGCCAATCGCTGCACTATATACGTCACCGACTGCGTTGCCAGAGGATGGCATACGAACAACAGGGCCGTAAATAAGGCCATTGCCCCCTTATGTCTCTCTATCGGCTGATCCCTCATCACTGGTGTCGCCATTGTCAGCATCACCAGCCACCATACCAATAAGGCATTAACAATGTGTATCACCAGATTAACGAGGTGGTATCCCCACAGATCAAGCCTGTGAAAATGATAATTCAAGGCAAAGGATAGAGTCCCTATGGGGCGACTGGGGACAAAATCCCACCAGGCCTTCACATTTGAAAGATCCCGGATGGCGATATTATTGATAATGGTCGATATATCATCAAAATGAAAGGAACAATCTAACGAGTTGGAATAAGCTATTACACCCACCAGGCATATAAGCACTATGGATATAACGACCCACGGGACTTGCCGGGCTTTCCTTACCTCTTCCCCCCGACCCGCGATGTCTTCTTTCTGTGATATTGATGGGGTCAAATCTTTACTCTTGACATTTGGGATAATTTCTCTCGAATTGGGTAAAACTGCTCCCTCAGTCCCGAGTCAACCATTAGCTTTTGCTGAAATCTCTTTCTGGCCTGACTTACGGCACTGTAATCAATTCCACCAACCAGTTTCCCGATTTCGGGCTGCGTTATTCTGCAGAGGCGATAGAGAGGCTCCATCAGCATTGCCATTTCCGTAGATTGCTTGCTGCGCTAAATTAAGTCTTCCGCTTTCGTCAATTTCGAGAAATACTTGACGAGTTCTTCCGGGCCGTACTCCTTTCTCAATTCCCTCACTGAGGTTGTTTCCTTACTGGGTGACTCTTCCTTATTATGAACTTCCGTTTTACCCAATTGATAAAATCGGCTCTTCCCACAATATATTGAAATGCTGTTTGCTGAAATATGGAAATATATTTATACTCGCAGGATAATCGAATCAAGTTTTCAATTGAATCTATTAAAAATTTGCTTTGGGCAACAGGCCGTAAAGATTTGACCTCATCAACTACCTACGGCCGGCGCTCCGCCGAACCAGGGCAGGATGTATTTGCCGATTATGAGCTCTACCTGGAAGAGGAGAAAAGCTCCGAGGAGAATGGCGACGGCATAAGGCACTGTACTTTGGAACCACAACTCAGCACCCACCGCCACAGATGGCGAATTCGACGCAACTGGGCTGTCGGTTTGAAATCCGGGAGTCTTCAGAATTTTTCACGCCGCCTGATTTATTGATCTTATCGTTTTGTTCAAGCTTTGGCTCTGTCAAAAAGAGTGGATATCCGTAACATGGCAGTTATGTGTTCGTCAAGGAATAAGGAACCGGGCGATGGCGTGACCCCGCCGGCATGACGCGTCACATTCGCAGCCCTTGTAATGACATGGGGAGTTTCTATTTCACAATAATTCGGGCGCCCAAGGTAGTCCGTTAGCGTTCTCGTTTTTCCTATGAAATAAAGATGAGCGTATGGCCACAAGAACGGGACGTCCTGCGGTTAACGAGATTTTTATTGCTGAACTTTCAAAGATAAGGGGAAGAAAAATAATGCGTGGCAGGCTGGGGAGGCCAAGGAAAGAATCGAGACGCAAATAGAAAACGGTATTATGTCCCCGGATTTTCGGAAAAAAAAGGACCATTTCTGATCCGCTGGTTCAATCATTATTTCCAATTTACAAAAAAAGGCAAAGTCAATTTGACGAGCCGATAGCTTAACGTGTTGAAGAGAGGTGAAGAAGGACTGCTGATACTCATTCGGCAGTCCTTTTTTTGGAGAAGATCTCTTTCCCAGCAGTCATAGTGAACAATTGCAGTCAGGTTTGCTGCTGATAATAGATAATGTCCTCGACCATTATCTTGCCCTTTGCTAGCCCCAGCCGCATAGCTGGAGTTTGTTTGTTCTTTCCCACTTCCACAAAATTATAGAAGACACGAAAGATGTCCAGTAGTTTGCCGACCATAACCGGTTTGTAGGGGCCGTAGCCAAACCAATGGCGACCTGGGCTGGCCGAACTGCTAATCGGTCGCTCCAGCAAAGACAATCTCCTTCGGACCTGCATGAAGAAGCAGTCAATGGCATGGAGGCTTGCCTTGTTGTAGAGCCAGGCAAGATGGTCCTCGTCATACCCCTGGATATCAGTCAGGTAGCACACGGCCTTTTCGGGCTCTCCCATATTTGGGAACGGGTGTTCCACCCAACGATCCTGCCATTTCCCGATGTGCACCATCTGGGCCATCTTCTCCTTTATCATCAGGAGTTTTACCTGCCAATCCTTCATGTCCGGGTGCAGCTGCTTCATTGCTGCCATGCGGCGCCGATTCTCTGCCAGGATCCGGCGCTTTTCGTCAATGGTCGCCTCGGCGTTGATCCGAACGTAAAAGGCGTCGCAGCGTCCGTCCCTGACCCTATCGGAAAATGCCGACAGACAAGCAGCCCGGAAGGCTGAATCCTGATCGAGAAAAAAACGGAACTTTTCTGTGTTATCGAGAAGTTTCCTAAGAAAGAAAAAGTGCCCATACATGGTGTATTCTCCACGGACCTGCATCCCATCTTTCGGAAGAGCAAGATCGCCATCCAGATTGTCTAACACTTCGACATCGTCCCTCTTGTCAACATCCTCATATGTAGCAGCTATATTACCCTTCAGAGATCCGGCATAGATGCCAAATCTTTGGGCTCTCGTCTTCTTGATGGCCTCGATATAATCCTCTCGGAGCCAGAGACGGGCATATTGCCTGTAGGCCGGCTTTACCTCGTAATCCCCCGAGGCAATCGCACCCCTCTCTATGTCGTCCGGATTCAGTGAGGGGTCAAAGTTGAGATGCAGGCCGAGGACATAACCGGTCGTATTGTCAGCGCTGCCGACAGCACGAAAAATGATGTTTCTCCGGTCGTCGGCGTCCGACCAGTTGATCATATAGTCTTGCCGGTCAACTCCGATATAGAGGCGGGCGAGGCGCATGGTGGGCAGATTGCGTTCCCTCTCAGACGCAAAGGAAAGGCACTGCCGATGAATAAAATCGATCTTCCGATAGAGAGTCAGCATGCTGATCCCTTCCACCTCGCAGATACGACGGAAAGGTACCTTGTTGACCAGGAGACGGAAAATAGCAGCATTTTTATAAGGTTTTCTGTGCCGGATCGTCGGTGACGAAGCGGCAATGAACGTCCTGCCACATGCCTTGCATCGATAGCGTATAGATCCTGCTTTTGTCCGTCCGAACGAGTGGTAATGAGTCTTGCCTTTCCCTGTATCTATGTAGTGGTTCGGACAGCTTTGGTTTGGGCAGGAAGTGATAGCTATGGTATCAAAAGGCTTCCAAAAGCGGATCAGCTCTTCATGGATGGCTTTGTTACTCTTTATCGTTGGATATTGGCCGCAAAAACCGCACCGTAGCATGGGCGTGCCCCTGCCTGAACCAACTACGTTATAAGTATCCCTGCCACGTTTCTCTGCTCCCTTCCCTCTGGGCTGCCTCTGGGCACTCGCCGGAACACCGAAAGTCTGGCATTGTGGATTCTTACAGAAGTTGACCTGAATCGCGTCGACTTCTATCGGGACACGTTCATCGAGCTGGTTTGTTCCTTTGATCAAAAAAATTCCCCCTACCAGATTCTACCTCGTAGGGGGATAAATGTTAAACACTTTTTCAACACGTTAAGCTATCGGCTCGGTCAATTTGACCCTGCCTTTTGTTTAGAAGATTTGCTCTAATTTACTTATTAAACTTCGTTCTAACGCCCGCCAGCCAAATCAGCCCAAGTCCAAGAACAAGATATATGATCGAAGGCGGCTCTGGAACCGCAGTTACCGTTAGCGCTGCGATACCATTGCCATGTACACCACCGGAAGCATAACTGTTATCCACATCAGCAATTATAGTATACGTTTTAGAAGGATCAACAAGAAGCCTGGCGTTGTATGGTGAGCTGCCAAGGAATTCATTACCGGGACCTGCATAGATATCAGAAATCGGTCCCCCCTGAGGTGAACTAGAAATCTTCAGAGTCTTTACACCGTCAATTAACAATTCTGCCGACTCATTCGAATCCCATAAATTTCTAGCATCAAGATTAAAATCCATGAAAAAGGTACCCGTGGGGCGAAAAACTATAGTGGCAATAGCGTAAGCGTCAACATCAGCAGAAAATCCTGCCCTGTCTTCATTTGCAGTGTACCAGGCGAAAGCATAGGCATTTCCAGAAGCCCGGACGAATAGGGATTCAGATCCCATGAATCCACCGTCGGTAAACGTCAGCCCACTTGTGTATGATGTTCCGGGCATAGTTATGGATGTCCATCCGGTAGGTGTACTCTGGGTAATGTCAAAACTATTGGTGATGCCAAGACTATAGTTTGTTGTATAACCGTCGACATGATAACTTTGAGAAAGTATCTCAAATGGTCCTCCGAATGCTGTTCCTGTAAAGAAAAGAATGGCGATGAACAGATTAACGATAATTAAGCGTTTCATAGGTTACCTCTTCTAAATTAACCATCATAAGGAAAAGCACTTTTTTTATTTTCTATGAATTCACACAACAGATTTTACACTACCTTATTGACCCGATTTACTTCGTATAATTCATTGGACATTTAATCTCAGTTCTTTCCTAACTCCTGTCAAGGAAAATAATGACTCTATTAGATGGCCAATAATCTGGAAACAGTTATCAAATGTCTCATTTCTGCACAAATAATGCCAACTACTTAAGTGCTTGATATAAAACATTATATTCTTATGTAAGTAATTTTGGGAAATGCAATTTGTAAACAAATCCGACTCTTTGAACTGGCAGAATTGAGGCTTTTTAGCGATTACGTGATAATTATTAGTTAGTTACAATATGCTTCTGAATCTGTAAAGTATTCCGACGATTTAATGATTCTTTATAAAAATACTTGTGCGGCGGTAGTTATTGACGCAAATTTTTTTATCAAAATTTTTGACCAACGATTTCAAATAGTAAGCGTTACTATTATGGAATTTTGATTCTAATGCTTCATAGGTAAAGGCATTAATTTCGACTATGAACTAACCTAAAGCAGACTGGATGAGATAGGGGTTTACTTCTTTTAATAGACTTTGATAGCTTATTAATATTAATATAGACAACTCTGAACAACCAATAATGAGCAAAACACGATATGAAAAACAGAAAGTCAAAATGGATTTGGGGTGGCATTTGCCTTTTTGTATTCATAATAACAATTCTTGTTTTCGTATTTCGCGAGACGATCCTGTTAAAAGCAGGCGAATTTATGGCGCCCACCGGCGATTATAAAGCGGATGTCGCCATTTTGGCAGGCGCTGATTTTATTGGGACCGGTATCATAACAAGCGGGATTGATTTATTATCCTCGGGTAAAGTGAAACGCATCATTATCGTCTTACACAATATTGCCCCAGCACACAGGCCATACGGTATCAATGGGAACTATCCGGACATCGTCAGGCAAAAGCTTAAAGACCTCGGCCTGAAAGAAATGGAGTTTAAAGTTATTGTAGTACCCATACGCCATCCAGTCACTTTAAAAGAGGCGGAAGTGGCATTGGAGACTCTCTCGAAGGAGAATATAAAGAGTGCTGTTCTATTATCACCAGGTTTTCATACGCGACGGAGTTATCTGGCGTATCAATACGTAGGCATACCTCTGCAAATTAAAATCTTCCCTTCTGCTTGTTTTACCGCATACCAACTTAACAACTGGTGGGTTCAAGAAAATGGAGTTCGCGACTTCGCCGACGAATTGCTTAAATTGGGTTATTATTTAGCTGGAGGATACATCCCTTTTAAATTTTCTTACTAAATGGCGGAAGTTGAAGTAGACCCGCTACAAAAAAAGAGAGGTTAGCAATTGCTGCTAACCTCTTACTTTTTTTCCATGGGCCTTGCTAGTATCAGTGGGTCCTGGCGCTTGCCGTATTGGAGTATTGAGAGGAGCCGGCAGCGTTGTAGCTTTGTACACGATAAGTATATTGGGTGTTTCTAGACAGGCGAGTGTCAGTATACGTTCGTATGCCTGCTGCAACAGAGGCAATTTGTGTAAAGTTACTACAACTCTGACCACTGCACCGCTGAATTTTGAAACCGACCTCGTTCTTGGAGTTATCGTTCCACCGGAGTCTTAATTGTGTTGAGGAAACCGCCATTGCAGCAAGATTACTGGGCGCGGCTGGCGGAGAAGACGCTGAAGTAGGAGACGCCGTTACAGTGGAATTACTAGGTGCGGCCGGCGATGAAGATGTTGAAAGTGTACTGGCGCTGGCCGTGTTCGAGTAGCCCGAATAACCTGCGGAGTTGTAAGCGCGCACCCTATAAGAGTAGGCAGTGCCGGCCGGCAGGCCACTATCGGAATAGATGTTGACATTTGCCGCAACGGAGGCCATCTGCACAAAGTTACTGCACGAGGAACCAGAGCAGCGTTCAATTTTAAATCCACTCTCATTACCGGAGCTGTCAGTCCACGATAGAGTTATTTGACTTGAGGTAATCGCATTTATAGAGAGGTTGGTCGGACTTGGTGGAACTGTTAGTGCCGTGAACGTTCCTGTAACGGATTTCACTGCATCCACGGTCACAACGCAGACGCCCGTGCCTGCGCATGCCCCCCCCCAGCCGGTGAAAGTGGAGCCACCAGAAGGCGAAGCGGTCAGTGTGACTACTGTACCAATGTTGTAACCTGCTGAGCAAGTCGATCCACAGTTGATTCCCGAGGGTGAGCTGGTGACAGTTCCCATCCCCGTACCGGATACAGTGACTGTCAGTGGGGGGTCTGCACCTGCTCCTCCGCCTCGCAGTGGATGAGGATAGGTGTAGGGTGTATACCCATAATAGGCATTCGGTCCGACTGCCGAAAAGATCATAGTGCCAAGTGTAGGATATAAAGTCCCATCTGTAGGATATGTATCTGAAGCACCGTTACATTGAGTTACTCCACTTTTGCAAACAAAAGATTCACTGCCCCCTGATGATTGCGGTTCGTGAAGGAAATAGTCTCGATCTTTTACTATAAATGCACAGGTTCCCGTTCCATTACCAGTACAGCATTTATAAGGTGTTTCGCTTGCGGTACAGTAGGAATTAGAGGGAGTTGCTACCACATGTGTATCATCCTGCATACTATTTCCGTTTTCGTAGTTCTCCCATATAAAGGTATTGTGGACCTGATCCTCCGCTGGCCAAGCAAGCCTTGGTGGACTCCAATTGTTCCCCACATTGGATTCTTCTTCAGCCAGAATAATCCTTATTAAACCTCCTGGTGTAGTAACGGTGTTATGATGAATAAGATTTGCCGACCCCCTTACCGAAGCTGGAAAGTCTATCCTTTTCCCTTCCATTACGTTATTATAAATCTCTACTACTGACTGGCCTCTCCTTGCCCCATTTCCTATCTGCCAATAACCGCCCGGCGCACCAGCACCAGCACTGCCATGTGTCATGATTGGAGTGACTGTGCCAGCAGCATCAGGTATATTATAAGAACTGAAGGTATTATAACGAACAACAAGCTTCCCTCCGTTAAAACTACCGACTCTTTCGTTGGTATAAGTTTTTAAATAATTAGCATCGTCTATGAAATGGTTATCCTCTACAAATAAGGCATCCGCAGTACCAGCTGCCATAGATACCCATGATGCATTAGCGTTAGCATCACTTCCTGCCGAATATTCAATAGTCAAATTTGCATTGTAGAAATAGTTGTTATCAATAAGCCCTTTCGGGTTATAGAATAAAATCGGTTTTGACCCTTGATTGAACGTGTTATGATCAATTCGTATGTTGTCTGCAACAACGGAGTGAACATAAATTGCTGTCTCCGGTGTCCAGTCTGTCATCTCAAAATAAAATCCACTTATCCTCATCAATGTGGTTGAAGTAATCCCAGTTATTTCAAAGAATCCATTGCTCATTGTTCCGGATGCGACCAACTTTGTTCCGTCTGTACCTGACCCTGCACCTATGATACTGAGTGGTTTCCCAATGGTTATGGCCGAAGACCAGGTGCAGGTGCCAAAGGGAATATTTATCGTATCTCCGTCTATGGCCGCATTTACGGCGGACTGAACATCTGCTTGAGAACAACTTGCCGCCATGTAGGTATTGGCAATGGCCAGTGAAGGCAGAGCAAACACTAAAAGAAGAATAATGGATAGCTTTTTCATAAGACCTCCATACTTTATTTCTTTGGAATAAAAGCTATCAGAAGGCGAATGTGCATGCTGTGATGGAGGTCACCGGAAGTGGAATGTTCTAAGATGCGAGATTTCTTTGTATATAGCGGGGTGCTTCGATGATCACTGTCTTGGTCTACGAAAAAGGACTTTTCAGGCTGCCCGGTTGAGGACAGAGAGGCGAGATGCCTGTCTACGGAAGGGGAAGAAGGGACAAGGTTCAAGGTTCGAGGGGCAAGGTTGAGGGAGGCTGAAATTACAAAGAAACAATCTTATATTTGACTTAAGGCTATGGTCATTATATATTTAAAACAAATCCGATAAGTCTGTTTTTTGTATAAAAGGGAGGTATGCGGGGATATATCAGGGGAAGCTATATGACTGATTTAAGAAAAAGACGGAAGCGGCTGTTAGTTGTCGATGATGAGGAAGGCATGCGGGAAATTCTTGCTGAGTATCTTGACGAGTTCGGTTATGAAGTGGATAGCGCTGTGAACGGTCGAGAAGCTATGCAGAAATATAAGAACGGACACTTCGATATTGTCCTTTCTGATCTTGTTATGAGCCCTATGGATGGATTGGAGCTGCTCGGTGAAGTTAGGAAGATGGACCCAGATGCAGTATTTATCATGATGACCGGATATCCATCCCTTAACTCCGCTATGGAGGCGATGAAGATAGGGGCCACGGATTATATAACCAAGCCCTTCAACATCGATGAGATCAGACTAAAAATAGACAGGGTCCTTCTTGAGCGGAGCTTGAAGGGGAGACTGAAGAATGTTCAAGGGGTCATTTGGGCTCTCGTTATTTCTATTCCCGTGTGGCTCATCCTCGGCATCATCCTGGCGAGATTGCTCAGGTAGTCTTTCCTTTAACTTTGTCTCTTTTACCCTTAGCAGTAATTCCGGACGCCGATCCAGAATCCACGAAAAAAGCTTTTGCCTGTTTCCTTGTCCCTTTAACCTGATTCTTTGGATCTTGAGCCATGAACGTCATCCTTAATCCGCTTCACATGCCCACGCCCCAGGCCTTTCACCTCACAGCCAAGCTCAAAGAAGCGCCTGATCTTCTCATCATCTAAGATACCGAAGCAATCGACGACAGCCACGGGCCGTTCTGTCATCTCTAAAATACGGTCCGGTGTAAGATGCAAATATGCCTCGTGACGTACTGCCAGGACAACAGCGTCTGCTTTATGAAGTGTCTCCGAGAAATCAGCATCGATGCGCAACTCGGCAAGCCTTTCCTGATTGCGGAAGAACCTGGCCCTCGAATGACCGGGTGCAGGATAGCTTTCCTGTTTTTCAAATTCCCACCAGTGCTTCACATACGGATCATGTACAAAAACATCGGCCCCCATTTCTGTCAGCTTGCGGACTAGGATCTCAGAGCCGCTGTACCGGGTATCTCCCACGTCCTCCCGGTAAGAGGCCCCTAAGACGGCAATCTTGCAGGCAGCCACGATCTTCCCCATGTTCCGCAATGCATCCCGCACCAGTTGCACGGCATGAAGGGGACGGGTGTCGTTTATATTGATGGCTGCCGGCGTTATTTTAAAAATATCGTCTTCAAATCCCATCAAGGTATGGTAAGACCAAACACCCAGCCCCCCATCCTTGGGAAGACAG
>Ga0209777_10005566_pt1 | contig 14448 bp, 21 predicted proteins | sample FrelakmetHBP12HB_FD_187147 | JGI IMG/M metagenome (GOLD analysis project Ga0209777, IMG submission 187147) | Freshwater lake sediment microbial communities from the University of Notre Dame, USA, for methane emissions studies -HBP12 HB (SPAdes)... | ecosystem: Environmental > Aquatic >...
TACCACTACGGTGGCGTGGTCACACTGACGGAGTCACCCAGCGCCGGCTACACCTTCTCAGCGTGGTCAGGAGACGGGACGGGAATAGGCTCCACAAGATCAGTCACCGTCGCGGGCAACATGGGCGTGACGGCTACCTTTACTCAGATAACCTACACTCTGATGGTAGCCACGTTGGGCTCGGGTGGCGGGTCAGTAGCCCTCAGCCCAACGGGTGGCTCCTACGCATCAGGCACGGTGGTGACACTGACGGCCACACCAGCGACTGGCTCCAGCTTCACAGGGTGGGGCGGAGACCTCAGTGGCATAACTAACCCGACAACCGTCACGATGGATTCCGCGAAGTCGGTGGCGGCAAACTTCACGCAGATCACATACACGCTGACAGTGTCCACGGCGGGCTCAGGCACCGGCTCGTTCTCTCTCAGCCCATCAGGTGGGACATATGCCTCAGGCACAGTCGTCACGCTGACAGCCACCCCCGCGGCTAACTGCACGTTCACCGGCTGGAGTGGTGATCTAACCGACTTGGCTAATCCCGCCACAATCATTGTCAACGGCGACAAGGCGGTGACAGCAATCTTCGATGATAATGGGCCATGAGACACCTTAATCGCGCCATCGCGTGCGGGACCTCTACTTCTTGAGTAAACCCAGTATTCCGCCTACGATCCCCAGAATGAAACCTATAAGCCAGCCACCGCCAGTAATAATACTTAACGCTGCAAATATCAGAACTTTGATTCCGCCAGCCATCTCAGTTCCCGCATGATAAATGAAGTATGCCCCTACCAGAATTATTATGGCAAATATAATGGCAATTGTACCGACAGCCTCCACTCGCAGTCCCGAAAGGACTCTTTGACGGATCGTGTCGGAGTCGAGGAATGCCAAGGCTTCACCTCTGAAGATTCTTACTATGCCTTGCGCCAGAATAAATACTGCTCCAACGAGAGATAACACGAAGCCTATAGTTGCTTTCTTTGGCGCTGTCGGCATGGTCGCTGCGGGTGCTTGGGATATGGGTGGCTGTGTTGTGTTTGATTGCTGCAAATCTCCTTTTCCTCCCGAAACCCTTGTAGAGGCAAAGAGAATATAAGATTTAGCGTATAACTCTCGCATACGCAAAGATTCACTTATCTCATATGAATTTTCGCAGAAGCGCCTCAGCACTTCTCTTTGTCTTTCCCATATTGAGAAACAACCTTGATTCTTCCACCTTAGGGCACGCGCAACCCCTCTCAACGCAGATTCTCAGAAGGTATCGATTGATGCATGCGTTCTGTGAAGGTTTTATGGTCGGGAGGCTCGCGGTCACCTTTATAGGTCAGCGTGTTCGGGAGGCTCTCGATATAGATGTACCATCCCATGCGGTGGATCTGGATTGGGCTTGGCTTAATCCTCAAACTTTTCGGTGGCCTATGGCTGGTGAGCAGGGTATGGTACCCATACACCTACGGGATGCCCATGTATGGGTGGGGTCTACCCTTTGGCATCTTCGGGGCGTTCTTCATACTATTCCTCATCATGTTTGTAGTTAGGCTGATGTTCTGGGGTAGCTGGATGGGTTATAGGAGGAGGTATTGGCGCGGGTTCGAGAGCGGAGGAGATTCTCAGGGAGAGGTATGCTCGGGGTGAGATCACGAAGGAGCAGTTTGATCAGATGATGCGTGATCTTCGGAGAGAACAAGTTTAGCTCTTGATATGCGCGCGCAATGGTTGCTCTTCTTGGCATGTGTGTGGGGGCCATAGTCTTATCCCCCAAACCCAAACCCAAACGCGTGCGCGCAACATTATACTTTTGAAATCTAGAGAATATGAAAAAAAGGGGTTTCTTTACTCCGGCATATCCGCTAGCATCTCGAGTTCGTAGTACCTCATTACATTTAAATCCCTTTGAATCTTGAACTCCTTGAGGTAAGTATCAGCCCATTTAGTATAGTCCTTGATGTCGTAGACGTAGCACCAGTGGTATTTTTTATTCGCTGCACCGTATCTACCAAGCAACTTGTCCTTAGTGAGGGCGCAAACTCTCTTGGTCTCCTCATCCCACTTCTTGAGGCTCTCCATTGTTCCGAACCAGTCAAAGTACTGTATTATTAACATCTAACTACTCAACCTCCAATCCACAGGGTGCGCACGCACCCCGAGTCGAGTAGAGTTAATAATCTATTAATGGTGGACGTTTACAATTGTAATCTCTGAATTCGAATCGAATACAAATGTATGCGCCCGTGCGCGCGCGCACGAGTTAATCCATCAACGTCCCAGGTACTTTCAGGGCCAAGGAGTACTTCTATCTCCCTGTGGGGCATCAGGCCAAAGTCTCTTAGCCTCTTTTTAGATGCGCGTGCTCGATCCCACAGTCGATATGCATACTCATTCAATTTATTAACACTAAAATCTTCCTAGTTGTATGAGAAGTTTGAAGTTTGTATCATTCTCGATCGCGTCTATCTCGATTCTATTTTTTATAGTCGTTGCCTTATCAACCCCCAATATGGCCCACGCCGACGCCATCAGAGTAAATGCCACGATAAACGCTGGAGCCACCCCCCTTGGCATAGTCTATGATTCCGGCATGAACGAGATCATCACAGCCAACTATAAAACCAGTAATAACGGCGCGAACTCCGCAAACCGCATCTCGGTGATATCTGACATCACCAACACAAGTACATCGGACTAATCAACATACCCTATAACGCAACGCTATCTGAATATGGCGCTTTCCCAATCGGCCTAGCCTATGCTCCGGACCAAAACGAGATCTTCGTGGCCTGCGCAGCCGGCTCCGTAGTAGTGGTATCGGATAAGGATAGCCATATAGTTGCAAATATTAATGTGGGGAGTTACTGCAACGGCATAGCTTATGACTCTGGCATGAAAGAGGTTTACGTAACCAACACAAGGTCAGGAACGGTCTCGGTCATTGACAGAAATAATAAAGTGATCGCAACCATAACCGTTGGAAAAAGCCCCACCGGCGTAGCCTATGACCCTGGCATGGGCGAAGTATTCGTAACCAATGCCGACTCTAAAACCGTCTCAGTCATATCGGACAGCAAAAGAGAGGTGATTGCCACCGTGAACGTTGATGCCGACCCCACAGGTGTGGCCTACGACTCTGGCAAACACGAGGTGTTCGTTGCCAACAGCGGATATCAAACTGTTTCAGTCATATCCGATTCTAATAACACCGTCGTGGCCACTATAACTAAGATACTAAGCCCTAGTGGTGTGGCTTATGATTCTGGTAAGGGCCAGGTATGGGTGGTAGATTATGCCGGTGTCTCGGTAATATCAGACAATAATAATCAAGTGGTTGCAAGGGTGGGTACTGGGCAATCGCCTTATGGTATAGCATATGACTCGGGCAAGGGCGAGATATTCGTTACCAACACTGATGATGGCACGGTCTCCATGATTTCAGATACATTTAGCACTCAAAAGCCGACACAGACAACCAGTAGCCTAGTAGTCAATGTAAAAGACTCCAGTGGAGCAGCGTTATCAGGAGCAACTGTGTCTTCAACCAGCCAGCCCTCCGGACAAAATGCGCTGAGTGGAACAACTGGATCTGATGGGTCAGTCACCTTTAGTGGAGTGGCTCAGGGAAGCTACACAGTACAAGCCTCTAAGAGCGGATACGTGACTGGGTCTGGAACAGGAAGCGTAGCAGCTGGCGTAACTGTGAATGTTAACATAGCTCTCCAGTCGCAGCAATCAGGTGGAGGGGGTGGGGGTGGGGGTGTGCCAGGTTTCCCGGTTGAGGCCACGGTGCTGGGTATAATTCTTATTGTGGTTGTATTGTCTGTCAGAAAACGTTCATCATCTTAATTTCGTCATTTTTTGAAGAATACTTGTTTCAGTAATTCAATAGGTTCTATATCTTGCGTGCGGTGCGCGCGCGCCTGAAGTAACTACTCCACGCGAGCCACCGTCACACTTGCCGCTACAACCAATACTCCAACTGTCTGAGCATCAACCATAGAATCACGGTTGAATATCGCATGCGCATGGTACTTGAAGCTGACGAGACAGATGAGTACCTTTGGATTCTCCTAAACAAGTGGCTGAAGACTCTGTCAAGCACGCGCAAACAAGCTGAATAGTGTCTCCTCATGTGCTGATTGAGGTAGGTGGAGAAGTCGGGGGCATCTGCTCCGCGGCTTTCTCAGGGATGGAGAAGAACGCGACGATCAGTAGAACCTGAGCCACGAAGATGATGAAGAACCCGACGATCACAATCGAAGTAGCAGCTCCGATCAAGTAGACCAGACCAGCCGTCCTAAACATGCCGACACCCAGCCTAGAGGTGATCGACGAGTAGTTTCTCCTGACGAAGACCGCAGATATTATCAGTGCGACCCAGACGACGGCTAAGACGCTGAGGATGGGCACAATTAAGCCGACCCAATTGCCTGGGGGAATGTTTGTGAAATCAGGGTTCGAACCTATTATGCCGTTACCATAAAAGAAACTGATTAGGCTTCCAATTAGCAGGATCGCCGCCACGACTACGCCGACGATGGCAGCCCCGACCGATATCAACATGTTGTTGAAGATGGATCTGTCGGCTACGTAGTCCGAGATCTCCTTGACTGCCACTAGAAGAAGTATGAACCCCGCCGAGTAGGCCCCCCACGCTGGGGATGACGGTTAGGACGACTAGGATCGAGCCTACCTCGCCTAGGATCTTCGCCTGTGACAATGAAGCCAAACTAAATCACCAGCTATCTACTTCGTTGGCTCATAAGTGGTATAAGGTTGACGATGCTCGAGTGATTAATGATTTTTCGCCTTAAACCCGGACGCCTATACATACTCCGTTTTTAGATATTAATAAGTTACAGTATCCCTCAACACATGCTTATGCATGCGCGAGGGACAAGATGCTCATAGAGCGCACGCGATCAAAATCTTTAATGCTGAGGGAAGTTGGAACGGTTGAGTTACCCATGAAGTCTCTGATAGTTCTAGTTTCTTACCATCATAACAACACCCAGAAAATAGCAGAAGCTATGGCAAAAATGCTCGATGCACAGATAAAGTCACCGCAACAAACCAACCCAGAAGAGCTTAAGCAATATGACCTTGTAGGCTTTGGCTCAGGGATATACGCTGGAAAACACCATGAACTTCTACTCGAACTCGCCGATAAACTACCGCAACTAACCAACAAGAAAGCATTCATTTTCTCAACCAGTGGAATTCCAGTCGTTGTGGCTGGTGGAGAAAGATTAGAGGAATATGCACGTAAATGTCACATGACACTTAGGGAGAAACTGCAGTCTAAGGGTTACTTGATTGTTGACGAGTTTAGTTGTGCAGGTTTTAACACTAATAGTTTTCTTAAACGGTTTGGTGGGTTGAATAAGAGTAGACCTGACGCTGAGGACCTGAAAAGGGCTGAAGAGTTCGCTTCAAAGCTGATGGTGTAAGCCACTATACAGATGGGTTTAGGGGAACATGATTCACGCGCGAAGTTCTTAAAAGCAATATAAGGCAATGCCTAAGATATGACTCACCCAGCTACGATGTGTGATTTTAAGAAGAGAATGCTCGCGGATAACCTTGATCTCTTTAAGTCCATCGTGTCTGAGCCGAAATACTATTGCATCAAGTGTGGCAGGGTTGCTAACAACGATAAGTGGCTCTGCAAGCCAGCCCCGTTGAAGGGCGAATAGATCTGAGGCACACGTGCGCGCGTGCAACTCGTGTTCAGTAATAAGCTATTTTTATTTTGCGTGCGATTATGTGTTTTCTCTGAAAATTTGTCAGCAATCTTAGCTTTCGACATTTACTCCGTAATTAATTTCAGGGTTTCCTTTCAGAGTGTTACCCACGAAGCAGCGGCTTATAGACGCGAGAATCCCAGCCCTAGCCTCCTTAGAGAGGTTAGCTTTAACGTTAACCTTCACGTTGAAAACCCCTACCCTGCTGGGCTCTTTCGCATCCACAGTGTCAACCTCCACAGTTAAGCCCTCATCAGGTATGTTGTGCCTCTTCAGGTACCATGCAGTGTAGAGGCCGGTGCAGAGTCCGAGAGAAGCTACCATGAGTTCACTTGGGCTCGGACCCTCTGGTGGAGATTTATCATCGATCCTGCCGCTGATTACCTCGAAGCCGTCTATATCCGCTTTCAGCTTCAAGCCAGCTACGCGGGTAATTTTGATTACCATGTAGTCGATATCTTAACGCACACAGATAAATATCCCTTTCAAATCATTTTTTTTAATGCATAAAGAGGAAGAGCTACGCTTCTTCAATACCTCATCGAAGTCAAGAATCCTTCCCGAGTAACTCAGCTCAAAGGCCTCAGGAAATGCTGCAGATAATTCAGCTGCTGCCTTGAAGCCAGTACAATGGCTTGGCGAGAACACGCTTAGAGAGTAACCTTTGAGCCCCTTTATCGTCCTCGCCAAATACTCGGGGCTCCTCCCTGTAAGATGCGTCCCACCAATCACAGCCATGGGTCTTCTGCCAGCTAGCCCCTCTACGTAACCTAAGGTATTCAGGATACCCGCGTGGGTACACCCCGTAACTACGACCAGACCGAATCCCATAAGGTCTAAGATGGATTGATCATCGGGAATCAGATCCTCAACCTCTACTCCGTTCGACTCCCTTACGACCCTACCGCGACCTAGCTCCATGATTGTCTCAAAGCTCTTCCTCGGCACTTCTCCTGTTGCCCATACACCGCTGCAGATCTCGATAGTCTCGACTGAACGTTACTCGGGCACCAGCAGCGTTCAACTCCTGAAGCCCTTCACCCTCCGGCGGCGACTGCCTACGCCTATCTCTTTTCTCATTGATATAAAACCGCTCATCAAAGGCTGACGGATGAGCATAGATCCTTATCCCTGGGTTTAAATGAGCCACCTCAACAGTGGCCGCGGTGTGGTCCAGGTGGCCATGACTCAGGACAACTGCGTCGATTCCACTTAGCTCAATCTTGAGTAGCTTGGCGTTCCGAATGAGGCTGTCTCGGTCACTGCCAGTGTCCATCAGTATGCGCCTCTCAACTTCATCTTGGTCCTGGTAGGCTATGAGCATCGAGAGCCCCCAATGGGCGAGTGGGCCCAGAGTGTTGACAGAGTTGTCGAGGAGAGTCACAACTTAGATGCTTCACCTTCTGAAGCTGCATGATTGATATTTAGAAGTTCAAACGATTTAAACGAGTTAAAGCATCGCGGGTGCCTAGGATGAGCTTAGCTAGTTCATATCGCTACATCGCGCGCAAAACTTAGCCACTTATTTTTTTGCCTTCGTAAGCCTTCGCTAACTCTCTGGCTTCATCCAGTGGCGGCACAATAGAGGAGTCTCGCTTATACTCTCTACCTCGAAGCCGTTTAAGATGCTCCTCCTTCGCATCCCTCAACAAGTCTGGGATCGTTAACAGATCCAAGAGCGAGCCAGCCATGGCTTTAGAGGCGAATAATAGACTCTTATGACCTATGCCTGACCCACTGCAGGCAGTAAACTGCCAACTGTGACCCGGAGCACCATTAACATTACAGGTCGTTATAAACTCCAAAGTCGGCGCTATCCAGCTGACATCGGATACGTCTGTGCTTCTAGGACTCGTGGTCCCATCGTCCCAGGCGTCGAAGATCTCCGTCACCAGGTCCTGGTTCACATACTTTTCCCAGTCAGGGACCTTACCCTTCCTCAGACTCGTCTCCCTGTCTTCAAGCGGGAAGCTCTTTGCGATCTCTTCGGCAAACTTGTAGTCCTCCGAACTATATTTTTGTGGACCAATTAGCCGCATGTTAGTCGTAACAACCTTGCTAAGAACTTTGTTGGGAATCTTATGGTAACCACCCCAACTCATGTCAGCTTTCAGCCTCGTCTCAGTCATCAGCGCGGCTCCCTCAGCTATCTTCATCACCCGCTGTTTGATAGGCTCCAGAAGGAATTGCTCGGGAGCCCTGATGTAGTAGTAGCTATGCGCATAATCGGGCACCACATTGGGCTGGCCTCCACCAACTTCGATGACATAGTGGATGCGGGCCTTAGGTATGATGTGCTCCCTCAGATAGTTTACTCCGACGTTCATGAACTCGACGGCGTCAAGGGCACTTCTACCAGCCTCGGGGTTCGCAGCCGCGTGGCTTGATTTTCCGTGGAAGTGAAAGCGTGCACCGCTTATCACATTGCTGCTGGCTAGACTAGCTACATTCAGTTCTCCCGGGTGGTGGCTCAGGACAGCATCCACATCATCGAAGAGACCGTGGTTGACCATGATCATCTTACCACTGAAGTTCTCCTCAGCCGGCGTACCGTAAAACCGAATGGTTTCCTTTAGGTCATGTTTTTCCAGCGCCTCACCGGTCGCTATCGCTGCCGCGAGGGCGGTTGTTCCATGGATATTGTGGCCGCATCCGTGGCCCATCCCCCCTCGATCAGGGGTTCTTTCCGAGGCACGGATTTGTTGCTTAGGTTGGGCAGGGCATCGTACTCCCCCATGACGGCCACTATGGGTCTGCCTTGCCCTTTCTCAGCTAGGATGGCTGTAGGCATCCCGGCGACGCCTTGCTGGACTCGGAAACCATTTTTCCTCAGGGTCTTAGCGAGAAGTCGACTTGATCTTTCCTCGCAGAGACCATACTCCGCGTATCCCCATATCTCATCGCTGATGGAGTTTAGCTGGTTCTGGTTGTCATCTATCCATCTCCAAGCTGTTTCTTTGATCAATTCTTATCAAATATTCATGGGGCAAGGTGGAGGTATAAATTATTAAAAGTACGCGTGCTACGTAAAGCGCATGAAGCCACCCCCAAAGAAGAGGCTAACCTTTCGCGCGCGGGAACATATTAATTAGGCGAAATTGCAAAGTGTTATTGGAGGAAAAAATAAAATGCCAATAGTTCAAGTTTCTGTCTGGGAGGGAATGAGCCCTGAGAACAAGAAGAAAACAGTCGAAGGGATAACCAAGGTTTTTGAAGATTTAGGAGTTCCCAAGGAAGCAGTCGAGATCGTCATTTATGAAGCGCCTAAAAGCAATTGGGCAACGGGTGGACAATTGCACTCAGAAAGACACTCGCATACACGAGCGTTATAAGCAGTGCTGCTTTCCTAGCCATAAAACCAGTGTTCACGTGCGCAGGGCTGGGTGTAAGAGCAATCGCGCGCGTTGTCATCTATTTCTTTGCTCTTTTCCCCTTTCTCTTAGCCTTCTTCGCTCGACTTTTATCGCCCTTTTTTGACATATTTCTATTCTTTGGCATTTTTTCCTTTTCCTCCAAGGCCGAACCCTAGGAACTTAAAAACAACTAGAGGATTAACCCGAATTTTGTTCTTCATCACTCTTCTTTACAACGCAGGATATTTATAAGATAGCCTTAGCGTTTCAATGTCACTTACTTCAAAATGCTCTGAAGAACTAGTGCACTTCCTAGCGCGCGAATGAGAAAGTAGGAGAGTAGAGAAGAGAATATATAAGTTAAAGTAAAGGAAAGTAAGTGGGTTTTTGGATTAAAATTTAATTCAACCAACTCAAACATTTATGAAAACAACTTATTTAGGAAGCTCACCCGAAAGCTATACATTGATGCATTGCTTTTGATGCTGCGTGATTTATTTTGACGAAAGAGGAATACAATACGCTTGAAGTCGTGCCACACGTCGATCTGAAAAAATATCTAGGCAAATGGTTTGAGATTGCACACCTTCCCGCCAGATTTCAAGAAGGTTGCGATGATACTACGGCAACTTATACTTTATCTGAAGATGGCAGCATATCTGTGCTCAACGAATGCATAAAAAATGGCAAGGCGAAACAGGCAAAGGGCAAGGCAAAAGTGGTTGACAAGAACTCTGGAGCGAAACTTAAAGTAACATTCTTCTGGCCATTCTATGGTGATTATTGGATCATAAATCTGGGTAAGGACTATGATTATGCCGTTGTAGGCACGCCCAACCGCAATTATCTTTGGGTATTGAGCAGAGCCCCGCAAATGGATGACAAGCTATTTTCCCAATTAATAGAATCTGTAAAGTCAAGAGGTTTCAATGTAAGCAATCTCATAATAACCAGCCATAAATGATAGAAAATAAATTAAATACGTTCCTCGCCCTTCCAGAAAAATCTATCTTCGACATTTTTAAAAGCTCGTACGCGCTAGCCAGTCATCCTCTTTTTAGGTTCATCTCTCCTCAGTTTGAGTTATTTCTAACTCTGCAAATATTTTAACTTTTACTTATACTCTAGCCGATTATGAATCAACGGAGCCAAGGATTCGCGCGTGCGCTTATTCATTAGACGCCTGATAGCCATCACAACTAGCTCATTACTGCTCAACTCATAGATATTCATAGCATCCTTCATGTCGTGAACCAGCTCATCAGGGATATCAATTACAACCTGAACCAAAGCTCAGCTCTTCTCCATAACTGAAACAAGATGGAAAATGTAATGTTATAAGAATAATAGATGCAGAAAACCAGATTTATGATCCATCACTTTCCCTTCTTGCGCGCGCGAGTAAATTTTACCATCGAAAAAATGGTATATTTTCTAGCCAGCATCGTTCAGCCTCCTAAGCCGAGCCGACGTCGGGATTATTAGCAATGTGATTAAGCCGAGGCCGATGTATGTTGTAGATGCCGGGTACAGCTGGCTGACATACCCCGCCACGATGGGGCTGACGCACGTGAATGCCCCGTACATGAACTCGTAGAAGCTCATCGTCGCGCCAAGGCTGCCCCGCGGGGAGCCCTGGGCGACGTAACTCGCGATGATGGGCTCTATTACGCCATTGGATGCGCCGAATAGGATGATGGGCCAGATGAACCCTAAGACAGTGGACGCGTAGGCGATGCCTACGAGGCTGATAGAGAGGCCGATGGAGCCTACGAGCATGCCCCTTTTTATGCCAACGCCGACGACCCGCTCGGAGTAGTAGAACCCGACACACTTGACGGAGGTTGCCAAGGCGACGAGGATCCCGATCACCGTAGCCGAGAGTCCCCTCTCTGCCATAGTGGCGGGGAGGATGTAGAAGTAGATGCCGAGCCCGAGAGCGTAGGGGATCATTGTGACGTAGGCCCACTTGAGGGAGCCTACGGCGGAGAAGTCGAACTTGATCGCCTTGGACTGGGCCTCCAGCCTTATCCGTGTGAGCATCACGCCGTTCACGGCGAGGGCGATGAGCATCACGCCCGTGAGGATAGCCCAGAGGGATGGGTAGCCGAAGGAGTCGGCGACCCACCCCCCAGCGAGGGGGCCTATGACGAAGCCGAGTAGCCAGCTCACGTTGTATCTGCCGATGGCGTGTGTGAGAATCTCCGGGGGCGCCAAGTCCGCTGTTATTGTCCCGGCTGCTGCCCAGAAGGCTCCGCCGGCTAAACCGATGAGGACCCTGCCGATGGAGACTTGCTGAATGTTGCCCGCGAAGGCGAAGTATGCGAGGCACATGGTGGTGAAGACGTTGAAGGCTAGGTAGAGGCGGATCTTCTCGAACCTGTCGAGGAGGGACCCGACGATCAGGGTCATGACTGTGTAGACTGCCGCTGCGGCGGTCCCCGTGAGGCCGATGTAGAGGATAGTGGCTCCTAGCTCCTCTGCTTGGACGGAGGCGAGCATCATGGGCGTCCCTATGGCGGTGGCGACTAGGAAGGCCGAGATGTATAGTAGCCTGAGGAACCCACGGTGATCATCGACAGACGCTCCGCGTGTTCTCAATGTTATCACCTTCAAATTTCTGCATCGGCACCCCGGTATGGTCTCATATGTAACTGTGGATAAGTTATTCTTCCTCTATGCGCGCCTCGCGCGCGCATTTCTAATTATCGCTACTTAACTCAACAAAGTTGAAAGCCATTCTAAAAAAATCAATAAACTGCTCGCCTCTATCAGTTACTCTGAAACATATCTGGTCATCCTGACCATCCTCGATTTTTACCCTCCTTAACAATCCCTCATAGAGTAGAGGAGCTATAGTTTGATCTAACATGTTCCTTGAGAGTCTGGTACACTTTTTTAAGCCGGAGTAGTAGCAGTTCCCGTATTTTACCTGCATTATTAGCTCGACGAATAGCTCGAACCTTGAATGGTCTTGATACATTAAATCAAGGAATTTTTATGCGGATTTAAAAGATGTTGGGTTTGGAGGTTCTGACTATTAGTTAACGTTCACTCTAGTTATTGTGCAGACGTGGACATGCGAACGAGTCTTATGATGTATAGTATTGGAAACGTGCACGCTGAGTTTTATCTCCAGCCTCGGATCTCAGGAATAGGCCTTTTCTCAACCAGTTCCTTGGCCTTGTTGAAGTACCTCAGCACGTTGACACCTTTCTCAGTAAGCTCGTAAGACGTCTTCGTGCGCTTATCCCCATCCTCAGCCATCTGCTCAGCGATGAGCTCCTGGTCAACGAGGGCCTTCAGACTCTGCTGCAAAGGTTTCCACGATAGGTTTGCACCATACATTATCCGCGTGGTGATGTTTACGCCGTCACTGATTTCCTCGAGTATGTCGATGTATACCTCAAGTTTAGATCGCCTGCTCGTCATTTCATCTTTCCTCTCCATGTCACAGGTTTCTAACCCGTATAAGATGCTGTAAGCCAGTGAAAGTTACACACAAGCGAATGACGAGGCGTATGATTACTTGACATTCAAGTATCTCTTATACACATGAGAAAAAGGTCTAGCTAAACAGCCCCAGAATCAAGGGCGCGCGTGCACGCGTGTGTGTTTGGGTTTGGGGCTAAAATCTTATCCTCAGATCCACCTGATATCAACCGTTGTGCGACTGCAACTTCTTGTTGTTCACTTGACCTTAAACAGATGCCTATTATACTTAATTAATAATTTACTATGAATAAATATGAAATCAAAAACCAAGCTAACCGACGAAGACATCGAATTGATTGAAGCAGCGAAGAAAACAGCCGATGATCTACACCTCGATAACATCCATGAGGTGGCATCCGCACTACGAACAACAAGCAAGAAGATCTACACTGGAATTCATATTAACGCGAATGTCGGGTTCGCCGATGTGTGCGGCGAAGTGTCGGCCATCTGCCACGCTTTGGCTCACGGAGAGAGGAAATATGAGGCAATTGTCGCGATTTGGGGCGACGGTAAAGGAAAATATGAGCTGCTCAGCCCTTGCGGCAGATGCAGGGAATTGATAAGTGATTTTTCTTTAGACACATGGGTCATTGTCGGATCCTTAGATGATCCCTTCAAAGTGAAGATATCTGATTTAATCCCAATGAAATTTAAGAGAATAACTAAACAACTGAATGAAAAATAATACCTTTTGTATCATTCTTCGAGTCGCTCAGCGCGTGAACAAACAAGATTCAATTTACACAACTCAGCTATCTACGAAATAAAAAGAGACATCCTAACAAAAAATGCTAACTTATTGTAAGAACTAATCATCCGCACTCTTTAAAAGCAAATAAAAACATGCCAACACCATGGAAAAGCCCAAGATTGTTAAACAGGAGACCCACAAATGCGTCCAATGCCATGAGCCTCTCATTCACTTCATCGCCTACATCCCGGGCAAAGGCGAAGCGTGCCTCAAATGCTTCGCGGAATACGCTCAAGCCGAAGACAACCTCTAAAAACAACGTGTGCAACCAATAACCCACAGAGCTTTATCAATCGCGCGGTGAACCATAAGGAAAAAACCCCCGATGGCCAAACATAAGACTAAGAGATGCGTCAGCTGCAACGAGCCACTCAAAAACTTCATCGCCTACATCCCAGACAAAGGCGAGGCATGCCTCAAATGCTACACGGCATACGCCAAGAGCAAAGAGGTTGTGCCAATAACACCCCTGAGAAAGGGAAACAATAAACCAACGCGAATCGGGTCAACCTACTTCCCTACTCCCCGGAGCCACGAAGCACCCAGTCGCGCGCGCAAACTTATAAATCTCTAAGGCTTGAACGGAGCATCATGCCCAGGAATCACTAGAACAGGCTTGTAAGCAGCGATCTTTCTCAGGCTCTCCACCGCGGCAGAGCCACTGATGTTCTTGGTGACCACCATAGGCTCCCTCAACTCTAGGTAATCCTCCTTGACTACGGCAGCATCTCCGATGCACGCCACGAGCCCATCGTCTGTATCCACAAGAGCACTGATGCTCCCAGGCGTGTGGCCCATCGTCTCTATCAACCGGATGTTGCCTGAGATTCTCTTCTCTCCAGAGAAGGCTTGGACTTCAAGGATGTCTAGAAATGCCCTCCTCCACTCCGGCCAATAAAGCTCAGCAGCGTACTCGTACTCTTTTTCGTGGATTGCGAGTGGCTTGCCCCTGAAGAGGTAGTTCGACTCCGAGTGATCGTAGTGGCAGTGGGTGTTCACCACCAGATCGATGTCCTCGGGCTTGAGGCCAAACTCAGCAAGCCGCTTCTGGAGGGTCCCGTACCTGCCTAGCTGGAGAATCCCTGGGTCGATGATGATAGATCGGAAG
>Ga0209777_10005567_pt1 | contig 14447 bp, 11 predicted proteins | sample FrelakmetHBP12HB_FD_187147 | JGI IMG/M metagenome (GOLD analysis project Ga0209777, IMG submission 187147) | Freshwater lake sediment microbial communities from the University of Notre Dame, USA, for methane emissions studies -HBP12 HB (SPAdes)... | ecosystem: Environmental > Aquatic >...
AACATCGGCATCATCACCAATAATGTCTCCACGGTCGATATCAGTTCCGACGCCGGCAAGAGCCTGATCAAGCAATATAGTATCAAGAAGGTCCCGACTTTCATCATGACCGGTGATCTGCAGGCTTATCAGGGTTTGGCCCAGGTCTGGGATCAAGTGGGAACTGTGGCCAAGGATGGAACGTATGTCTTTGTCAAGGCGGAGCTCATGGGCACCTATATGGATTTAGCCAAGAATAAAATAGTCAAGGTGGTGGTGTCGAGCACGGCGGCGACTGCTCCGGCAACGACACCGGCAGCGACGCAATAATTTCAAGAAATTTTTAAGAATAAAGTATCTTCGGGGCAAGCCCCGAGGTATTAGCGGAGCTCACTGCGCTCGCCGAATCCGCGGTGAGTCGCGAGGTATTTATCTGTATTAGCTCCTCGGCTCGGAAAAGCAAAGATTACTTTGCTTTTCTCTCACTCTACGTCGCTAATAAAAGATCCCCGCCAAGTCGGGGGTCTTTTTATTGATTTTTGCGGCAAATTCTGCTAAAGTATAATTATTATGAATAAATTATACATTGTGGCCACGCCCATCGGCAATCTGGGCGATATCACCCTGCGGGCGCTGGAAATACTAAAATCCGTCAAGCTGATCGCCTGCGAAGACACCAGGCAATCGCGGAAGCTAACGGAGCATTATGGCATTTCTGCCAGGCTTGTTTCCTATCATCAGCATAGCGGCCAAAGCAAGGTTGACTGGCTGATTGAATATTTAAAAAATCAAGGCGATGCGGCGCTGATCACCGATGCGGGCACACCTGGCATCTCCGATCCGGGCAATAAGCTGGTGGAGGAGGCGGTCAGCCGCTTGGGCGGCCAATTGGAGGTAATTGCCATTCCCGGTCCTTCCGCCATCATCGCGGCTCTCTCTGTTTCCGGCTTGCCCACGGATAAGTTTGTTTTTTTAGGATTTTTGCCGCATAAAAAAGGCAAGGAGACCATGCTCAAGCGTATTGCCGAGAGCAGAGAGACGGTTGTTTTTTACGAATCAACCCATCGGATCCTGAAGACCTTGGAGAAGCTGTCGAAAATTTTCGACACTGATCGCCGCCTGGTGGTCTGCCGCGAGCTGACCAAGAAATTCGAGACGGTCTATCGGGGAACGATAATGGAAGTGAAAAGCCAGCTGGAAAAGGGAGTAAGCAAAGGCGAATTTGTGGTGATCGTGGAAGGAAAATAATTGTCATCCCAGGCTTGACCTGGGATCCAGGTTTCATTTAATTTATTATTAATAGACATTTACCTGAAATTTAACCTGGATCCCGGATAGCCTCCTTAACGTCGGCTTCCGGGATGACAATAAATAAATGGCAAATGGTAAATGATAAATGGTAAATGAAATATGATATATAAAGATATTAAATTTTATACTACGTTACATATGCCTGCGACGCAGGCAATATTATTATTATAATTTTTTATTTCCTATTTCCTATTTCCTATTTCCTATTTCTTATTTCTGATCCATCCTAAAAATAATAACTAATACATTTTATGTCACGATTTTATATCACAACGCCCATTTACTACGTCAACGACAAGCCGCATATCGGCCATGCCTATACCACGATTTCCGCCGATGTGCTGGCCCGCTATCACCGCGCTTTGGGCGAGGAAGTGTTTTTCCTCACCGGCACGGACGAACATGGATCCAAAGTCGCGGCCTCGGCCGAAGCCGCCGGCTTAAGCCCGCAGGAATTCTGCGATATCTACTCGGCGCATTTTAAATTAGCCTGGGATGAGCTGGATATTTCCAATGATCATTTCATCCGCACGACGGACGAGGCGCATCAAAAAGGCGTGGCCGCGTTCTTGACCCGCCTCAAAGAAGTGGGCGCTGTCTATGAAGGCGAATATGAGGGTCTCTATTGCAACGGCTGCGAAAAATTCATTACGGAAAAAGACTTGGTGGATGGCTGTTGCCCGGACCATCGGACAGAGCCGGAACTGCTCAAAGAAAAGAATTATTTTTTCAAATTATCCGATTATCTGCCCCGGGTGGAACAGCTCATTGATCAGGGCAAGCTTAAAATTTTGCCGGAAAGCCGGCGCAAGGAAGTCCTGGGACTGTTCAAGCAGGAGCTTCATGATTTTTCCATTTCGCGCGAGCATGTCAAATGGGGGATCAAGGTGCCATTCGATGAGACCCAGGTCATCTATGTTTGGGTGGATGCGCTCGCTAATTATATCACCGCTTTGGGATTCGGCCAGGAGAATGAGCCGGATTTCCATAAATTCTGGCCGGCGGATATCCAGCTGATCGGTAAGGATATACTTAAATTCCACTGTGTTTTCTGGCCGGCACTGCTTTTGGCCGCCGGTTTGGAACCGCCCAAAGCTATTTTTGCCCATGGCTATTTCACCATCGACGGGCAAAAGATGAGCAAAACTGTCGGCAATATCATCGATCCCAATGAGTTAGTTCAGCGGTTTGGCTCCGACGTGACGCGTTATTTGCTGTTGTCGCAGTATCCTTTCGGCGCCGACGGCGACATCAAGGCCGAAAATTTTGTCATCCAATACAATGCGGATTTGGCCAATGGCATCGGTAATCTCGCCAGCCGCACTCTGGCCATGGCCGAGAAATATTTTGCCGGCCAGGTGCCGGAGCAGGATGATGAGCTAAAAGGCAAGGTGGCGGAAATCTGGGCCAGCTATCAGCAGGCCATGACGCAATTCCAGATTGACAAGGCTATTGAAGCATTTAAATTATTAGTCTCGCTTTGTGACGGCTATATCGATACCAACAAGCCCTGGGTACTGGCCAAAACGGATCAGGCCAGGCTGGCCAAGGTGATTTATAATCTACTGGAGGCCATCCGCCATTTGGGCATCATGATCTATCCCTTTATGCCCGAGACCGCGGAAAAAATGCTGGCTGCTTTGGGCAAGTCGGATTTTAAGAATTTTCATCTGGCCGATCTCCAGCGATGGGGCGGGCTGTCTGCCGGCGGCACGGTGGCCAAAGGCGAGAACCTGTTTCCGAGGATTCAGTAGGCACAAAAGCACAAAAGCACAAAAGCACAAAAACACAAAAACACAAAAGCACAAAAGCACAAAAGCATGAAAGCACGAAAACAGATGTCATCCCGAGGAGCGAATCCGCCCAGGGCGGATGAACGACGTGGGCCTGCCTGCGCAGGCAGGGATCCCGTGGATAATTGCGGAAGAAATTAATCCGCCCAAGGCGGACAGGGAAATAGGAAATAAAAAAATGAAGCAGGACAAATGCCAGCAAATCAAGTCTTTGATCGAGGAAATAAAAAAAGCCAAAGCTGATTTTGACCGGTCTTGGCAGTATTTGGCGACATTTCCAGATAGAAAGACTGTCGATACTAATTTTGAATTATCAAAAGCAGATTTTTATAAAAGAGATCTTGTACAGCTGATTTATGAATTAAAAGAATGCGCCAGTCCCTGGAATTTCACGATAAAAAACGCCAGCAATCCGTATCACCAGGCATTTGAAGATGGCGGGATGGCGTCCGAGCAAAACCCGGAAAAATTCGAGGAATTGGAAGTTGATCTGCAAAAGATATTAAAAGAAGATGAGCAAACATACACGGATGTAGGATTAAATTATTGGACGTTTGATTTTCCTGCCGAATTGCGGGAGGAAATGAAATTATCTCCGGAAAAATTTGAATTTATCAAACAGCAGATTAAGCAGGGAGCCATTCCCATCTTCATGCCCGGAAAATATTTCCAGCACAGCGGCTTGATGGATGAGCATCTGGAACATTTAGTACCGCGGATTATAGGCAAAGAAGGATCAAAATTAATTTTTTTAAATTTTTTAGAAAAAAGTTTAAAGCATGCTCTGAATTTAGAAACTATTACTTCCACCGAGAGATTTGTCCAATCAGTGCCGGATAATCCTTATATACTTTTAGTAAAGCCTGATGAAAAAACAGCTTTTAAAACTAATAAAAATACTAAAATTGACGATATTTTGCCTGAAATTAATTCAGATTCCTGTATCAACTTGGCTGAATATTTTGCCCTACAAAATCGTTTTACCTCCAGAGCCATTGCTTGGGCGAAAAAAAATAATTTAGAGCTTGACAGCCTGGATCCTTTAGATGTCAATCTTTCGGAAATGGTGCTGCTTGGTATTCCGCCAGTTGATACGATAAACGGAAAGGAAGTTTTTTTTGGTTATTATAGCAAGACTGCAAAACGCTCGGGAGTAAGTGGTTTTTGGAATTTACGCGATTTTTCAATCAGAAGAGTCATGAGAATCGAGCTGGAGGCGAAACCCGGAATTACCAAATAAAAATTACCTATGGCGCAGGATAATTGCCAACAAATCAAATCATTAATTGCTGAAATCAGAACTACGCTGGCGCAATTCGATGAAGCGCACGGGCAAGTTTTGGCGATCAATGATTTGCATGATTTGGAGTCAAAAGAGCAGTTAAAAAGAGCCGAGGGCTGCATGGCGCATCTGGACGATTTGATTACAGAATTAAGAGAAACAGCTAATCCTTGGCATTTGAATATTTATGATGCAGTGAATCCTTATTATGAAGGAGAGAAAGTTAATGGCCTTAATGAAACATCAGGATCTGAAATTCTTGATAAATTAGAAATCGATTTGGAAAAAATATTGAGTAATGACACTCACGCTTATTTTGAAGCCGGTTTAATAGATTGGGATAGGTCTTTGCCGCCGTCTTTGCCCGATTACCGGCTGTCTGCGGAAAAAATTAGAATAATTAAACAACAGATAAAGGCCGGAGCTATACCTATTTTTATGCCAGGCAAAAATGCACAATTAATAGGATTGGCTGCAGCTGTCAGCAATCTTAAGCTGCAGGTTGTCATGAATGGCAAGGATAATAAGCCGCTGACTATTGAAGCTAATAAAACTAAAGGAGTCATGAAAGAGATGATAGACGCAGAAGATAATCTGCTGGTGGACGATGTTCCCATTAATCCCTATATTCTATTAGTTAAGCCGACATTCAAACCAGAGGTCAAGAGCCGGGAACAGGTTGAAGAGCAGAAAGAGCAATTGGCAGATTCCTATAAGGAAGTAAGTGGTGTATCCGTAAGCGGCATCAGGGTCGGGGAGTATTTGGTCCTGCAGAATCGATTTACCGTCCGATTGGCAAATCTGATCGGGCCGCAGCCGCGCGAGATTCGTTGTTTGGATATGCAATCAATAACATTTTTTGATAATTTGCCGCATTCCAATGAATTCGGCATAGAATATTGTCCGGGTACCCATGTCTGGAGCGATACCGGCAAAGAAATCTACCTGGCAGTTTCATCGTTTAACAAAAAAGCTGATCCTTCCGGCTACCGGCTGGCAGCGAGGATAGAACTAACTTAAAATTATTAATAACATAATCATATGACATTTACGCTTGTCGACGTCATTTTGATCGTCATCCTGCTCATTTTCGTCATTGTCGGCTTCCTGCTGGGGCTGATCCAGGGAGTGGGCGCGCTCATCGGTTTGGCCGCCGGCGTCTGGGTGGCCGGGCAGTATTATTTGCCGGTAGGAAATTTTTTGACCCCGATCTTTCTGGGCCATGCTTTGGCCGCCAAGATAGTGGCCTTTTTCCTGATCTTTATCCTGATTAATCGCCTGGTGGGCCTGGTATTCTGGCTGATTGACAAGGCCTATAATGTGATCGCCATCATTCCGTTTTTGAAATCAATCAATAAGATTGCCGGCGCTATCCTGGGGCTGGTCGAAGGAGTGCTGTTTCTGGGCATAACTCTTTATGTGATCGCCAAATTCGCGCCCGACATCGCCCTGGTCAAGGAAAATATCAACGGCTCGCAAGTGGCGCATTGGGTGGTGGCCGTGGCCACGTATTTCAATGACCTGCTGCCCTCGGCTATAACACAGATTAAGTCGATATTTTAATCTTCTATAGAATTTGGAATGAGATATAAATAGTAATGCTAATTTGCTAATTATGCTAATAATACGAATAATGCTAATAATCAACTAAATAATGTCAAAATCCAAATGTCAAATTTGTATTCATCAAATTTTTCCCCTCCTTTCCAAGGAGGGGTTAGGGGTGGTTTGCCGAGGCATTATGTATTAATTATCAGTAATCTTTGGCAAACCCCTCTTAATCTCCCCTTGGAAAGGGGAGAAAAAATATCCTTTGACATTTGGCATTAAAATATTTCTTTATTATTTCCCCAATTTCTATTTTCCAATTTTTAATTACTTATTCCATGCTCATCGATTCCCATTGCCATGTGAATTTTGAGGCCTATGAGGGCGACGCCGATGAGGTGATTCGCCGGGCTTTGGACGGCCAGATTTGGCTGATCAATGTCGGCTCCAATTACGAGTCGTCCCTGCGCTCGGTCGCGCTGGCCGAGGAACACGATCAGGGAGTCTACGCGGCCGTGGGCCTGCATCCCATCCATCTGGCCCAGGCCGTGACCGAGTCGGTCAGCTTTGGCGGGCAGGCCAAGGAGTTCACCACGCCGCAGGAGGATTTTGATTATGACAAGTTTTCCGAGCTGTGCCAATCATCGGCCAAGATCGTGGCGCTGGGTGAGACGGGCCTGGATTATTATTATTTTGACAAGTTTTCCGAGCAACAGCTCCATGATGCCAAAGAAAAACAACGCCAGGTCCTGGCGCAGTTCATCGCTCTGGGTCGTGAGTTTGATCTGCCGCTCATCTTCCATTGCCGCGGCACCAAGGAGGATAATTTTTTCTCTTATGACGAACTGGCCGCAATCCTGGCTGCCGCCCAGCAGGACGGCGGTAAACAGATCAATGGTGTGGTGCACTGCTTTACCGGCACGCTGGAGCAGGCCAATAAATTCCTGGATCTGGGATTCTATATCGGCTTTACCGGCATTATTACCTTTAAGAAAAAAGTGGACTGGCTCTGGGAAATCGTCAAGGCCGTGCCGCTGGAAAAAATTTTAGTGGAGACCGACGCGCCGTTCCTCTGTCCCGAGCCCTATCGCGGCCAGCGCAATGAGCCGGCCTATGTGGAATACGTGGTACGCAAAGTCGCCGAACTTCGAGGCATCAGCCCGCAGGAGGTGGCTCTGGCCACGACGGAGAATGCGAGAAAATTGTTTGGAATATGAAATACTAATATACTAATGCATTCGAATGAAACGAATGAATACTAATAATTATTAGTAGCCATTAGCATCATTAGCATACATTCGTATATTAGTATTTTTATAAATAAGAAAATTTATATGTCTGATTGCATCTTCTGCAAAATCATCGTCGGGGAAATTCCCAGCTATAGAGTCTATGAAGACGACGGCGTCCTGGCGTTTCTTGATATTACGCCGGTCAACCCCGGGCATACCCTGATCGTTCCCAAGAAGCATTATGCCAATTTACTGGAGTTACCGGAGGCTGAAGCCAGCCAGCTTATTGCAACCATAAAAAAAATCACCCCGGCTATTTTAGCCGGAGTCGGGGCGATTGATTTTAATCTTGAGCTCAATAACGGCCCTTTGGCCGGGCAGGTGGTCAACCATTGCCACTGGCATATCGTGCCCCGCTTCGCGGCTGACGGCCGGGAGCTCTGGCACGGCAACCAGTATGGAGAAGGGGAGGCGGAAATGATTTTAGAAAAAATTAAAAGTAATCTTAGTTGACAATCATTGTAAATCATTAAAGAAGCTGAAAGCTGGAAATGACCAATGACCCTGCCTACGTAGGCAGGCAAATTTCCAATGCCAAATGATTTTAGTTTCTCCCCTTTCAAAGGGGAGATTAAGAGGGGTTTTGAAAGCCCCTTTTTAATTTGGGACATTCAGAACCACCCCTAACCCCTCCTTTGAAAGGAGGGGAAAAATACAATAAATGCAAATTTGGAATTTGTATTTTGACATTAATTAATTTACCCTTAATTTTTTAATTTCTTATTTTCTTAATTTCTTTTTTATTGCAGGTTCAACTTAAATATCCCATTCTGCCCATTATAACTCCCATTAAAGAATAAATCCTTGCCGCTGCGGTTGATCGCCAGATCTTTCACTGCCGCGTTATCCGCGAGAGTCAGGATATTGCGCAGCTCGCGGTTGTCCAGCTCGATGGCTTTGATCTTGTTGTCCGAGGCGAAAAAGATATGCCGGCCTTGGGGATGCCAGAAGGCGGCGGTAATGGGTTGGCCGAGCCGGGTGATAAGCTCCGGCTCTTTTTTGTTCAGATCGAAAATATAAATTTCCCAATCATTGTAAAACAGCAAGACATCATTATTGAGCCAGGAATAAGCCTTGGCCGGCGCATCTATCTCCTTGTTATTGCCGGTGGGATCAATGAATTTTAATTGTTGATTTATCGTATCCAGCAAAATCAAACGTCCGTGTTTAAACTCCTTAATTCGGCAGGAATCACAGCCATCGAGCGGCAACTTATTGGTATTGGAACCGCGGCTGATATTAAGCGAGCCGTTTTGGATATAATAGATGGTAGCGCCGTCAATGAGGTAATCCGTGGAAGTGCCGATTGCCAGCGCGGGTGAAATCTTGCCGGATGAGATATTAATCTGCCACAGTCCGGCGTCATATTGGGCGTAGAGAAGATTATCATTATTCTGATCCCATTTCAGCGCCGTGTAATTATTATCGGCGATTCTTTGGAATTTATGACTGTCCGCATCGAAAACTAGATAATATTTCAGATTGGAATCGTCCGCAGAGAGCAGCAGTTTTTTCCCGCCGGGAGACCAGGCCATGATTTGCGCGCGAACTGTTGTCGTGGGCAGATCGTAAACAGAAATTTTTTCCTGGATTGTATCCAGAAGATTGGCGAGCAGACCATCATTGAATTCCAGCAGATAGAGCTTGGTACCGCTGGCCAGGGCCAGCTGGCGCTGGTCGGGAGAGGGGAACCAGGCGGCAGGACTGGTGGATGAGATCAGCGCGGGCAAAACCTGTTTGAAGAGCAAGATATTTTCCGCGAAAGTGGTGCCGTTTTCATAGACCGTCAGCTTTTTCTGCCAATTATAATAACCGGATTTTTGCAGCCTGATTTCATAATCTCCGGGCAAAACATACTCGATTTTGGCCGGCGTTTCCTTGCTGTCGAATTTAATGCCATTGAGCCAGATCTCGGCTTTTTTCGGCGTGGAGGTGATTTTCAAGATTCCGGTTTTCTGCACCCGGCCTTTTTGGAAATTATAACGGTAACCCTGGGTATAGAGCACAATGAGCGGAGTAGCGATCAGGAAGATGATGATGAAGGTGATATAGACGATTCTTCTATGCAAAAGAGTCATAATATTAGCTTTTTAGCTTTTAGCTTATAGCTTTTTAGAAAATCAAGAAACAAGATACAAGAAACAAAAATTTAGATATTAGGATATTAGGATATTAGGATATTTTTGAAATAGGAAATAGGAAATATTAGTCTAACTTCTCTATTATTGTCATCCCGGGCTTGACCCGGGATCCAGGTTGAATTAACAATCTAAAAATACAAATTAACCTGGATCCCGGATATCAGCCTGTGGCTGATTCCGGGATGACACACTATAAATAATACAACTTAACAATTAGGCAAAGTAACCTGCCTGCGCAGGCAGGTATCCAATTACTAATATCTGTATTTTTTTGATTTTTTGATTTATTATTTCTTGTGCTTTTGTGTTTTTGGGCTAAGAAGCTAACAGCTAGCAAGCTAATAAGCTAGTTAATCTTGCAATCGTCAATCTTCTCGATCTTCGCGCCCAGAGCCCGCAGGCGGGAGACGATATTTTCGTAGCCCCTCTCGATCTGATAAATATTCTCGATGCTGGTCTTGCCTTGGGCGATAATTCCGGCGATGATGAGCGCCATGCCGGCGCGCAGGTCCGGGCTTTCCAGCTTTTTTCCCATCAGCCGGGACGGGCCGTTGACGATGACGCGGTGCGGATCGCACATGATGATATTGGCGCCCATCTGGATCAGCTTGTCCGTATAGAAAAGTCGGCCTTCATAGATGGTCTCATGAATCAGGCTTAATCCCTTGGCCTGGGTCATCAAGACGGTAAAAGGCGCCTGCAAGTCGGTCGGGAAGCCGGGATATTCATGGGTGCGTAATTCAATGCCGCGCAAATCGCTGGGCTTGGTGATCACATAATCCGCCCCGACTTCCAGCCGGGCGCCGGCTTTTTCCAGATTGGCGATGACGGTTTCCAGATGTTCCGGATTGAGCTGGGAAATTTTTATTTCATTCTGCGCCGCCAGCCCCATGATAATGAAGGACCCGGCTTCGATGCGATCGGGGATGAGTGAACACCCGCCGCCGCCCAGATGCTCCACGCCTTCGATGGTAATTACCGGTGTGCCGGCTCCGGAAATCTTGGCGCCGCAGGAATTGAGGTAAGCGGCCAAGGCCGGAATCTCCGGCTCCATGGCCGCGTTAACGATAGTAGTAATTCCATCGGCCAAACAGGCGGTCATCATCAGCGCTTCAGTGGCCGTAACGGCAATCCAGGGCATGACGATTTTCGCGCCTTTTAATTTTTTTGTCCTTAGCGTATATTCATGATCGGATTCGATAATTTCCGCGCCCAAAGCTTTGAAGCCGGATAGAAACATATCAATCGGCCGCTGGCCGATGATACAGCCGCCCGGATGCGCCATGGTTACTTCGCCGAACCGAGCGAGCAGCGGCCCGGCCAGCATTACCGAAGCGCGCAGCTTATGCACCAGTTCCGCCTTGGGAGCAGTCTTGTTGATGGATCCGGTCTTGATTTCCAGCTGATGATCGCTGCGCTTGACATCGGCGCCCAGATCCTCAAGGATTTCCTGCAAGCGCTTGACGTCTTCGATATCAGGCACGTTTTTTATGACACAGGGATCGGCGGAAAGCACGGCCGCGGCCATTATTTTGATGGCCTGGTTTTTGGCGCCCGCTACTTTGATTTCGCCAGCAAGTCTGGCGCCGCCTTGGATGATATATTTTTCCATAATCTTGATAATTTTTTATCGGTTAAACTGAATAATATCTTAGCATAATTTGTTAAAAAGTAAAAGCCTCAATCCGGATAAAAAAGGCAGACAATCATTGAAAAAGTCTTCAGCCGTTTCGAATAATTTCGAAATGTTTTTTTTTTAAATATTACGCGGTAGAGACGCACCATTGCGTAGAGACGCGCCTGCCTGCGCAGGCAGGCCGCGGCGTGTCTCTACAAATTTAATAATAAAAAATCCGTTTAGATATAAAAAAATAGACGCAAGATTTTGCGTCTCTACAAATTACGTCTAGAATAATTTTCAAAAAAAATCGCGGCGGACTGATTATCAGTCGGCCGCGTTGTCAGTTGCATTACCAACAAATCGTGGCTGTAATCTCCATATCATCAGTATCACGAGCATTCAGGATTTGTTCATCGTACTCGCTGTAACAGCCGGCGAGAGAGAGTTCTAACTCCTGCACCAGGCAGAAATCAATCAATTGCTTGATGCTACCCAGATTCTTCAGTTCATTTTCGCCGATCCTGAAGCTTTTTCAGCGGAAGACAGGAATTGTGGCCAGCACGACATCATGCCAATTAAAGCCGAGTTCGGCTTCTCGGCGCAAAACTTTCGGCAAATCCGCCAATGAGGCTTTGACGGCCTCGGTAATCTGCTCGTCCAGCGAGCATAGGAAATATTCCCTTTCTTTTTTCTTTTTGGTCTCTGGGTCCAGCTGTCTTGACGCTTCCAAAAGCGCCTTAAGTTCTTTGCCCAAACTCTGCAATGGTTCCATCTTTACCTCCTGTTCCGCTCGTTGCGGAAATGTACCATGACTATCATATGTCTGTCCCAATTGTTTGTCAAATTATCAATAAAAGTAACCCTTTAATGTGGGATAATATGCTTGACAATTATTTGATGGTATGATAATATATTTAGTTATCGGATAAGCCGATAATATGGGAAATGGAAGTGTTCTTTGAAAGGAGTAAAAAAGCGATGGGTGGATTGTTATCTAAGGCACCAGGATTATTGGAAGCGCTCCAATCATTGGGCGAGACCCAAGAAGAAAGGAAAGCATTTATCGAGGGTGTGTATAACGAAGTAGCGGACAAAATCCGCCCGCTCTTGCAGCTCGCTCCGCAGATCGCCGCCAAGGCCGGCCAGGATATTACCCCGGTGGTTGTGGCGTTTTTGAAGGTTTTTACCGCAATTTTGCGCGATGAAGATTATCAAGAAGAAATGGAAAAAGTCACCGAATTGCGGGCCAAAATCCGCATGGCGGCCCTGAAGCTCTATGTGGACGCCGGCTTTACGCGCAAGGAAGCGTTCGCCTTGGTCATGCAGGACGCGGCCAATATCAAGGCTTGGCGTGGCGATGCCTTTGACAACTCCTCGAAGGGCCGATCAAACAGGGATTAATTCCGAAAGCGTCGGATATCCTAAATAAGTCATTCCAACGACCTTCAACTGGAGGTCGTTTTTAATATTGACAAAATTATTTAGATATGCTATAATTATATATTAAAAACATTATTTAATTATCTAAATTTAGAACATTATGCTGACAGTTTTAACAGTTTTGCTGGTGTTTAAAATAGTTATAAATTCCAACAAAGCTGTTAATCTACTCAAAAAATGAGTAATTTAACGCTTTTTGTTATAGAACTTTGACAAAAAGAAAACTTAGGAAACTAATTAGATTAGTCAACCAACAGGAGAAAAAGGAAATGGACAGATTGCCGGTTTTGGATTTTGAAGACGTGATTGTTCAAGCAATTATGAATAACCGCGTTACCATCATTACCGCCGAAACCGGAGCTGGCAAGAGCACGCAAGTGCCCCAGTTCCTGCTCCGGCAAGGCATCAGCGTGGTGGTGACAGAGCCGCGGCGCTTGGCCGCTCGATCAGTTGCCAAGCGCGTGGCCTATGAATACGGCTGCGAGCTGGGCGGGATCGTGGGCTATCGCACCGGTTATGAAAGGAAAGACAGCAGCGAGACACGCTGCCTGTTCTGCACCGACGGCTTGGAGCTCGTGCGTGAGATCCATGCCAACTGGCGGCCGCAGGTGCTGATCATTGACGAAGCGCATGAGTGGAATATCAACATTGAAACGCTCGTGGCCTGGTCGAAAAAGCGCCTGGCCGAAGATCCGCGGTTCAAAGTGGTGATTATGAGCGCCACTTTGGAAGCCGATCGGCTGTCCGAGTATTTCGGCGGCGCTCCGATCATCAGCGTTCCCGGACGATTGTTCCCGATTGAGACGCGCCTGGCCAGAGAAAGCGAAATTGCATCTTTGGTGGAGCAGCTGGCCGGCGACGGCCGCAATGTGCTGGTCTTCCAGCCGGGCAAGAAAGAGATTGCCGATACTATCCAGGCTCTGCAAGAGCGCCAGCTCAACGCGGAAATCCTGCCGTTGCACGGCGAGATGGAAGCGGATGATCAGGACTTAGTGTTCCGGCATTATCCGCGGCCCAAAGTGGTCGTGGCCACCAATGTGGCGCAGACCAGCATTACTGTCGATGACATCGATGCGGTCGTCGACTCCGGCAAGGAGCGGCGCATCGAGACGGTCGGCGGCATTGAAGGCCTGTATCTGCGGCGCACAGCCAGAAGCGATGACCAGCAGCGCCAAGGCAGGGCCGGACGCTGCCGGCCGGGAATTTACATCAATTGCGATCCCTACGAGGAGCAATTGGCCTTCCCGGTGGCGGAAATCCAGCGGGTGCGGCTCGATCAGTTGGTATTGCGCCTGGCTATCCACGGCTTTGACGCAACGGAGCTGGAATTTTTCCACCAGCCCGATGCCCAAGCCTTGGCCGAAGCCAAGCGCAGCCTGCACGCGCTGGGAGCGATTGACAAGCAGGAAAACGTGACGTCCATCGGGCGCGAAATGGCCAAGCTGCCCATTGACGTTAAGTACGCCCGGATGATCATCGAGGCTAAACGGCTGGAAGTGGTGGAAGACGTGATCACCATCGCCGCCTGCCTGGAGGTCAAAGGGATCAACAGTAATCATCCTGATGACCAAGCCAAGTGGCGCGGACTGATCAAAGAAAACCGTTCGGACCTGCTGGCTCAGCTTGAACTTTTCCAGCTAGCCACGGAGATGACCAGGGATCAGCTGTCGGAAAACGGCATCCATGCCAAATCGTATTTCCGGGTGCAGGAAATCAAGCAAAAGTTGACGGAAGCCTTGATTCAGTCGGCCCGGGAAAACTGCGACTGGGTCAGGATCGAATCCTGCGGCGACCGCGGCAAGATCATCCTTGCCTGCGTTGCGGGCATGGTGGATCACCTATACAAGATCAGCTACGGCTTCCGCGGCGGCTACAACTGCACCAACGGCGACGGCAAAGAACGGGTATTGAGCGACCGCAGCGTGGCTAATGCCTGTAGCGGCGATTGGATAGTGGGCTTGCCCATTGATATCCAATTCAAGGATAAGCGATATGGCTACCAGAAAGTAATGAATCTGGTGACCATGATTACTCTGGTGG
>Ga0209777_10005568_pt1 | contig 14445 bp, 14 predicted proteins | sample FrelakmetHBP12HB_FD_187147 | JGI IMG/M metagenome (GOLD analysis project Ga0209777, IMG submission 187147) | Freshwater lake sediment microbial communities from the University of Notre Dame, USA, for methane emissions studies -HBP12 HB (SPAdes)... | ecosystem: Environmental > Aquatic >...
AAAAGAAAACATTATTAAGGCGACAAAGTATGCCTAAGTGAAGGCTGAATTATTGAAAAAATATCATTTGTGTATTCTAATACACAGTAATTTTTTCTTTAATTAAAAATAAATGAGAAAAAGTTATCAAGGCGCCAAAGTATGCCTAAGTGAAGGCTGAAGTATTTTAGTTAAATTTAACTAAAAATTTTTCATCTATTTAAGCAATGCTAAATGAAAGCTCCATTGGTTCACTTGTTTTTGCTATTTCTTCTGCTCTGAAGAAGATTTTATCAGAAATTGGAAAAGGATAATTACTTGTAAAATATTCATTAATTTCTTTTCTCATTTTATCAGTTGCTTGATGAAGATGTCTATTAACTTCATCAACTTGCATTTCGACTTTATTGAAGTAATTCATTGAAGCTAGTAAATGTTCTTTCATTTTATAAAGTTGAGATAATCTTTCAGTTTCTAATTTAGAAATACCAGAATCATTTGTATCTCCTAATAATGCTAAAAGTTCTTCTTCTTGAGCATTAAGTGAAACAAAAATTTCTTGAAAAGTATTTTGCACATCAATACTATCATATGCAGCTGCAGTAAGTTTACGTAAAATATTAGTTGTAATAACATTAACATTCTTATAATCGTTATTAAAAAGAGAATCGCTTGTTGATTCAACAAGTTGAAGAGTTTCAACTGGATTTGAAATTAATTCTTCAAAAGAAACAACTGGACGTGCAATAGTAGCGCCTTGAATATGTAAAGATTCAACTGAAGGTTTTTGAGCTGCTAATGTAAATTCAGTCATCTCAACTTTATTTTCTGTTTTTTTAAGATAACAAAATTCAGAATCACAAGAATATAAAATATCGCAAACTGGTAAATTTTCACAATCGGAAACAGGAATTGTGTCTGAAATAGTAGATTTAGAACCATAATGTCTAGATAAAACTGTATGAGATTTTGGAAAAAATACAGATGAAGCTTTAGATGTTTTTACAATAACATAAAAAGGTGTACTCTTAGAAGTATATGATTCTAAGAGAACTTTTCCTTGACTATCATCAAATGAAACAGTTCCAGTTACAACTACACCAATATCATGCATTTGTTTTTTCAAATCAGTTAAAAAAGAAGATTCAGAAGAAATTCTTCTAGAAGAAATTGGAGAAGATAAATCACCACTAACTGTTGCATCAACATCAGAAAATTTAACAGAATCTAAAGAATTTTGTTCTCTAGAAAATTTTTGTCTAATACTAGATGATAAAGAATCTTTAGATCTCATCGATTTTGTTTTTGCTTCATTAATTAATTGACTAAGTGATTTCTTTTCACTTGATAAAGATTTCATTGGTATTTCTTCTCTCATAGATCTAACATCACTTTCTACTCTTTCGAGATCTCTCATAGATCTAACATCACTTTCTACTCTTTCGAGATCTCTCATAGTTTTACTAGGTGATCTCATAGATCTAACATCCCTTTCTACTCTTTCAACATCTCTCATAGTTTTACTAGGTGATCTCATAGATCTAACATCCCTTTCTACTCTTTCAACATCTCTCATAGTTTTACTAGGTGATCTCATAGATCTAACATCACTTTCTACTCTTTCAAGATCTCTCTCTAATTTAGTTGAAGAAAATCTAGAAATTTTTTCTGATTTAATCATCTGTTCTTCTTCTTTCTTTTCTTGAATCATTTGACTAAGAGATTTACCAGAAGAACCTCTAAATGATTGAGTACGAGATGACATTGGTTCTTCTTCTTCAGATTCTTCAATCATTCGACTAAGAGATTTACCAGAAGAACCTCTAAATGATTGAGTACGAGATGACATTGGTTCTTCAGATTCTTCAATCATTTGACTAAGAGATTTACCAGAAGAACCTCTAAATGATTGAGTACGAGATGACATTGGTTCTTCAGATTCTTCAATCATTTGACTAAGAGATTTACCAGAAGAACCTCTAAATGATTGAGTACGAGATGACATTGGTTCTTCAGATTCTTCAATCATTCGACTAAGAGATTTACCAGAAGAACCTCTAAATGATTGTCTAGAGGAATTACTTCTAACAGTTAATGGTTCTGAATCGATTTCATCAAGTGAAATTTGACCCGAATTTACACCTTCGGATACTAATGAAGAAGCAGTTCTTTGACTTTTTAAATTTTGATAATTTAAACTAGATGACATTTTTTTATAACAAATTTATTTATAAAAAAAATAAATTTGTTATAAAATTTAATGAATTATATAACTCCTTATATATTTTTTACAATTACATTTATTATTTGTTTATTTATAATAGGAAATAAAAATTTTTTTAATACAATTCATCAAGAAAAATATAAAACTGTTGTAACAATGTCATTAATAATATCATTAATAGTTTTTATTATGTGTTTATCTGATTATTATTTTCAGAAATAATTTATCATAAATTTATGATAAATATTTGTATTTTTAAGCTTCATTAATATTAATATTATTTCTAGATAACCAAGAATGTTCATCATTTGTAAAATCAGTAGTAATAGAAGAATAAAAATCTTCAGATAAAGATTCTAAATTATTTTGAATTTCTGTTTCAATTCTACCTTGACATTTATAAGATCCATTATTTGATTTCATAAAAACTAAATGGTTTGATTCTGAATTAAAATAGATATCTTGACCATTTAAACTTTTCTTAAAAAACTCAGAAATATTATTAACTCCTAAAATAGATAAACCTAAAATATCTTGATTGTTAAATCGAGTAAAAGGCTGAGTAAATTGTTGCGAAGGATTAGGAAATTGATTAAAAGTCTGAGTAGATTGTTGTAAATCTTGATTTTGTAAACCTTGAGTATGAAATTGATTAAAAGTTTGATTAGATTGTTGAGGTAAACTTTTTTGTTGAGTAGGTGGTTGTTGTTCTGGAATAAAAATAGTAGCAGAATTATCTATTTTTTTAGTAGCTTTTTTACCACCATGCGAAGTGCAAAATTGACAATTATTTTGCAAAGAATGATCTGGTTCTGTTACATTCTTTCCGCATCTTAATCCTTTATGTTCTCCTCTTGATAATAAGTGAGAACAAATATATTTTCCACTATTTAAAATATTATTAAATTCTTCTTCATCGCAATTACCAGTTTTAGATGAAGTTCTAGTTGCAGTTTTGATTGGAACTATAGGTAATTGATTAATATTTTGAAAAGAAGAATTATTATTGTTATTTTTTAATAAGTTATCTAAACATGTCGCAGCATATTGATAATCATTATCACTATATTGTTTACCAGAGATAAGAAGTACTACAGATTTAATAAGTTCAACAGAATTATAAGACATTTTTTATTAAATTATTTTTTTAAATTAATCAATTTTTACAAAAATAATTTTATATATAAAAAATATGAATAAAGTACATATTATATGGGAAAAGATGTTAAAAAAAGTTTTTGAAGATAGATTTAATAAATACATTTCAATTGAAAAAATTAACGAGAATGTTAAAAATGTTATTGATAATTTTAATAGTTTTAATGCAGAATGTTTATATAAAAATTTAGTGTTCTGTAGTTCAGAAACTGTAATATCTTCAATTGCATTAGATTATGCAGAAAGATATATTGATAATTTTTTAGATACATTTAAAAATCCATATTCTGTAGAATTTGATGAATGTGATGATAAAGAATTATTAAAAGATATTATAGAAAAACAAATGATTATTTTTAATCATCAAATTGAAACAATGATTCATTGTAAAACATCTTTATCATTAGAAGAATCATATAATACTATGTCTAAAATATATGATATTGAATATATTCATAATCATACTCCAATTTGGATTCAAGTTTTTGAAGATAATTTTCAAAAAAGATATTACTTAACAATTTCTCAAATTGTTTATATTTCTGTTTTTGGAATAAATCCTCAAAATTCATATAAATTTTCAAGTGATACTATGGAATATTTTTCAACTTTATATCCTCATAGATATAAATGTATGAAAATATTTGAAAAATATCATCCTAAAGGTGTAAAATATCTTTGTTTAATATAAATATATGAAATTTCATATATTTAAGTTGATATGATTTCTAGAAAATTTAGAATTTGTTTATTTTCTTGCTCATTAAATTTTTGATCTCTTAATAAAAATTCAACTACTTTTTGAGCAAATGAATTAATTCCTTCATTTGGAATATAATTTAATCTTACAATATCTTCTTTAATACTTTTCAATAAAGCTAATTCGCTCGGTAAAATATTTCTTTCTTCTTCAATAGAAGGTTTAAATCTTTCATTAGTTATAATTAATGGACCAATATTTTGTAATTGCTGAATCATATTCATTTCAATACCATCATAAATATAATTAATAAGAGCAGTAACATCTCCTTGCATTTGATCATTATAATTTATTAATAAAAATTTATCTTGATTTCTTAAAAGAAAAATAATATTTCTAATAATTTCAGGAAGAAAAAGTAATTCTTTTTTAGCTTCTATATTTGAATTTGTATCTCTAAAAATTGGAAAAGAAATTTTATTCAAAAAACAATAAACATAAAATAAAGATTCTAGGTCATCATAAAAAGTTGGAACACCACCTGTAAGAATATTTAATGATAAATAAGTACTATCATCAATTATTATTTCAGGTTTTGTACCAAATAACGCTAGATTTTTATAATCAATTAAGTAAAAATCTACTATTTGACCTTCTGTATTCCACATAATATCATTTGGTGATATATTATTTGATGTATAAAATCTCAAATGCAAATTCCTTAAGATTACTAAAAATCTTTTAAGAAATTCTAATGGATCATTAGGATAAGTTGTTAAATTTCCATCATATCTAGTAGATATAGTATAGATCATATTATATGTTAAACTATATTCAATAGCATAAAATTTTGTTTTATTTGCAAAACCAGCTATTTTTTTTGATTGATTATAATCAACTTCTTCATTTTTTACTTTATCATTTATCAATTTAATATTCTTGCCACTTTCAATTAATTTTTTTATATCTGGATATACATCAAGATTTGTAAATTTACAAATAAAACGCATAATTCCTCTTTTAGAATTAATATTTTCCAATTCCCATATTTGAGATCTTGAAGTTTTTGCTAAAATTTTAGCTAATTTTAGTTTTATATCTCCATATTCAATTGTTTTTCCTTCTGATGGTTCCATTTTTTAAATAAAAATATTTTTTTTCATATTTTTATAATATTATAAAAATATGAAAAAACCATTTACAATTATATATACTAGTCAACAATGTTCACACTGTAATCATTTTAGAGGCGACGGTAAACCTTCTGAAGATAAAGATTGGAGTCCAACATTAATTAAAAAAATTCTTGAAGGATCAACTTCTGTTTCTGAAATTCATTTAGATAAAATGAAACCTACATTTGATAATATTATTCAATTTAATGAATATACAATTAATGATAATTCTCTAGTAAGGACAATTTTTTCAAAAGAAAATGGTAAAATCAAATATAATGTAGAAGTAAATGGTTTATTTAATTTAGATAAATCCAATCAATTAAAATTATATGTATGGAATTTACAATTACCTGTACAATTGAAAAAAATAAGATCAAATATAATTGAAGGAAAATTGATTTCTCTAATTCTTAAAGAAATTCCAGAAAATGAACATGTTAAAAATATCTTCAATTCAATTAAAAAACGATTAACATTAGAAGAATATGATGAATTATTAGATAATGAATTTGATTTTAAATGGTGGTTGAATAATAATGTTCCTCAAACTTTAGGATTATTGGTACCATTTTACCCTTGTTGGATTTTTGTTGATATAAATGAATGGGTAGAATCACTCAAAACAAAAACAAGACCTATTTATGGGCATGTAAGTTCATGTGAAGTTTTACAGTTAAAAAACGGATCATATGAAGTAAAAATGTTGGATGAGATTGAAGATCCATTAGAAACTCTTAAAAAACTAAATTTAGAGAAATATTCATTAGTTTATAAAAAATAAATGTTTTAAAAAATGTCTTTTTTTTTTAATTGCTATAATAAAAAATATATATTTACATTAAATGAACTTTTTAAATCTGAGATATTCAGAAGTATATATGAAAATGGTTTTGATGATTTTGATGATACTAAACAATATTATATTAATATTAAAGAACTATGTTCACAGTTTTTTGTAGATGAAAATGAACATTATTGGGATTGGATTTATAATGATATGAAAATGAATAGAAATATATTTCCTTATATTTATAATTATGACAAATTATTAAATATCATACCATTTGTTAATTATTTATCTATCAAATATATTATTACAAATATAGCATTTACAATAAATAATAATATATTTACTCTTTACGATATTATGGAAAATTATAATTATATTTTCAATTGTGATTATTTAAATTTAGTAGTTCAACTTTTATTAATTAAAAAATTATTATCAATTAATAATATTATTAATTATCTTAATTTAATAGGATTTACAGAGAAAAACGATAAATATATCGTCGATGATTTTTTAAAAAAAATCAATAATAATATATCTTTATTATCATCTAATAATTTAATAGTAAATATAAAAATTCAAAATAAAATATTTAATGGATGTATAGATAATTTTTTATTATTAAGTAATATGGAAAATATTACTAAAGTATTTATCCCAGATATTTTTTATAAATTAGAAAATATATTTTCTAAATTTAATATTAAAACATTCAAAGATATAATAGATGAAAATTATTTTGATGAAGACGAAGAAGGTTGGGAACATTCAATATATGGATTTAAAGTAATTGTTATCGATTTTAAATCTTCCCTTGATTTCTTATCATTCTTTAATCAAGAATCAATAATTTATGAATTTCTTGATAAATATACAAATAAAAAATATTTAATATTTTCCAATTCATTTTTTTGTGGAAATGAATATAAGTATTTATCATTTGAAGATGATTTTAATTATCCATTTCCTTCAAAAAATAATATAAAATCAAAAGGATTAACTCCTTTATTTAAAATTAAAGATTTAGTTAATAAAAATTATTTTTATAAAAATGATAGTAATATTGTAATTACATATGAAAATAATTTTTTAAATGAGTATATATATGAAAATATTTTTCATATAATTAAAAGCTAAATTATATTTAAATTTATAATAAATTAGAAGGTTCTTGATTAATAAGAAAAATAGTAATTTCACCAAATGTCCCTAATGATGTATCAATACGAAATACATTTGCATCTTTTGCAAAAAATTCAGCAATTCCTCTCGTATTAAATTTTTTCATTAATCCTAAAATTTTAATAATCGATGGTTGAAAAATAAAATGATATATTTTTTTATCATCAATTATACCAAATTCTTTTGAAGGAAGTTCTCTATTATCAGAATGTATAATTAATCCATCTTTATGTACTATAAAATGAGTGGTTGCACTTATTTTATTTGTTTTTGTTAACGTAGCACATTGAAGTGAAAATTCATTACACGGAATTTTCACAAAAGATTGAATATTTGATTCATGAATTGAATTAGAAAAATTACAAATTTCAATATTATATTCTGAAATATTAATCATTGAATGTGAAGGAGAACCGGATGATATCAAAGTACATCTTAAAAATTTTTCATTTTCATATTGAACAATTTTTATTGTATCATTTACTTTAGCTTGTTTAACAAAAGCAGATAACCTTCCTGTTTCAATAGTAACAGCATGAAAATTTTCAGTTTTATTTGAAGATAAATTTAAATCTAAATCATAATAATATAATTTAGATTTATTAAATACAATATCAATAACCATTGATGGTGATGTATTTTCTCCATTACCTTGTTTTATTTTAAAAATATTAATACTATTTTCATTGAAAATTAATGGACAAATATCTACGGCATTTGATAAAAAAGAAAATAACTGTTTTAATGTTTCTGCATCATAAAAAATTACAGAAAAAATTAATCTTTTTTCAGAAGGATTATCTCTAATTATTTTATCTAAATTTTCATCATCATATAAAAGATTATCTTTTAAAAAAATTTTTTTTTCCATTTTTTTAATTATTTTTTTTAAAGATTTTGAAAATTATTATTAAAATAATTATTACTAATTGAATAATTAGTAAAAATATTTTCATCTTCGATAAATATAAGAGTTTCGGGGGGGATAATTTGTTTCACACCTCTAATTATTCTAACTATTTTTAGAGGTAAAAAATGAGTTCTATAATTATTTACCCAAGCTTCAGCAATAATTTTTGAATTGCCTGTTTTTGTTAAATATTTTTCTTCGTATTGTTTTGGTATATATATCTTAGAATCTGCAATTAATTCTGCTAAATCACAAATTAATTTAACTCTTTCGTATATATTCATAAATGGATATATATTATATTTTCTTTTTAATTTATCCTCATCTTCTTCCTCTTCCTCTTCCTCTTCTTCCTCTTCTTCCTCTTCTTCCTCTTTTTCTTCCTCTTTTTCTTCCTCTTTTTCTTCCTCTTTTTCAGCAATAAAATCTTCATTTAATAAAATATCACCATCATCTTCAATTAATTCTTCTTGATATTCTTCATCATAATCTTCAGACTCATTATCATTATATTCTTCATTATATTCTTCATCCATTTTATTTAAATTTAAATAAAAATCAATTTAAATAATAATCTTTTCATATTTAATATCTGCTTTTTCACATATAATACACCATATTTCATTTGTATATTTAATTGTTTCTATTGAAATTGGTATTTTAAAATCATCTAAAAAACAATTATGACCTAAAGAATGCAATATTAAATATCCTAATAATTCCATATTTATTTTTGAAACTCTCGTTTTAATATCTTGATAAATTTTCTGTGTAATAACATATCTATTAACTGCCTGATTAATAATATTTTGATCGAGAATTGGTAATTTCCATCCCCAATATAAATGTCTTATTATATTTTTATTACTATAATATTTTGAATTTTTAGTATCATACATAATACGAATTAATAATTTTTGATTTGGAATAAAAGTTTTTGGATATTTACCATCTATTATATCTTTTCCAGTAGGATAATTATTTTTAATACACCATTCATCAAAAATTAAAAATAAATTTTCATCAATTATATCCCCTGAAATACCCATATAATGATTTAACCATTTATGAAATGCAGCTATAGATTCATTTGTATTAATTGATATTGGTTTATTTATATCATTATATTCTGATGTAGAATATAATGATTCGATTGTATATCCACAAGAACAAATATATAAACCATCTTGATTCATTTCATTATTAGAAATTTTATTATTACAAATTGGACATTTTAAAGATGTATCTTTAAGATATAAAAGATCCAATTCTATTATATTTAATTTTTTAATGACTTGAATATATTGATCAATATATTCAAGTCTTTTGAATATAATTTCTTCATCATCGTTATCTTCTTTTCCTATAGTATAAATACCTTTACTTTTATTAGACATAACAGTAATATAATTGTTTAAAATTGGTATAACAGATATTTTATATTTTCCCCATAAATTACCATATAAAATCCTTTCATATTGTTCTTTTAATATATTTATCTTTTTAGTAATAGATTGAATATCAATAGGACTTAAACTTGAATTAATTGATAATTCCATTAATTCCATTTCTTTTTTAATTAGAGGAGATTTTTTTTTCTCATGAATAAATTTAGCTCTTATTATATTATGAATACACAATAGATTTAAATCTATTGTGTATGTTTTATGAATTAAAAGAGGTTCTTCTTCATAATCTGTTTTACTATCGCAAGTAGGATCAACAAAATTAAATAATTCAAAAATTTTTGAATTATTTAATTCATATTTCTTTAAATATGAAAAATGTATTGGATGGCTATTTCTTCTGACTAATCCTATATTACTCATTTTTATTTTTGTTTTTCTTTAAATAATTTATTGTAAGAAGAAAATTACTAATGCAAATATATAAAGTGTGATAGCATATGTTTCAAAACAACTTTGTATTATTTTACAGAAAAATCTATTTTCAATAGGAATCCATATATGGTAATATGTAAGTAAAATAAAAATCATAGATAGAAAAATTATATGATTTAATTGTTTATCTTCTTTTTTATCATTAAAAAGTTTTAAAAGAGGTAATGATAATAATAAACCAACACTTATAAATGTAATACCAAACACATCTTTTTGTAATTCAAAATTACAATTATTAGCATTGAAAAATCCAACAATAAATATAATTACAGGAATAAAAAGTATAAAATACGCTTCGCTTTTTTGAAAATTATTAATTAAAATTATCATAATCCATAAAAGTAAAAAAATTAAATATATAAATGCAACATAATAATGTGTATCTTCTTCATTCATTTAAATTAAAAAGAAATTTCTTTTTAATATTTTTTAAAAAATATTAAAATCCAGCAAAACTTTCACCACTTTCACCACTTTCACCATTAGATCTTGATCTAACTTGATGATCTCTACTACCACCAAGAGTATGATTTGCTGCTGGAGAATTAGTATGATGAACTTGTGTCATACCAGTAGGTGGATATTGCTGAGGAAATTGATTATGGTGATGAACTGTAGTTGAAATATCTGGTCTTTGAGGTGATGATAATACTGGTGATAAAACACCTTGATATTTCCCTTGCATAACAACACCTTGATTATAGGTTTCTCTAGATAACTGTAATTTTTCCTTAAGAATATTAAGTAAAGTCTTCCATTGTGGACTATTCTTAATAGAATCTAAGGAATCTTTATTACTAAAACCTAGAACACTAAATAGGAAATCTCCATAATTTGTTTCTTGATTGCCTAAAACACTATTAGGAGGATAACCAGAAATAAATAATGTATTTTTAGTAGTAGGTTTAAGATGCAAACCTGCAGTTCTTGAACCTTTTGAAGAATCTGGAAAATCAGCAAAATCAATATACGATTTTCTCTCTTTAAGTTTATTTAATTTTTCATTCTTTTTATTTCTTTGTTCCTGAGTATCACCATCTTGATAAAAGAATCCCATAATAGTAGATAAAACTAAATCACTAGTTTCTTTTGTTCCTGTAATGTAAGTTTGATCTTTTCTATCTTTTTTAACAATTTCATAACTTCTATGATAAGAATTTAATTTTTCAAAATCTTTTCCAACACGACGATTTTGTTTACTTTCAAAAATCTCAAAAGGTGTTTCATCTAATTTAATAAAATTAGCATCAACTGCAATATTATAAACATTATCCAATGTAATAATTTTATCTGAAGCTTCAGCTTTATTCTCCATAATAGTTTTTAAATAATTACTCTTGCTCATTTTTGAGCAATAATTCGTCAAAAGACCAACAAAATAATTACGGATGTCACTATTTTGTTGTACAGAAGAGACAAGCTTTGCTAATTTTTCACCTCCATTAATAGAATCATGATTATAAATACTTTCATATTGAGAAAGATCGAGAGTACTTTCTAATTCAAGAAGATAGTTTTTAATTTCAGCTGTAAAAGTCACAATCATTTCTCTCATAGAATTCTTACCCATAAAACGAAAAACAATTTCACTAGAAGCTAGATGATTTAAAAGTCCAGTAACATCAACATCCCGACTTGTAAATGAACTAGTCGTTAAGCAATAAACACCAAAAATAATCATACTATTATATTCTAATTTTGTAAGTCCAGATGCAAATTTAGATGCAAAATAATTAAGTACATTTTCATAAACTCCTGATGTTTGTAAAAGAGTATTGAATAGATAATAATCATTCTTAGAAAGAGTATCTAATAAAGTAGATGCTTTACTTGATGAATTAACATAAGCATTTTCTTTTTTTTCCGATGTAATACCGTCTTTTACTGTTTTTTTTGTGACTGATTTAAAAGTAATTTTCTTGAAACTACCAGAATTATAATAACGATCTGAAGATTCAACCATTTTTTCAATTGTTTTTTCAATTCTTTCTTGAAATCCAACACCTTTCGCTAATTGTTTAGAAGGTGATAAAGTCTTTACAGGTGAAGCCATAGTAGTAAATTGTTGTTGATTATTCATTTTTTAATAATTCTTCTCTTTATAGAAAAATAATTTTTATAATTTTTAAATTTAAAAATTATTTTTCTATGATTTTTAAAAGTGTCTTATAACTTTTTGAAAACTTCTGTTTATCAAAACCTTCAATAATAAAATCACTTTTATTTATTTTTTTACCTGTAATACATAAAGAAAGATAATAAAATGATATTGCCATAGCCATATCATTTGGATTATCTTGAAGTATAATTTTATATTTTTTACATAATTCATCTGTAAAAATTTCTACATTCTCAATTAATTTAGGTAAATCCCCATCAAATAAAATTTTTTGACAGAAAGAAGTAATAATTTTACTAATATAGTTTTTAGGTGAAATGATAATAATAGGAATAGTTACAGATAAATGAGATAAAGCAGATTGTGTAGAATTAGTTCCTGATAATAACCCACTAACTTTTTGTAAATTTATTTTTAAAATTTTATTTAATTCGATTGGATCAAAAGGTATTGATAAAGTTGCATACCCAAGTATAATTAATGAAAATAGGTGTTCATTTGTAATTTTTCCTGATATTTTACCAATTGTATCTAAATTATTTTGAATCCAAGTAATAACATCTATATTAATATTTAAATTTAATAATCTATCAATATAAGTAACTTTAGGTAAAATTTGCTTTTTAAGAGAATAATTTTCATAATATGTTATAACATTATCTAATTCTGACATTTTTAATTATTTAAAGAAAAATAAAAATCAATTTATAAATTGATTTTTAAAATTATATATGTAAAATGGCAATAAGAATATCTTTTAGTAAAATAGATAAAATATTAGGTGAAAAAATACTTGAAGAAACAACAGTTACAGAAACGAAATCATTTGTTCCAGGTATAAAATATCAAAGTAATTCTCTTAAAGTTCAAATGTTTAAAGATATAGGTGATGATATTCTTTTACCATTTTATTATGCTAAACAATTAGGATTTGATCATAGTAAAGATAGAAAGAAAAATTGGATTCAATTTCCCAATAAATTTTCATATTTAGGAGTAATGAGAGAACATCAAAATGAAATTTTACAAGAAGCATTACCTTTTCTTGTTAAAAATAATTCTGTTATTATTGGAACACCTCCAGGATCAGGAAAAACAATTATGGCTAGTAAATTATGGTATGAAATGGGTCTTTTAGGTATTGTTATTATTAATAGAATTGAAATACATAAAGGTTGGGTAAATACATTTAAAAAGGTATGTCCAGATTGTGTAATTTGGATACCTGGACAAAAAATGCCTGATAAAATGCCAAATATTATTATTTCAATGGATAGTCAAGTATTAAATATTCCAGAAGAAATACGAATGAGAATAGGAACTGTTATTTTTGATGAAATTCATCTTCTATGTACTCAAACTAGAAATGAATTGTTTCTATCATTTGAGCCTAAATATGTTATTATGGAAAGTGCAACATTAGAAATGGATAACGGAATGCATAAAATGGCAACATTAATATCAGGGCCCGAAGGTGTTTTTAGAATTTCTAAAATACCATATAATGTTTATGTTATAAATACTGGAATATTTGGAAATCAAGAATATGGAAAATCAGGAATGATATCAGCTTCTCTTCAAAAATCATTAGCTGAAAATCCAGAAAGACAAAATATGATATTGAAGATTATATTAAATAATCTTCATAGAAAATTTATGGTAATGTATCGCGTTAAAGCTGGTATCGAAGAATTTGTTACTAAATGCATAGATAATGGGATTGAAGCCGATTCATTGTATGGAACTAAAAAAAGATATAAAAATTCAAAAGTATTAGTTGGTACTGTACCAAAGATGGGAACTGGTTTTGATGAAGAAAATGCATGTGCTGATTTCTATTTAAATCCTGAAAAAAGTAATACAATGATTATAGTTAATTCTATTAAAAAATGGCAATTATATGAACAAGTAAGAGGTAGAGTAATGAGAAGTGATAATCCATGTATTATTTGGTTAATGGATGATAATCCTTCAGGGGAAAGACATTTTAATGGTTTAAAAAAATGGTTCAAAGAAACAAATGGTAATATTGTATATGTAAATGATATTGAAAATTTTAAAATTGAATAGTAATATTAAGTGAAATTTCACTTAATTGTTTTTTTGATTTGTCTTATATTTTTTCTAATTATTTGATTCAAAATATAAAAAATATATAGTAAGAAAATTAAGTGAAATTTCATTTAATTGTTTTTTGATTTGTCTTATATTTTTTATATTTTGAATCAAATAATTAGAAAAATATATAGTAAGAAAAAAGTTAAGTTTTTTGATTTGTCTTATATTTTTTATATTTCGAATCAA
>Ga0209777_10005569_pt1 | contig 14444 bp, 8 predicted proteins | sample FrelakmetHBP12HB_FD_187147 | JGI IMG/M metagenome (GOLD analysis project Ga0209777, IMG submission 187147) | Freshwater lake sediment microbial communities from the University of Notre Dame, USA, for methane emissions studies -HBP12 HB (SPAdes)... | ecosystem: Environmental > Aquatic >...
GGTCCTGCCCGCCGCGCCGATGGTGGTGACGGTCCGGGCCGGCCCCGCCTCGAAGAGGTCGGGGTGCTGCGAGGCGAACGGCCCGCTGAGGTAAAGGAACCGCGTTCCGGCGGTGTCCAGGGCGAAGCCGCCCTCGTGGGCCCCGCCGAGGACCGCCCGCACGGTCGGCCGCCCGTTCTCGATCGTCAGCTTCTCGACCGTCGCGCCCGCCGGCGGCTTGAAGCGGGCCGGGTTGTGGAACGTGATCGACTTGGCCTCCCAGTCCACGGTGAACGGGGCCTGGCTCCAGAGGTCCGCCCCGAGCACGCCGCCGAGGTCCATCCCGAGCGGCGCCGACAGCACCTTCAGGTCCTGATCGATCACGGTGTGGGCGCCCATCGTGAGATCGCCGAGCGAGAGCGAGTCGACCTTGCGGAACGCGACGGCACGCGTCCCTCCGAGCCCCTGGAGTTGGCCCTGCCCCGTCACGGGCAGGTTGAGCGCGAGGGCCGTCTTTGTCGCGATCATGGTCAACTGGCCGCCCGTATCCACGATGAACCATCCGGCGTCCTCGTCGTTGAGCTTGACCTTCGCGAACAGGAAGTGCCCGCCGCGCTCGACCGGGACCGCGATGCTGTCCTGCCCCTCGGCAAACTTGATGAGGCCCGCCGCCGCGGCGACCGCCGCACCGACCAGGTTCGGGCGCCACGCGGGCTTTCCGGCCGCCAGGGCCGGCGCGGCCGCCGGGGCATCGCCGAGCCACTTGTCGAGGGCGTCGGCCTCCTCGGCCCCGACGAGCCACTCGTGCTTGCGGCCCTCGATGTAGCGGACCGTCAGCGGCACGCCGGCCTTCTGCCACTCCGGCTCCACGCGTTTCCATAACGGCGATCCGACGTCGGCCGTGCCCACAAGGACGAACATCGGGACCTTCCGGGCCGCCTCGCTTTTCGGAAGCTCGATCGCACTCTGCTGCGGGCCAACCATGGCGTGGATCGGATAGGCCGCATCGAGCACGAGGCCCCCCAGGCCCTCGGGATTCGTGCTCCAGAGTTCCATGGCCATCTGCCCGCCGGCGCTGAAGCCCATGAGGACCGGCCGGTCGTCGCTGATCCCGTCGATCTTCGACACCACGTCGAGCGTCTTCGAGAGCCGGACGGAATCGTCGCCGCCCCAGAACCGGAAATCTTTCTTCGTAAAGACGAGGAGCGCGTAGCCGCGCTGGATGAAGCGCGTCGTCATCGCCTCGACCTGCTTATTCATCGACCCGCCCGACGGGTGCAACCAGACGAGCAGGCGGTTCGGTTTTTCCTTCGTGGCGTCCGGGCTCATTCGCAACCGATATGCCAGGCCGCCTTCCGGCTTCTCTTCGACGGTCTTGACGCCGGCGATATCCTCGCCCTTGTCGGTGCGCGCGGCGTCGTTGGCTTTCACCTTCGCCAAGGCGTCGGCGAACCGCTTGTCGTCGCGCAAGGACGCCAGGTCGGCGTCCTTCTCCATCGTCGCGACGTCGTTGAAGCCGCACTCCGCGGCCTTGGCGAGCGCGGCCAAGGCATCGTCCTTCTTGTCCAGGTGGGCCAGCGAGCACGCGAGGTTGTAGTACGGCTCGGCGGCCTGCGGCACGATCTCGGACATCTTGCGGCAGGCGGCGGCGGCCTCGTCCCACTTCTTCTGGTCGAAGAAGCCCTTGAGCTCGCCGTTCAGGCGGACGAACTCGCGCGCCTTGTCCTGGGCGGACATTTCGGGCGGTTTCGGGGCGTCTTCGGCGCGGGCGAAGCTCGGCATCGTCATCAGGCAGAAGCCCACTGCCGCGGCTAAGTACAGTTTACGCATATATAGCTCCTTGTTAATAACACCTACGGCATCGCCCCGCAAGCGGGGCGGCGAAGTATGTTAGAAGCCTAAGTCATTACCTTCGTGCGTCGCCAGGCCGATCTGCTCACGGTCGCCGCGGCGGCCATTGTACCAGAGCATCCATCGGCCGCCGTCCAAGAGGGCGAACGGTTTGTAGCACGCATCGTGATCCCACTGGTCCTTGCCCGGCCGAAGAATCGGGTTGGCGGGATGGCGCTGCCAGCCCGTAATCCCATCCTTCGAGCGCGCCAGGCCGATCTGGGCACGGTGCTCGTCGCGGAACCCGATGTAGAACATCAGGTATCCGTCGCCCTGCCTCACGACCTGGGCCGCCGTCACCTTGTGCTGCTCCCACTCCCGCGACGGGTCGGCCGCGAAGATCGGGTTCTTATCATACTTCGTCCACGCGAGGCCGTCGGGGCTTGTCGCGTAGCCGAGGGCGTCGGGCTCGTACTGCTCGCCGCCCGAGTACCACATCCTGAAGCGCTTCGCCGCCTCGTCCCATTCCACGTGCGGGCACATCACCGCGACCTTCTCCCACGGCTTGTCGGGCGAGAGGACGGGCTTCTCGCTCATCCGCCGCCAGGCCTTGCCGTCGGGGCTCGTTGCATAGCCGATCGAGGAGTGCCCCCGCGCCTGGCCCGTGTACCACATCTGATAGAGGTCGCCGCGCTTGAGGACCACGGGGCGGTTAATGTCCGCCTCCCAGTCGGTGCCCTTGTTCGGGCCGAGGACGATTTCGGGCGGACCCCAGTGGATGCCATCCGCGCTGTCCATCAGGGCGATGCTCACCTTGGGCCGCCACGAGAACCACATGCGGAACCGGCCGGCGTCCTTCATGACCGACACATCGAAGCACGTGCCGAGGTCGCCGCCGAGGACCGGGTTCGCCTCGGACTTCCGCCACCCGGCGGCCGCCTCGGCGTCGGGATCGGCCGCCCTGCCGGTACACTTCCGGATCGCCTCGATCTCGGCGGGGCGATACGGCGTCCCGTCCTTGCGGAAGAGGTCGTGGAACCAGACGTCCGGCTCCGGCGCGCCGCGCTTGGAGGCCCAGCCGAACTGGCACTGGATGCGGCCGTTCACGAGGCCCCACATCAGGCACCCGACGCCCTCGGCCTTGAAGAGCGGCAGGTCGGTCTCGATCTTCGAGCCCTGGAGCCGCGCCATCCACTCCGTGCAGATCACCGGCCGCTTATAGGCATTGAACTCCGCGAGGGCCGCCTTCATCCCGCCGTAGTCCGTGTAGCGGTGGAACGAGATCACGTCCGACTGATCGAGCATCACCTTATTGAGATCCGCCATGCCCGACCACACGGAGGTCGTGAGCGGCTGCTCGGGCGTGGCCGCGCGGGCCCATGCGAACGTTGCCTCCAGGAGGCCCAGGCTCTTCGACCCCATGCCGGTGTTGCCCGGCTCGTTGTAGAGGTCCCAGAGGAGCACCCGCTTGTCGCGGCCGAACGTGCCGACGACGTCCTTCACGTATTTCTCGAGGTCGGGCCACGCCGCCTTGTCCGCGACCTCCTTCAGGCCCGGGCTCGGCGTCCAGCTCGGTGCGATCATCCCGGGGATCGGCTCGCGCTGCTTGCCGAGGACGGGCTCGGTCTGCGGCGGATCGCCGAAGGCGCAATCGTCGAAGAGGACCACGACCGTCGCGATCTTGTGCTTGTCGGCGAGTGTAAGGAACCGGTCGATCCGTACTTTCAGGCCCTCCGGATCGTTCTTCCACACGAGGTACTGGACGAACACGCGGCACGTATTGAATCCGATTCCCTGGGCCCAGCCGAGCTCGCGGCCGATTGTCGGCTCGTCGAACGTCTCGGCCGCCCAGAACTCGGTCGTGTTGCACGCGGTGCTCGGAACGTAGTTGAAGCCGCAGGGCCAGGGGCGCTTCTTGTACCACTCCCAGGCTTTCTCGGCGGTCCAGCGCTCGGGCGCCGGGGCGGCTGCCGCACTCGCAGCACCGGCAAGCAGCGCCGCCCCGAACGCCATCACAAGTGTAGTATTCGGCATATATCCTCGCTCATGTTAACGGCCGCGCCCCGCAAGCGGGGCGGCTGAATGTGGCACAACCGCCCGCTGAAAGAACACTCTTACAGCCTTCCCGCCGCCGCAAACGCCTCCTTGGCCGCAAAGTACGCCGGCTTGAACGAGAACGGGTATGCGATCACGGCGTCGGACATCTGAGGCCAGCAGTCGGCCAGGTTCCACAGGAGGATGCCGCCGCAGTCCTTCCGCGAGGCGCAGTACGCGACCCATCGGCGGAACGCCTCGGCGTGGAGCTGCTGCGAGACGGCCACGTATTCCTCCAGGCTCTGCGGCGCCGGGCGGCCGCAGGACTTCAGGTTGTCGGCCAGGGCCTTCATCCCGCGGAAAAAGCGGACGCGCAGGCAGTCGGCCGCGTGGAAGTCCCACACCTTCCCCTCCGGAGGCCACGGCGGCGCGTCCCCGAGGTAGCCCAGGACCACGTCGACGTTGGGCAGCGAGAGGAACCCCGTCTCCGAAACGAACTTCGCCCGGTGCTCGGTAAAGTAAGGGTCCTCATAGCTGCGCCCGTGGTACCACAAGTGGGCCTCGGAGTCGGTGTCGTCGTTGTACCGGCGCTGGGCGGGCGAATGCGGGCTCGAGGGGATATACGGCGTCTTCGCGTCGAACCGCGCGAGCACCTCGGGAATGACGCCGCGTGTGATCCGGTTGCCGTCGGCCTCCTTCATGCTCGGGTACATGGCGTCGCACTCGTTGTCGCCGCTCCAGAGGGCCAGGCTCGCGTGGCCGCGCAGCGACCGCACGACGTGCTCGGCCTCGGCCCGCATCTCGGCCAGGAACGCCTCGTCCAGCGGATACTTCGAGCACGCCATCATGAAGTCCTGGTAGACGAGGAGTCCCAGGCGGTCGCAGGCCTCGAAGAAGTCGTCGGGCTCGTAGACGCCGCCGCCCCAGATGCGAAGCATGTTCGCGCCGCAGGCCCAGGCCGCCTCCAGCAGGTCCTGCCGGCGGCCGGCGGTCGTCCGCGCAAAGATCGCGTCGGGCGGCGTCCAGTTCCAGCCGCGCATGAAGATCTCGCGGCCGTTCACGCGGAACTGGAACCGATGCCCATCGTCGGACGTCGGCGAACGGTCCAGTTCGATCGTCCGGACGCCGAACTGCCCGGCCCGCTCGTCGATCGCGCGCCCATTGGGGCCCACGACGCGGACGTGCCACGGGTACAAGTGCGGCATGCCCGAGCCATTCGGCCACCAGAGCTGGGGGTCCTCGATCCGCCACTCGAAGCGGACCTCGTGCCGGCCCGGGCCCGCGGGAAGGTTATGGCGCAGCGTTTTCGCGCCTACCCCGAACTCCACGCGGAGGCCGGCCGCGGCCCCGGCGAGGGCCTCGACCTCGACGATCGCTTCCATGTCGGCGGCCGTCGCCCCCTGACCCGCGGGCGACACGAGGGCCCGCGTCCGGATGCAGGCGTCGCTCACTCGGGCGCCGTCGATCGCCACGAGCTCGACCGGTTTCCAGATGCCGATCGTCACGAGGCGCGGCGCGATGTCCCAGCCGAAGCTCATCTGGGCCTTGCGGCAAAGCGGGCGCGGGAATCCCCACGCCGCCGTCTGGCGCGAGGGCCGGTCCAGCGGCGCGAAGAGCGGCGATTCGAGCCGCACGGCCAGGACGCTCGTGGTGCCGCGCGGCAGCCAGCCCGTCACGTCGACCTCGAGCGGCCGGAACATGTTGGCGTGCCGCGCGACCTCCCGGCCGTTCACGTAAACGGTCGCAAAACAGTCCAGGCCGTGGAAGACGAGTCGCGTCGCGCGGCCGGGCTCCTCCGGCCAGTCGGCCGGCACGGCGAAGCGCGTCCGGTACCACCAGTCCTTCTGCTCCATCCAAAGGACGGCGTCGCTGTTGGTGCCCACGAACGGGTCCGGGATGAGGCCGGCCCGCATGAGATCGAGATGAACGTCGCCGGGCACTTCGGCCCTGTGCCAGAGGGAATCGTCGAAGCCGGGCGCGGCGAATTCCGCCAGGCGCTCCCCGTACTCCGTCCACGTCATGCGCCAGGACGAGTCGATGCCGAGTCGCTGCATGGGCCATCCTCCGCTAACCGAACCGTGTGTTGGTCACATGCTAGCTATTCGAGAGGCGGAGTCAATAAGCGGGGTGCCATGCTTTCGCGCCGTTGCGAAAGCATGCTCTCTGCGTTGCTATACCCATGCTTTCGCAACAGCGCGAAAGCATGGCACCCTGGCTTTGCGCTGTCCTCTGTTGCGGCGGGCTCCTATAATTCCGCCGTATGCGTGACAAGAAACCGGGAGCGGAATCGCGAAAAAACGCCTCGCGCGGCAGCCGGCGCGGCGGCGGCCGGATGGAGCCCGGCCGGATGACCCGCCGGGGGCTCCTCAAGTCGGCCCTGGGAATCCTCATCGCCGGGACCGCCGGAAGCGTCTACGCCCGCTGGGTCGAGCCGACATGGCTCAGCGTCACCCACACGGACCTGGCGATCCCCCGCCTGCCCGCCGCGTGGGAAGGGACGCGGATCATCCAGGTTTCCGACATCCACGTCGGCGATTCGGTGCCCGACTCCTACCTGGCACACGCGTTCGATCAGGTCATGGAACTGGACTCGGCGCTGGTGGTTATCACCGGCGACTTCGCGACCCGTCCCGCCGAGACCCACGAAGGTCGGCTGCTCGATTTGCTCTCACGCCTGGCCCCTCTCCTGGGCGTGTTCGGCTGCCTCGGGAACCACGAGTACGGGCTGTACGAGCAGGTAGTCAGGGCGGATCCGCATCCCGTGGTCGAGCATCTGCGGCGGAGTAACGTCCACTTGTTTCAGAATGACGCGGCCAAGGTAACCCGCGACGGGGCCGACCTCTGGATCGTCGGTCTGGACGATCTCTGGGCCGGCCGGCTGGACCCCCAGTCGGCGATCGCCAAGGTTCCCCCGGGCGCGGCGACGCTGACCCTGTGCCACAACCCCGACGGTGCGGACGCGTGCGCCGCCGCCGGGTGCGAGACGGTCCTCTGCGGACACACGCACGGCGGACAGATCCATCTGCCCCTTATCGGCCCGGCTTACGTACCGGTGGTGAACAAGCGCCGGTACGCCGGGTTCTACCAGGTGGGCGGCGCCCAGGTCTACGTCAATCGGGGGCTGGGGTGGGTCGTCCGGGCGCGATTCGCCTGCCGGCCGGAGATCACGGTTTTCACGTTGCGCGGCAAAGCGTAGGGTCAGGAGCCCTATCCTTCAGGCTCCTGACCCTTTTGTTGTAGCCGCGCGCAGAGTAAGGGGTCAGGAGCCTTGCGGATAGGGCTCCTGACCCCTTTGAGGTCCTCGGCCTGTGGCCGAAAATGGACCTCTAGCCTTGCGTGGACGGCGTCGTCGGCGTTGTGTGCGTTGCCTGCTGTGGCTGTTGCGGCTGGGCGGGAGGAGGAGGCGTCGGCTGCTGCTGCGACGCGTTCACCACCTCGTTCTCGACGTCCTTGAGGCCCTTCTTGAACTCAACGATGCCCTTGCCCAGACTCCGCCCCACTTCCGGCAGGCGCCGCCCGAAGAACAGGAGGGCGATCACGCCGATCACCATCCACTCAAAAGGTCCTGGTACCCATGCCAAGATGGTCACTGTCTCTCCTCCTCTATTGACCTGTTCATTCTAAGGCGACTTAGCCCCGGGGTCAACGCAAATCAAACGCACCTGCGGTCCTCGCCGCGGCTCACGGCTTCGCGCCTCTGGCGGAGCCAGTCGATCCAGCGATCCATCCCGTCGCCCGTGCGGCACGAGAGCTCCAGGATGGGCACGTCCGGCTTGAGTTCCCTCACGAAGCCGCGGAACGCTTCCCGCGAGAAGCCTGCCGCCTGCTCCATGTCGATCTTGTTCAGCACGACACAGTCGGCCGCATGGAACATGATCGGGTACTTAATGGGCTTGTCGTCCCCTTCCGGGGTGCTCGCCAGGACGACCCGGGCGTGCTCACCCAGATCAAACTCGGCCGGGCACACAAGGTTCCCCACGTTCTCGATAAACAGGATGTCCAGGTCCTCGAGGTTGAACCGCGTGAGGGCCTCGGCCACCTGGACGGCGCTCAGGTGGCACCCGCCGCCCGTGTTGATCTGGTGGGTCGGGATGCCGGCCCGGCGAAGGCGCTCGGCGTCGCGGTCGGTCGCGAGGTCGCCCTCGATGGCCGCCAGGCGAAGCTCCTTGCCGAGCCGCCGCGCGGTCTCCTCGAGAAGGGTGGTCTTCCCCGCCCCGGGCGAGCTCATCAGGTTCGGCACGAACACGCGGGCCTTGTCGAACTGCCGCGCCAGGTCCGCGGCCGCGCGGTCGTTCTCCGACAGCACGCGGGCGCTAAGCCGGATCTTCTTCGCCATCCTCGGTCACCTCCAGCGATTCCAGGAGAAGGCTCTTGCCGCGGCAGATCTCCGCGTCCGTCTCGCCGCAGGCCGGGCAGCGGAACGACAGATGCTCCGGCTCGAACTCGCGGCCGCAGGCCTTGCATCGTACCGCGAGCGGCTCGCGGCGGATGCGAATATCCGCCTTGGGCCATGCCGAATCCTCGGCCGCCAGCCGCAAGGCGAACTCCAGCGATTCCGGGTCGGCCCCGCTGAACGCACCCACGACGATCTGAATGGCCGACACGCGGCCTTTCTGGCCCGCCATGGCCGCGTCGACCTGCCGCCAGACCGCCTCGGCCAGGGCCACCTCGTGCATGGTCCGCTCCGCTGGCTGTGTTTCAAGAAAGCATCCTCTGATTCCAGTCAGTATTCACGCCGGACGACGGCACGTCCAGCATGAAATCGGGGCCGCCGTCGGAGGATGCGCCGCCGCCGGCCTGCCCTGCCTTCGGCTCTGAGGCTCAGGCTCGAAGAGAGCCCGCCGAAGGGCCGCCGGGAATTCGATTTCACCCCCGAATGTTACGTGTGTGTACGTAAGAAGATCTATTATAATGTCGAGGCCCGTTTTAGCACGCGGTTTGCACCAAACGGTGCCCCATCGGGAACAAACCACTACCGGTTGATCCTGGATCGCCGGGAAAGTAACACCTTGGGGGCCTGTCACGCCTCTATTAGGAGCGGCCTTGACTCCGCCGGACGATCCGGCTAGCGTGTCGGCATGGCTCGCTGCGGCCGGTGCCATCCGGCGGCCGCGAACGCCAATCCTCGCACCGGTTCGCCGGAAGGGAAAACAGTATTCCGCCCCCCGATATCTCCGGGCCGTGGAAGGCGCGGCCGATCTTCATCAGTTCCACGTTTAAGGATATGCAGAGAGAGCGAGACCACCTCTGCCGCTATGTCTTTCCGCGCCTGGAGGAGGAACTCCGCAAGCGCCGCCACCAGCTCGAACCCATCGACCTGCGCCTCGGCGTCGAAACCGCCCAACTCGGCACCGAGGAGGCCCGGGAGCTGCTGGTCCTGAAGGTCTGCCTGACCGAGATCCAGCGCAGCCGCCCGTTCCTGCTGGTCGTCCTGGGGGACCGCTACGGCTGGGTGCCGCCGGAGGATCGCATGGCCGCCGCCACGCAGGAGGCCGGCTTCAAGGCCGATGTGCGCGGCAAGAGCGTCACCGCCCTGGAAATCGAGTTCGGCGTGCTCAAGGAACACCCCGACCAGCGCCGCCGCAGCTTCTTCTACCTGCGCGACCCGCTGCCCTACGAAACGATGCCGCCCGCCGTCGCCGCCGACTACAGCGACGCCCATTCTCCCGACCCGGCCGTTCGCGCCCGCCACGCCAAGCTCCAGGCCCTCAAGGCGCAGCTTGCCGCCGATCCGGAACTCGGCCCGCGCGTCCACCGATACCACGCCGACTGGGACGCCGCACGGAATGGCGTCACCGGCCTGGAGGCCTGGGCCGAGATGGTCTTTCAGCATCTCTGGCGCGAACTTGATGAGGAGACTCGCGCGTTCGCCAGCCAGCCCCCGCCCACCGAGGACGCCCAGGAACGCGCCGCGCTGGTCGAGTTCGTCGAACACCGTCGCCGCCACTTCACCGGCCGGGAAGAGTTGCTGGGCCAGTTGCTCGCGCTCGCCCGTTCCCCGGCCGTGCCCGCGGGGTCCGCCGTCGCCGGCGCGGCCTGGGGCGCGTGCCTGGCGGGCAGCCCCGGCTCGGGCAAGAGCGCCGTGTTTGCCGAGTTGTGGCAAAGGCTCTCCGCCGATCCCGCCGCGCTCATCCTGGCCAACGCCGCCGGCGCCACGCCGCGCGGTTCGCAGGTAGACGCCATGCTCCGCCGCTTCATCCAGGAACTGGCCGACTTCCTCAAGGCCGCCAATCCCCTGCCCGAGAAGGCCGGCCCCGACGACGTCGACGCCGCCTTTGCATCGCTTCTGGCCCGCGCCGCCGCCAGGACGCGCGTGGTGGTGCTCCTGGACGCCCTGGACCAGTTCGAGCCAACGCCCCGCGGCGAGCACCTCACGTGGCTGCGACCCAGGCAGTGGCCCGCCAACGCCCGCCTCATCGCCACGGCCCTGCCCGGAGTCGCCGCCACGGCGCTATCCCAGTTCTCTGGCATCGAGCCACTGAACTTGCCACCGCTCACCGCGGCGGACGCTGCCGAGATCGGCAAACAAGTCTGGAAACGCTATCACCGCGAGTTGAGCCCCGACGTGCTCCGCGTACTCACGGAGAAGCTTCTGCCGGACGGGACGGCCGCCTGCGGCAACCCCCTGTGGCTGACGTTGGCCCTGGAACAGCTCAACCTGCTCGACGCCGACGACTTTGCCCGGGCCGACCGGGACTTCAGCGGGTCGCCCGCCCAACGCCTGCACGCCCTCGTGCTGGATACCGCCCGCCGAATGCCGCCCGGCGTGCCGGAACTGTACGACTGGTTGCTGGCTTACACCGAGAAGGCCTACGGCCAGGCCCACGCCCGCGCGTTCGCCGCCATCATTGCCCTGGGCCGTTTCGGCTGGCGCGAGGCCGACCTCTTGCCGCTGGTGCCGCGCGTGGAGGAGCTGCTGTTTCCGGGGCAGGCGGCGACGAAGCTTGACGAACTGAACCTGGCGGCACTGCGGCGCGGCTTCCGCGCCCACTTGGCCCGGCGCGGGGCGGCGGGGCAACTGGACTTCTTCCACGCCCAGATGCGCCAGGCCGTGCGGCACCGCGCGTTGGGCGATCCGGAACTGGTCCGGCGGGTCCACCGCGCCATCGCCGATCACCTTGAAACCCTTCCGGCGGACGATCCGCTGCGCGAGACGGAACTGATGGTCCATCTGATCGAGGGTGACGACCCGGCTAGGGCCGCGAGGCTCTATGCGGACTTGCCGAATCCATCGCGAGGACTGAATGGCGCCACTGCGGCATTGGCCCGCCACATCGCGCTGGGGGCCGGCCAGCGTCCCAACCCCAGCGTGCCGTGGATTGCAAGCCTGTTGGTCCAATCGGGCCTTACCCCCCAACAAGTCGCCAATCTGGGCAACCGTTTCAATTTCGATCTTGACGATGCGATCGAAAACACCGCCGATCTGTCCACTCGCAGATCCCTCCTGGACGCCGCCCAGCAGGCCCTTCGGCGGCTGGCGGTTCATGACCCCGGGAATGCCGACTGGCAGCTCAACCTGTCCGCCAGCCACAGCAAGGTGGGCAACTTGCTGGTGGTGCACGGAGATGCGCCGGGGGCTTTGGAGGAATACCGCGCCTCTCTGGCCATCGCAGAACGTTTGGTGGCCCAGGACCCCACCAACGTCGAATGGCAGCGTTACCTGTCCGTCGGCCATGACAAGGTGGGCGACGTGCTGTTGGCGCAGGGTGACGCCGCGGGGGCTTTGAGCGAGCACCGGAACTCCATGGCTATCGAAGAGCGTCTGGCAGCCCAGGACCCCACCAACGCCATCTGGCAGCGCGACCTGTCCGTCACCCACGGGAGAGTGGGCCATGTGCTGCTTAGGCAGGGGGACGCGGCAGGGGCTTTGGTGGAATACCGGGCCTCTCTGACCATCCGCGCGCGTCTGGCGGCCCAAGATCCCACTAACGTCGACTGGCAACGCGACCTGTCCGCCAGCCACGGCGGTGTAGGCGACTTGCTGCTGGCGCAGGGGGACGTGGCGGGGGCTCTAGAAGAATACCGTGCTTTTCTGGCCATCGCCGAGCGTTTGGGGGTCAAGGACCCAACAAACAACCTCTGGCAGCGCGGCTTGGCCGTCAGCCATGGCAGAGTAGGCAACGTGCTTCTGGCGCTGGGGGACGCGGCGGGGGCTTTGCGGGAATACCGGGCCTCCCTGGCCATCGACAAGCGTCTGGCCGCCCAGGACCCCACCAACGCCGACAGTCAGCGCTACCTGTCCGTCGGCCACAATAACGTGGGCAACGTGCTGTTGGCGCAGGGGGACGCGGCGGGGGCTTCGAGGGAGTACGGGGCCTCCCTGGCCATCGACAAGCGTCTGGCCGCCCAGGACCCCACCAACGCCGACTGGCAGCGCAACCTGTCCGTCGGCCACAGCAAGATGGGCGACGTGCTGCTGGCGCAGGGGGATGCGGCGGGGGCTTTGGGGGAATACCGGGCCGGCCTAGCCATCGCTGAGCGTCTGACGGCTGAGGACCCCACCAACGCCGAGTGGCAGCGCGACCTGTCCATCACCCACGAGAAGGTGGGCGACATGCTGCTCGCGCAGGGGGACGCGGCGGGGGCTTTGGGGGAATACCGGGCAGGCTTGGCCATCCACGAGCGTCTGGCAGCCCGGGATCCCACCAACGCCGACTGGCAAAGCGACCTGTGGGTGTCATATTGGGGCATGGCGAATCTGGCGGAGAAGAGCCGGCGGGCCGATGAGGCGAAAACGTACTGGCGCAAGGCCCACGACACGCTGGCCGGCATGAAGCGGAAGGGCCTCTTCATCTCCCCGCAAGACGAGGGTTTCCTCCTACAACTCCGCGCGAAGGTAAACGGATAGGCGGGTGGCATGGTCAATCCCCGGCCGTTCGGGGGATGACCATGCCGGCGACTCGGATCGCCGGGGCGCCGCGGAGCATGGTCACCCCCAAACATCGGGGGATGACCCTGCCACCCGGGGTCGCCCCTGCGAAGGCCAAGGCACGGCGAACCGCAGCATAGCGGCCCGCCTTCACTTCGACATTCTCAGATCCTTGTTCGGTATTCTGCGGTTCGATGTTTTTCGGCCGACGGGACGGGACCATCGGGACACCCTGCTGATTTCCGTTCCGGCCGCACCGTCGCCCCGATGGGGCTCTGGAGAGAAAAGAAAGAAGTCCGGGACGCGGGGCGACGAGGACCACGGGCTTCGCCCGTGGCTACCCGCCTTCGTGCCTTGCGGCACTCTGGAAGGAAGTGACGATCCGAACGGCAAAGGGGTCAGGAGCCCTATCCGTCAGGCTCCTGACCCCTTCCTGCCGTACGACCTGCGGCGCATGGCCCGTGGCGGATCGAACGGCAAAGGGGTCAGGAGCCTTATCCGTCAGGCTCCTGACCCCTTCCGTGCCCTGTGACTTTCCGCGCCGTTACTCGAAGACGAGCCGCGTGCCGGTGTTTGAGTTGAGCAGGTAGATGGCGTAGGCCTCCACCTGGCCGTCGCCCGAGAGGTCGACGATCACCAGGTTCACCGTCGGGCTGCCCGTCGCGGCAGACTTGTCCAGGACCCCTTTCTCGTCGAACACGAGGTAGAAGGCGGACGTGGTCGTGCTGACCTGCTGTTTCATCTTGGTCAGCATGGTGGACCGGTAGTCGGCGGCCGACGGGTCGGTGGGCAGGCTCGTCGGCATGTTGTTAAGGACCACCATCCGGTCCCCCAGCGACAACTCCCCCTGGCCCGAAACGGCCTTCGTGTTGGTCGACGACCAGTTGCTCGAGCCGGCGGCGAGGTACTCCAGGGTGAGGATCGTCTTGGGCCCCGCGCCCCCCCCCGAGACGGCCGACGGCCGGTCGAACTTGATCCGCGTCTTCACGCGGTTGGTGACGGCATAGTCGCGGGCCTCGTTGCAGATCGACTGGAGCACCGGCAGGGCGGCGTTGGGCCCCCGCGCCTGGCCGACCATGGAGAGCACGCCGAAGGACCCCACGACGAGGATCAGCATGACGCCGATGACCGCCAGGAGCTCCACCAGCGTGAAGCCCCTCCGGACCGGACGCCGGCGCACCAATTGGATTCTAGTTATCATAGTTCGTTAGCATTTCAGTGGCCGCGGCGTCGGCGCCCCGGGGGCCCTGCGAGCTCAACTTGGGCTTCAGGTGTTTGATGGTCGAAGCCGTGTCTGGCATGTCATACAGGATCGGGCGCCCCCAGCCGTCGGCGTAGGCCTGGAAGAACGTCCCCGTGGTTCCGATGGGGACGGAGACGACCGACGCATTCCCGCGGAAGTACGGCCCGTGCCGCCAGGGCAGCGTCAGGCCCCGGTAGAGGGCGAACATCCCCTTCTGGGCCGTGTCGGTGACGCTGGCGTGCTTGAGCCCGACGATGGCATCGCCGTTGGTGGGATCGCCCATATTGATTTTCGTGGCCGCTTCGCCTGTCGGGGTGATGGTTACTGAGGTTCCCGTGTTCCAGGGATACTCGTTCCAGTCGGCGTAGAACGCGTCGAGGCCCGTCTCCAGGGCGCGGAACATCTGGATGGTCGCGGCACGGGCCATGGAGGTCTGGACGGCCTGGATGGCGCCGACCCCGAGCGTCACGAGAATGCCCAGGATGGCCA
>Ga0209777_10005570_pt1 | contig 14440 bp, 12 predicted proteins | sample FrelakmetHBP12HB_FD_187147 | JGI IMG/M metagenome (GOLD analysis project Ga0209777, IMG submission 187147) | Freshwater lake sediment microbial communities from the University of Notre Dame, USA, for methane emissions studies -HBP12 HB (SPAdes)... | ecosystem: Environmental > Aquatic >...
ACTGGAGCCGTTGCCGCTTTGCTCTGTTTCGTACTTGCATCAGTCGTAGTCACTGCCTGCGTTGACGGACTCGTAGATGGCGAATGGCTCTCTTTGGTCGTCGCTTCGGCAAGCACGTTGCTTCCCGTAGTAGCTCCAGGCCTTATCCCACTGCTTGGCCTTTGAACTTTTATGGGGGCAGGGGATTGAATAGAACCTTGAGCACCTATGCTATTGGAAAACGAGTTTGCGTCGACGACCGGCGTTGCCCCACTGGTACTTTGGTCAGCTGAATTAATTCCAGGTGTCGCCGCACCAGTTTGGGTCGCCGCCAACCCTCCTATTGGCAGAGCTGCAGCTATCAATATGAGCAGCAGGCAGACTCCACCAGCCCTGAAGTAATCCATAACTCTCCTCTTACTTATTACAGTTTTAATATATTGACCATATATCGATCCTATATATATATTCCGTTTAGCAACACTACTATATTATCGTGACTATACTTAATCACGATATATCTTATTGTCCTGGTATTCTGGTTGCACTTTACATTTATAAACCTGATCTTGATTTGACCTCATCTGCGTCGATGCAAGATCAATTCGGACTAATGATTGTTACAGAAGGAAGTCCCCAAGTACCTGAATAAATAAGCCTAGGCGCAACTTTCTTAGCTTTCGATTTGTTTGGTGAAGAATAGTCACTTCCTTCTGAGTCATCTCAATGCTACTTCATTTGAATAATCCAAATCTATCGACATGGCAATGATACCAGCGCTTATGCGAAAGATGCTTGCGTCTCCGTGCTTGTCTCGTGAATTTGGGCCTAAATACCGTACGTTTTAATATCTCAAAAGTTCATTAAAGATTATGCTTACCGAGGATGAAGGAAAAGCTGCAGTAAAGCTGGCTAGGAAGGCCCTCACCGAGTTCGCAGAAAAAAGAACCAGAATCAAGCCGGAGAGCCTGCCGAAAATATTTAATGAAAAGCATGGAGTCTTTGTAACCCTCCATGAAGATGGAGATCTCAGGGGTTGCATAGGTTATCCCCAACCGGTAATGCCTCTTGGAGAGGCCCTCGTGGATTCGGCCATAAATGCAGGCACAGGCGATCCCAGGTTTCCGCCCGTGAAAGCAAAAGAGCTTGGCAGGATTGAGTTTGAGGTAACCGTCCTCACGAAGCCCGAGGCTTACGACGCTCCCAAGTCCAGGCTCCAAGAGCTGGTAAGGATTGGGATTGATGGGTTGATAGTAACAAAAGGCATCTTCTCCGGCCTTCTTCTGCCCCAGGTTGCTCCGGAATGGGGATTCGATTCGATGGAGTTCTTGAGCCAAACCTGCATCAAGGCCGGTCTTCCTGCGGACGCCTGGATCGATGAGGATACAGAGGTCCAACACTTTCAAGCTCAGATCTTTGCCGAGGTGGCTCCGGAAAGGGAGATACTTGAGAAAATCTATGCTGACAGTAGCTGTGGGACCAGATAAAGATGAGAAGAGAACTGGAAACATTTGGGAGAATCAAGAAAAGCGGAGGCTTTACCCCCATTGATACTCTAGCTTCTAAAGCGCTAATATCATAATGTCGAATTCTAACTATCGCCATTAGAGATCCAACATTGCCTAACAGAGAGGCTTAAGCTTCATCCTTTAGCCACATCTCAATCGCGCCATTTGGAGAGAAAATATATTCAACTAAAACGGCAAAGCAACGGTTGTGAAAAAGAACTCAATGGCACTGCTAACGGATGCCTATACTTCGCCCCTGCTGATAAACACCCTCACCAAAGAGGAAGTTCCTGTTTATGCTAAGAGCAATAGGCTAAAAATAGAGCTGGGGAGATACTGCCCTAATTTGATCCTATTAGACGAGTATGAAGCGGCAAATATAATAGCAAAGCCCGACTCCATCCTGTACACCAACTCAGATGAAGGCCTTTTTGCAATAAGAGAGCTCTTTAGCATCTCAAAGGAGATCGATGTCTACGACTCACTGAATGACAAATTGGGTCTCGGGATACTTATGTCCAATGCTTTTCCGGATCTGGGTCAACGAGGCATTGAAACAGGGGGAGGAATAAACGAAGAGTACGTTTGCGATGCATACTTTGACGCAAATGGAGAGCCTGTAGTTCTCGGCATTTACGCGCACCCATTCCTAAACGAGGTTGACTTCAGAGACATCGTCTATTATACGAGCCAGGATATCATGAGAAAGATGCTCCCGCAAATTGAGAAATCATTATCAAAGCTGGCAAATCAAATGGATCTCAAGAACCTTCCGCTTCATGCAAAGTTCAAGCTGAAAGAGAAACATCTTAATCCTACCGAAGTCAATCCTGGCAGTTTCGGCAGCTTCAGCATCTCTGATTTGCTTTTCTTCGCCTTCGGAATCAATCCGTACAAACAATACTTCATAGGTCTAAAGCCAGATTGGGAAGAACTACTGCACTTGGCCGGAGACGATATCTTCTTCAGGGTTCTAGGCAGGCTGCGATCGGCAGTTCAAGCAGGCAAGAAACCGGATCATGAACTGTTCGCTGACACCTTCGAGAATCTAGTCTGCTACTGCAAATTGGATCCTGAAAGGTATCCCGCCTTCTCCATCGCTTTCGGCAGGACGGATGATCTAGAGCATGTAAATAAGTATCTTAGGATGAATTTTCAGGATTATCTCATTTGAAAATAAGATTTCTGTGGTGAGAATGAAGCATGCAATCTGTTGCAGATGAGAGACCAATTAGGTATCAAAGATAAAATACAATCAAGTATGGTATAATTGAGGAGGAGGAAAATGTCCAGCATAGTTCACTTCGAGATCCCGGCTGAGGATCTCCAAAGGGCAAAAACCTTTTACAGACAGCTCTTTGGATGGAAGATTTAAGGCTTTCCGGGCATAGATTACATGATGGTTGACACATACGGCTTGATCGGAGGGATGATAAATAGAATGCACCCAGGCAGCATTTCATGGACTATATTTTGATGAATACTCAGCGAAGATTTAGAAACTAGGCGGCAAAATCCTGGGCCCAGGAAGGCCTTACCTGGTATGGGTTACTTTGCCATCGTATGGATACAGAGAGCAACGCCTTTGGTATCTGGGAGACAGATCACACACCAAAATAAACGCTGCTTGGTTAGTCATAAGGTTGGTTATGGCCTGATTGTCTAGCCGAGGAGGTTATTGGTCTTGGGCTTTGCCCAAGGTCCACCATGTAGGTTCAGCAGGAAGAGGCGAAGCCAAAAGACCATGAATACTTTTTTCATAGGGATTTTATAGGTTCAATTCAATTGCCAATTGATGGACAATAGACCACTTTCCAGGTTCTGGGAGCTGGATTTTATCAGAGGGCTGGCAGTGGTCATGATGGTTCTATACCACCTTCTCTACGATTTGAACTACTTCGGTGTCCGCTCTTTGAACGTACGCTCTGGATTCTGGTTATACTTCGCTGAGGCTACAGCCACAATCTTCATAGTGCTTGTGGGAGCGTCTTTGACCCTGAGCGCATCCAGGTTAGAAATGCAAGGATCTTCTGGTAAGATCTTCATGGTGTTCTTCAAAAGAGGTTTGAAGATATTCTCTTTGGGGGCGGTCATTAGCTTGACCACTTATCTGTCGATTGGCAGAGGATTCATTTTATTTGGCGTGCTCCACTTAATTGGAGTCTCCATAATCCTCGCTTATCCATTCCTTAGACTGCGCGCCTTCAATCTTCTTGCGGGATTGATCTTTGTATTAATAGGCATTTATCTCCAAGAGCACACTTTTGACTTTGCCTGGTTGATCTGGCTGGGATTTGTTCCTGAGAATTTTTATTCCCTGGATTACTTTCCCATCTTCCCCTGGTTTGGCCTGATTCTGATAGGGATTTACCTGGGGAAAAGTCTTTACAAGCATGGCCGCAGAAGCTTCAAACTGCCTGACTTGTCAGACTCTTTTTTTGTTAACCTTTTGGGCGTTCTCGGAAGAAACTCTTTGCTGGTTTACTTGGTCCACCAACCGGTATTGGTTGCAATTCTGCTCTTCACTGGGATGATGTCCTTCAAATATCCGATCTAAGATGGCGTGTTAGAGATGCGAGTTACTCATTAAGAAAGCCCGAGATTCGAACAAAATCTATGTGAAGTTCAAGGAAAAGTAATGTAAGATATGGCCCCCCCTTTAAACGGGACACAACAACGGTTCGAACGGGTCAAAGCTAATTTTTGCCATTAAAAATTGCAATAATTTAGTTATATGATGGATAGAAGCTTCGCAGATCAATGGACCAGGAATATTGCTGAAAAGCCATCTACGTATCATGCATTAGGTCGAGGTGCAACCCACATGTTCTCACTTAAGGACGTAATTCAAGCTGTAGTGCTTCAAATCGAAAGGTCCGGAGACCAAGAGGCTGTCACGGATTACGATCCCAAATGACCATTTAGCCTTCTGCAATTTCCTTGGAGACCATGTCCACTCTCTCGCTGAACTTCTGCTTGACGGCCGTAAGCGCCTCGTCTGGATATCCGATGTTTTTTACAGCCTCTTCAAAATCAGCGATGTCTTCTTTGTATAGACTTCAAGTAAACATAGAGCATCAGATACATGCTGCTGTCTTTATCTATCACTATCTTCATTAAGCTCCAGTTTTTCTGCAGCACATTCTTACCTTGGTCAAGCGGGTTCATCTGCAGCGATCCTGGCATAACCGTTTGGGTTATGCCTCCTTGATATTTGATTGAACTATGCTGCCCATGTTTGAAATGTCAACAGCCAGAGTACTCTTCAGACTTGCTTAGACAAGGCTCTACATATAGATGCTATAGATGCTTTATAATGAGCATTAGTGTGCATTTTTTAGGAAAATGTAGGAATAATCAATACATTTTCAAGCACAAAAAAAGGAATCAATTAGGTTGCTCCTTGAACTATTCGAGATCAAGTTGTCAGAACAAAAACCTGCTAGCACCTTGGACCCAATTTCCCCTGAAATTCGATCTTGTTTGAAACTCTCTATTAGCCTGAGTAGCCGCGGCAAGATAATAATCTCCTGCCGCTATTTCATGGATCCTGGCATCAACCAGGGCCTGCAAAGTAGAGTTGTGAGTGCCAAATCTAATCTAATTCTATTTACTTTCGTCTCTCAGAACGATCTTTTGTTTCTACTTGAACTTGCCCTGAAAAGATCATGTCCTGATCTGGGTGACTTTAGCGGATCTCTTTATCTTCTTGACCCTTGAGCCGGCAGCCGTGTACCGCTGCATTGGGCCGGGCTTCTTGTAAGTTGTCTCTGACTTGGCTACCTGCCTTACTTGTCCTTTCCTTCCCTTTATCTTAACCCATTCTATGCTTCCTGTCTTTCCCATGAGGCTGATCTAAGCTTATACCAGCATTAAATAGCTTTCGAAGAAGGACAATGAGATGGGCGAAAAGGAGGGCAATAAAAAGCCAAAGGGAAGACTTTTAACCACTGCCATCCTCTTTGATCACCGTGAGCCACGAGATAGAGCTTCCCTCATTACATCCTCGCAAATCATTAGCTTTGATCGCCCTTGGCATGGGCGTATATTTCCTGTACCTTTACCACGTGGGTTTCCAAGAGGTCATGAGGAGCCTCGGAAATGTCGATCTGGCCATTTTTTCGGTAGGGTTTGTTCTGGCTGTTCTTGGCGTCCTCTTCGACTCACTGGCCTGGCAGGCGATAGTCAGGAAGTTTGACTACAAGGTGCCAACCAGGGACATCTTTCTCATCTATATGTCTTGCATCTTCATGAACAACCTCATCCCCTCGGGAAGTTTCTCTGGCGAGACTGCTAGGATCTACTTCTTGGACAAGCTCGCAGGCAGCTCGAGAATCGATAAGACCTCAGCAACTGTTGCAGCCAGTAGGATCATCGGATTCATACCTTTCATCATAGGGACAATCGTTGGCTTGATCTTCTTGTCTCTAGCTTCGGACGTGCCTGCCTGGGCCCTGGCAGTCTGCACCGGCATAGCCGCTTTTCTGCTGTTGATCAATCTGGGTTTCTTCGGCGTCTGTTATGTGGACGGCTGGCTTGAGAGGATAATCTTCGCTCTAATAGAGCTGATTGAAAGGATCTTTCGGGTTAAAGTCGACCGCATGAAATGTCAGGGGATTATGAGCCAGTTCCACGAGTCCATGCTGATGCTGATAGACCATAAGCGAACGCTCTTCATCAGTACCTTCTGGGCGGTTGCTGGGTGGTTCTCCATGATCCTTGTGGCATTTCTCACCTTTAGGTCTATGGGCTTGGAGGTGCCTGTAAGGGCGGTGTTCGCCGTATACGCTGTGATGATCTTCTTGCAAATGCTTCCCCTTTTCCTTCCCGGCGGCCTAGGGCTGGTGGACATAGTCATGATAACACTTTTCAATGCCATTGGCGTGCCGATGCACGCTGCCGTAGCAGCCACGATCCTTATAAGATTAATCCAGCTCTGGTTCCTGACCGCATTAGGCGGGGCGTCCATGGCCTACCTGATCAGAAAGATCAACCACGATGCAATCATGCCTCCGATAAATGGGGGCGTGGCAAAAAGCTTTTAAGGACTTCAGCTACACTGAATGTCGCTATCCATGGGACAGTGGGGTAGCCTGGTCTATCCTCGAGGGTTTGGGACTCTTGGACCGCGGTTCGAATCCGCGCTGTCCCACTTTTCTGTTGTTTTCTGTTCGTTTCTGTTTCTTGCTTAATGCATTCATCTATGTCTGCCTTGGCTTTAGTCTACACAATTACTGTCTTTCCGCAGCAGTGGCAGGCCTCTTTCAGTCGGCGGGTGTCCGAGCCGGGAAAATGGTCAATAAGACATAGGCTTGCAGGCCTGACCTTCGAAAACAGCTTTTTCAGGTCGCTATGATAGACATAAATCTCACATGCCCCAGTGGCCCTCCCAACCAGGACCGGCTCGATGGCGACAACATTCGTTGGATGCTCAAGACGTTCAATATTCTCAATCCCAAGCAGGGCTTTATTGGCTTCCAGGTTCAGCATGACGTTTTCTACCGCTGGAAGCCAGATGTCGTTCAGCACCACACGCCTCGCCCCGGCGAGGATGCACATCAGCCCTAAGGTTCCCGGTCCACACAGACCGTCCACCACATCGGTCAATTTGCCCTGAAAGTATAGGCTCTCTAGGATCTTCATCTTCGGCGACCCATGTCTTGGAAACTCAATATGAATTTTGGATTGGCTCTTGTAGATCACCAGCTCTCCAAATAGGCTCTGCACTATGTCTCCTCGGATGTCGCATCCGGCCAGAAGGCTCCACTCAAAGGGACTGTCATTGGATTCGACTACTCCGGGCACTCCACCACTCAATATGACCCCCTTGACCTCGGGAACGTGCTTAATAATCGCCTCAGCTGCGTCTTTGCCTAGACGCTCTCCCGCAATGATCAGTGACTTTAGTCCCAAGCGGGGAGGATAAGCCAGAGGGTAGCCAATTTTAATGAGCGGGGTTCCTACACTGCGCAGATTATCGCCTTCGTCGCGCAGCCCCATATCTACAAGGATGTTCAATGCATCCAGCATGACGGCATCCAGGGGTGCCCTGCCGCATGAATTGCACCGATCTGCGCTCTTCGGCAAATCCTTCATAGGGCTGCTCTTGTCCAGGTTGGGATCTGCCGCGCAATCGGGGCAAGCCATATACATGATGTCTATGTCCGCCAAGACATCTTGTGCAGGTCGGACGCAGTCTTTTCCGCAGCAGGGACAGTCCATGCTCCATTGGTCTGCAGGTAAATATTTCAGCTTTTCCCGAAAGATCCATGACGGAAGGCTCGATCCTTCAGAAAGGTTTGTAAATAGGAATGACATTAGGACGGCGAAGGTGGTTTTGGACATGGCACAGAGAGGCATTAGGGAATATGATGCAAAACGCATGCTAGCCAAGTACCTTCCCGATTACCTCAAGGATTTCTCTTATAAAGGAGAGATCGCCCTTGTGAGCCCGCAGACAGATCTGGACAGTCTCGCAGCCGAAAATCCCTGGCTGAAGGCCAAGAAGCTTGTTGTGAAACCCGACCAGCTATTTGGCAAAAGAGGGAAGCTCGGAATGGTTCTTCTGGATGCGACCTGGAACGAGGCGCGAGCGTACCTTGAAAAGAACATGGGATCTGATGTGGTTGTCGGAGGAGTTGCAGGAAAGTTGACTCACTTCCTGGTAGAGCCCTTCGTCCCCCATCGCGAGGAACTATACGTGGCCATCAGCTCAGACTATGATGGCGACAACATTTATTTCTCCTCTGAAGGCGGCATCTGTGTTGAGGAAAATTGGGACAAAGTGGTTCAGGTTCGTGTGGGCGTCCTGGAGGGCATAGACGGAATAGATCTACGATCTAAGCTGCCGTCGTCTCTAGGAAACAGGCTTTCCGGTATCGAATCCTTCATTAAAGCCCTTTGCCGATTTTATGTCGACCTTGGTTTTGCTTACCTGGAGATCAACCCCTTCACCTTCGACAATGGATCGATAATCCCCCTTGACCTGGTAGCCAAACTGGATGACGCCGAAGAATATTGGCAGAGAAAAAAGTGGGAGGGGCTGGAGTTCCCTGACCCCTTCGGCAGAACGATGTGCGAGGAGGAGCTGTTCATCAAAGACCTGGACTCCAAGACTGGAGCCTCACTGAAACTGACCATTTTGAACCCCAAGGGAAGGGTGTGGACGATGGTAGCTGGCGGTGGAGCGAGTGTCATATACGCCGACACTATCTGCGATTTGGGTCACGCCGGAGAGCTGGCAAACTACGGCGAGTACAGCGGCGATCCTAACACCGAGGAGACCTACCTGTACTGCAAGACCATCCTGGATCTAATGACCCGGGAAAAAGACCCCAAGGGCAAGGTGCTCATGATCGGAGGGGCCATAGCCAACTTCACAGACGTGGCCAACACCTTCAAAGGAATAGTCATGGCTCTCAAAGAGTACCAGGATATTCTTCGCGATGCTGGAGTCAAGATCTACGTGCGCAGGGGGGGACCCAACTATGAAGTCGGCCTCAAACTCATGCGTGAGCTAGGAGGGATGCTGGGGGTTCCTATCGAGGTCTACGGCCCTGAGACCCATATGACAAGAATAGTCCCCCTGGCTCTGACTGGGAGTGAGTGATGATGACAGCGGCTACAATGACTAAAGGAAGTGCACAAACCGCAAGAAAAGATTACGTGCTCTTCGACAGGAATACGAAAGCATTTGTTTACGGCTACCAGACCAATGCCATCCAGAGGATGCTGGATTTCGACTACATCTGCAAGAGAGAGAGACCCAGCATCTCCGCCATCATAAACTCCAACCGAGCGGGCATTCATAAGACCTTCTGGGGAACCAAAGAGATCATACTCCCCATGTACAAGACCATAATCGACGCTGTCAAAGCGCATCCTGAGGCGGACGTGATGGTGAACTTCGCTTCTCACCGCTCAGCCTTCGAGACTACGATGGAGGCCTTGGAGCAGGGGACCATTCGCACCGTCGCAGTAATAGCTGAAGGTGTTCCAGAGAGGCAGGCCAGGATAATGGGCGCCACTGCCAGAAAGTTGGGCAAGATCGTTATCGGGCCGGCAACTGTGGGAGGAATGATGGCCGGAGCATTCAGGGTCGGGAATACGGCTGGCACCATCGAGAACATCATCGCCTCCAAGCTATATCGGCCGGGCTCTGTCGGATTCGTCTCAAAGTCGGGAGGAATGCTCAACGAAGCCTTTAACATAATATCCCGAAACTCCAATGGAGTCTACGAAGGAATAGCCATCGGCGGGGATAGGTATCCGGGAAGCAACATGGTTGACCACATAATGAGGTACGAAGCAAATCCGGAGATAAAGATGATTGCCTGCCTCGGAGAGCTGGGCGGAACCGATGAATACAGGATCATAGAGGCCCTGAAGGCCTGCAAGATAACCAAGCCCCTAGTGGCCTGGGTCACTGGAACCTGCGGGCCGGTGCTCCCGTCATCTGTCCAGTTCGGCCACGCCGGAGCCAAGGCAGACAGCCAGAAGGAGACAGCTTTCGCCAAGAATGAGGCATTCAAGAACGCAGGGGCCTGCGTCCCCAACTCCTTTGACGACTACGGAGATAAGGTGAAGCAGGTTTACGAGATGCTCAAGGCGAAGGGAGCAGTCCGGGACATGGTCGAGCCAGAGGTTCCAAGGCTGCCTGAAGACTACAGCAAAGCCCTCTCCTCAGGACTTATCCGCAAGCCTACCACCTTTATCTGCACAATCTCGGACGACAGCGGCGAGGAACTCTTGTATGCAGGCAAGAAGATAAGCGAGGTCCTAGAGCAGAAGGCGGGGATCGGCGGCGTCATTGGCCTCCTATGGTTCAAGAAGCAGCTTCCCGAATATGCGACCCAGTTCATCGAGCTTGTCCTCCAGATCGTAGCGGATCACGGCCCTGCGGTGTCAGCGGCTCACAACTCCATCGTTGCCTCTTGCGCTGGGAAAGACCTGATATCGTCGCTATGCAGTGGCCTGCTCACCATCGGCCCGAGGTTTGGCGGAGCCATCGACGACGCTGCCAGGGAGTTCAAACGGGCAAAGGAGACTAGCCTATCTCCAGAGCAGTTCGTGAATGAGATGAAGCGAAAAGGCATAAACATCCCCGGAATTGGTCATCGGATCAAGAGCGTAAAGAACCCGGACATGAGGGTTCAGCTCTTGATCGAGTACGCCAGGAAGAACTTTGCACGAACTGAGCTGTTGGATTATGCCCTGGAGGTGGAGAGATTGACCACAGCCAAGAAGGGTAATCTGATCCTAAACGTCGACGGTTGCATAGGTATCCTCTTCCTGGACCTCATGTCTTCTTGCGAAGCTTTCAACAAGGCGGAGATAGACGAGGTCATCAAGCTCGGCTACTTAAACGGCCTCTTCGCTCTGGGAAGGAGCATCGGCCTCATCGGCCACATCCTGGACCAGAAACGCCTGGGAGCGAGGCTCTATCGGCATCCCACTGAGGATATAGCCTACATGCTGCCCAAACCTGAGGATATCGAATGCAAGCGCTGAAGATATGCCCACCATTAGCCAGAAGATCCTAACCCGTGCCAGTGGGTCCCGAAGGATAGCAGAGCCAGGGGAGATCGTCGAGGCGGACGTGGACTATGCGATGTCCCACGACGGAACGTCAGTACTCGCCATCAAGGCATTCCAGGATATGGGATCTGAGAGGGTATGGGACCCTGAGAGGATCGTCATACCCTTCGACCACCAGATCCCGGCCAACAATGACATCGCCGCCACGCTGCAAAAGGAGGTTCGAGAGTGGGCTAAAGGTCAGGGCATCTCCAACTTTTTTGATTGCGGCTCTGGAGTCTGCCATCAGGTATTTCCTGAGCATGGGTTCGCCCTGCCTGGCTCTCTGATAGTAGGCGCAGACTCCCACTCCTGCACCTACGGAGCCTTTGGAGCCTTTGGTACCGGCGTAGGGGCAACAGACATGGCCGAGATCTACTCTCGCGGTCGCCTATGGTTCAAGGTGCCTGAGACCATAGGAATAGAGATCACCGGAAAGCTCAGGCCATATGTCTCAGCCAAGGACCTGGCCCTGAAGATCATCGGCAACCTGGGAGCCGATGGCGCTACCTATAAGGCAATCGAGTACTTCGGCCTGATAATCGAGGAGATGAGCATCTCAGGCCGGATGACACTATGTAACATGGGTGTGGAGATGGGAGCAAAAGCCGCCATAGTTCCTCCTGATGAGAAGACGGATGCATACCTAAAGGGAAGGGCTAAAGGGGAGTACAGGCATGTTCTTTCGGACCCTGGGTCCTACGACTCCGAGCTTCTGTACGATGTTACAGATCTTGAGCCCCAGATCGCCTTCCCCTGCCGGGTTGACAATGTCAGGCCAGTTTCGGAGCTGGACGGCACGAAGATAGATCAGGTGTTCATAGGCACCTGCACAAATGGCAGGCTTGAAGACCTGGAGACGGCGGCTAAGATCTTGCGAGGACATAAGGTAGCGATCAGGACACTGGTCATACCTGCTTCCAGAGAGATTCTGCTCGAAGCACTCCGAAAAGGCATAATCGAGATACTTGTGGAGGCCGGGGCGATGATTGGCCCCCCGGGATGTGGACCGTGCCTAGGCGCCCATATGGGAGTATTAGGCGATGGTGAGGTATGTCTTTCAACCTCCAATCGCAACTTCCCAGGTCGGATGGGCAAAGGAGGGTCGGTTTACTTAGCGTCCCCTGCAACGGCAGCCTTCGGGGCCATCAAAGGCTATATAGCTAGGCCGGGTAAAAATTAGCGGCAGACAGACATGAAGTTCGACTTCCACATTCATTCTAATTACTCAGACGGCCATGCCGATGTAAAAGAGATAATCAAGGCGGCGAAGAAAAAAGGCTTGGACGGCATTGCCATCACCGATCACGATACCATGAAGAGCATACCGGCCGCCAGGAGATACATCCAAGAGCAGGAGCTTGATTTGATTCTAATACCTGGCGTCGAGGTCACCACATCGGAAGGCCATCTTCTAGTTTTAGGAGTCGATAAGCCTCCGGAGAGGATGAAAAGCCCTGAGGAGACCATAGAGATGGCTCATGACCTAGGCGGCATTGCCGATGTTCCTCATCCTTACCATCCCTTCAGGCATGCTATAGGCAGGATTCCGGACGCCGACGCGGTGGAGGTTTACAACTCCAAGCATCTCTTCGGGCTAGCCAATGGAAGGGCCAAATTCGAGGCCAAAAGGCGTGGAATGTCTATGGTGGCAGGGAGCGATTCGCACTTTGCCGACACAGTTGGGCTGGGAGTCACGGAGATTGAGGCCGAGGATGTGGATGGAGTTTTTGAGGCGATACGAGCTGGGCGGACAAAGATTCTGGGAAGGAGAACGCCGCCGAAGTTCTTCATTGGAAATACTGTTACTTATGTCTACAAAGCTATTGTGAAGAACGCCAGAAGAGTTTAGTAGCGAATTTGTGCTCGCGAGTTTTCATGATGTGCTTCTATATGGAGAGAAGTCAAAGCAAGAAGATTCTCAGAACCGCGATGAGACGGTTGTACATTTCTTCTAGATTAAGGATATCATGAATGAGAATCGATCATCGACTGGGAAACCCATGCGATGCGTCTAGATAGGGTTCGGATTTCCTTACTGGCCATCCAATATGGTTAGTGAAACATAATCGGTAATATTTAAATGTATATAATGCGAAAATGCCTCATATCAATAAAGGAGTAAATAATGGAGAGTCAGATTAGAGATAGTTTATCCTCAGAAATTATGCTTTTCCGAGATTTGATGTTAATTTTTTAGAAAATTCCCCAAAGAAGTATAAATACAAAGTTGCATCAATTCCTTTGAATATATCTTCATTAAATTTTAATAATATAAATAATTATAAATATAAATTATTAAAGATGACCCTATACTGGAAATAAGAGAAGATATCATATCTAGGACATTGATGTACGCAATTTAGATATTCTAGATTCATTTCCACTGTTTTGAGCTACACTGTTGACTCAACTTTGGTGAGGCGGAAGAATCGTCACTGAAAGAGGTCAAATTGTTATGCAGCGTTAGCTGAAAACCTAAAAAAGATTGGCCGCAGAAGCGCAACCTGGTGGCCGGTCTGACACTATAGCTTCACTGAGGTAAGCTCTCCTTTCATCTGATTGTCATGCCGCCCGCGGTAGCTCTCACGCAATCACTGACCACGGCCATATGGAGGCACATCCCACTGGCATTCTTTGCCATTGGTCCTGGGAGAGCTCCACTGAAAGCTACTTTCACTCAGAACATCGAGGCATGTTATCTATGCATTCATCGCAAAGCTCCAAAGTCAATAATCCATAAGGGATTTTTGCCCCTTGCGAGCCTGGGCTTTGGCAGGTTCAGGCTTGGCAGAAGGCTCAATCTTCTTCGCTTCGAGCTTAAAGGTCGTTGATTCGGCTTTGTCTAATGGTTCAGTCTTCTCCAGCGAAGCCTTTTGCAGAGACCTCTGCGCTGTCCCACGCCATCCCAGCTCTATCTCCTCGGCCAGCTCCGCCTCCCTGATCTTCTGGGCTTCCTCGAATATCGTCTGGACTTTCTTGGTAGCCGGGGTGCTCTCCATCAGCAATGCAATCTCGTCCGGGTTTAAGTCCAGCTCTGCCGCGATGGCCGGTGCCAGCTTCTTGCTCTTGAGAAGCAGTCCCAAGAAGTCCATCAGCTCCGACCGGGCGTATCCAGCTGATATGTGGCAGCGCGCCCCAATCTTCTTTGCAGCCGAGTCCCGAACATTGCGGGCCTTTTTGGATTGTCCCATCCTACGCCAAAGCGCTGGAGGCCTGAAGGCAATATAGCCTGGCCGGCGGGATATCCTGGATGCCTGGACGCCCTCAGTCATGAGAAAGCCTGCATAACGCCAGAGCCCATAGTTCTGCCGCCTTCTGACCCTTCCAAGGAACACGTCAGCCCTGGCAAGGGTGTCAAATCCTCCGAGGAGGTC
>Ga0209777_10005571_pt1 | contig 14440 bp, 13 predicted proteins | sample FrelakmetHBP12HB_FD_187147 | JGI IMG/M metagenome (GOLD analysis project Ga0209777, IMG submission 187147) | Freshwater lake sediment microbial communities from the University of Notre Dame, USA, for methane emissions studies -HBP12 HB (SPAdes)... | ecosystem: Environmental > Aquatic >...
TGAGCCTGCGATGAAGCCAGTCGGAAAGCCGGATGCGGGAAATCCGCACGTCCGGTTTGATGAGCGGGGATGGGAAACGGGGCGACGCCAACCGCGTCAGTACCCGCGCCCATCCTCGACTCTACCCTATTCCTTTCCGCAACGGCGCGGCACGGCTAAAGCCATGCCCTGATACAAAGCCGATCATAGTCTGATGCGTTACGAACTTGAGAAAACCCCAAACGCGTCGGTCCGTCCCATGCTCCATGCAGATCTGCTTGCGGTCACTGAGGCTGGCCCTGCTCCACCGGGTAGCCTTTTTCGATCCAGTCCTTGAGGAAGCTGGTGGGAAGCGCCAGGACCTTCACGCTCGTGAACTTCAACTCGCGGAGCATCAGGAACGCCGGGCGGATGTTCGGGCAGTGATCCCACGGGCAGCAACCGCAATAAATCACGATCTGCTCGTTGCGTTTGTGCTTCAGCGCAGCCGCACGCAGTGCTTCGAGGCCCTCCTGCTTCGAGCCCGGGCCGGCGAATTCGGCCCCGGGGATGTGCTTGCTCCGGTAGAGCACTCCGAAGCCGAGGTAGAGGATGACGGGTTTGACCGCCCTGGCATCTTTCAGTTGTGCGGCAAACTGAGCAGGCTGAATCATCTCCATTTCACGCCAGGAGTCAGGCGGCGTTTGCGCGCCGGCGACGGCAGCGAGCGCGAGCAGTGCAGGGGCAAAAAAGCGCATACAGACATAATAGACGTAATAGGGCCACCGAATCCGTGTCCGGCGGCCCCAGGAACTTGTCCGGTTCTGCGCGTGGCTTACGACTTCGCAACCCGGAGATTGTTGGTCACTGAAAACACGCCGAAGACCCCGTTCGCTTCGATCCCGGCGAGGTTCTTGTCTCCTGTGTTATCCACGACGCCTTCGAGCGTCACGTTGCCGTTCTTCACGATGATGCGAATCGGCGCTAGCGGGGACAGGCCGTAGCGGTTCAGCGCGGGCTGGCCGTAGATGGCGCGCAGTTCCGCACGCCTCACGCGGTTGTCCATCGGCGAGAGTGGAAGAACCTCAATACGGTTGACCACTGCGTCGACGCCCGGAATGCGCTTCACCACGCCCTCTGCATCGGATTTCAGAATGGGCCTCGTCACCTGGCCGTAGAGCGTCACCTCATGGCCGTTCACCTGGTAGGCGAGATTGTCGAACACCCCGTAGCAGGGGAGCATCACGAGTTCATGCCTGACCTCGGACGCCAGGTCTGCGGGAGCGTTCGGAGTGTGGGTATTCGCCAGAACTACAGCAGGCGCCACCAAGAGCAGCGCCCCCAGAACTACCACTGCCGCTTTGGATTTCATTTGTGTTGCTCCTTTCATCCTGTGGTACGTACCGCCAGGCACTTGTGGTTGCGGGACTTACACTGTTTTACAAACGATCGGCAGATCATTGCGGAGGAGCATTCGGGAAGTGCGTTCAGGCCATGGGGTTGGGGTTCCTGCATTCTGGTTGCCGGGGCTTGGATGCAACCGTAAAGTGCTATCCGGGGCGGGCCCGTCCCATGGCTTTGGTGCGGGGCTTCAGCCACAGTGAACGGCCGCTACTGAGCCTGCTTCCGCGCGCCCGGCGCCCGCCTACCGCGCTGCCTGCGCCTCGTGAGCGCCAATTGAAGGATCTTTCCCTTCGGGTATCCGGTTGCCCCAGAAATCCTGCGCCGGGCTGCTCTTCGCCGGGATGCCGGCGCCGGAGAGAGGCGAGTCCCGCTTCAGCTTGTAGCCTTCGAGTGAATCGAGACCATTCCCGCCCGAGCCCGGCGATTCGAGCATCGGATCGAGAACCATCGTTCGCCACGCGCCCGGAATCGAATCGTCGAAGGTCCCGTACAGGACATTCCGCTCGAAGACAATATTCCTGCTCCCGCCTGCTCCCGACTCGGCGAGGAAGGTGCCGTCGCCCAGCCTTTTCCTCTTCAGGCCGATACTGTTGCTCATCGTTCCGGCCGTGTAGAAGATGTTGTTGAAGATGTGCGCGTCGTGCGTCCACTTGGCGCCGTTGGGGCTCCACAGGAAGATTTGCACGTCGCTGTCCTTGGGCGTGAAGAAGACGTTGTTGTAGATCGAAATGTTCTCGTTCTCGCCGGCCATGTGGAACAGGCGCGCCCGGTCATTCTGGCTGATGTTGTAGCGGACCACCGTTCCAGTGTTGGCGTAGCAGCAGATCAGCATGAACCCGCCGTCGTTGTCGTGAGTGTAGTTGTATTGGAACGTCGAGTTCGTCGTGTAGGCATCGGAATCGAAGGCCTCCCCGTCCTTGGTGCCCTTGACGCCGCTCACCTCGTTGTACTGGATCAGCGTATCGTCGGAGTCCCACGGCCAGATGCCTGCGGCGTAGTCATCGCATCGAGTACGCGCGCCGCGCAGGATATTGTGCTCGACGAGCGCGCCCTTCGCTCCCCAAACCTTGATGCCGTCGCCCCCGATGTCCTCGAGCAGATTGCCGCGAATGATTACGCTCGTGCTGCGGGCCTCGAAGTCGCGCGGTTTGTAGGGCGTGTAGCCGCATATCCCGTTGCGGTCCGTTCGCACCAGGCGGCAGCCTTCGATGAGAAGATCGTCGAAGCGGCTCTTGGTCTTCTGCCCTCCGTTTTCCCACACGATGCCGTGTCCCTCGCCCGCATCCTTCTTCACCAGCGAACCGTTCACGTCGTGTACAAGCAGATTCTTCAGGTGAATGTGGCGCATGACGCCGTGGTCCCACGACCGCACGCGGATGCCGTAGCGGAACGGCTCACGCGCCGGCCCCGTGTTGGTGAACTGGAGGTTGCTGACTTCCCAGTAGTCCTGGTTTTCGAGCAGCAAGGCTTCGTGGAACCTGCCTTCGGCGGCGATGAGGGGCTTGTCACCCTTGCCGTAGGTATCGACGATGATGGGGCTCGCCTCGCTGCCGGCGCCGCGCGGCCGCAATTGCCCTGAAAACCGGGACCCCGCGTTGAACAGGATTCGATCACCGGGCGCAAACGACGCGGCATTCACCTTGTCGAGCGTCTTCCATGCCGCTCCTTCGGACAGACCGTTTTTTGCATCGCTGCCGGCAGTGTTGTCCACGTAGTAGGTCTTGCCCGCGGCGGCGGGCAGGCCCAGAACCGCTGCCGCGAGGCAGGCGAGCACGGTCCGGTGTGTCGGGAATCGATCGCCGAAGCGGATCATCGTACGCCTCCAGTGGCCTGGGAGCCGGAACGGAGCCATGTCCGCCGGTTTCCCGCAGCGGCAACAGCATATCGCGGCACGCGCGCAAACGGAAGCCGGTCTGTTCTCCCTTTGTTCGCCTATCGGGTAAAATGAACGCGTGTCGTTGAAGCTGTATGTCGTGAGCTGCGATCTGCTGCAGGAGGGAGACTACGCTTCGCTGAAGGCGCGCTTGCGGACGCTCGACGCGCGGCAGTTGCTCGCTCACCAGTGGGCGCTGCGCAGCGTGCTGACGGCGGCCGAACTGAAGGAGACCCTGCGGGAGTTCATCGATGAGTGCGACCGCATCGTGGTGGCTGAGGTCGGCAGCGAGTGGGCGAGCCGCCGAGCATTTTGCAGCTTGGGCGAAGTATGAGGCGGCGCCATCCGGGCAGGCGGTCATGCGCGCTGCGCGGCGTGGATCACTTCCCAAGCAGTTCCAGCGGCCAGGTTGTCATCTCCGGGATGTAGGTGATCACCAGCACACCCACCAGCAGAATGACGTAGAAGGGCAGCGTGGAGCGGTACACGCTCGTCATGGTCTGCTTGAACCGTGTTGCCGAGAAGCAGAGATTCATGCCAACGGGGGGCGTCAGGTAGCCCAACTCGAGGTTTGAGAGAAAGATGATGCCGAGTTGCACCGGGTGAATTCCGAAGCTCGCCGCCACCGGCCGGATGAGAGGCACGAGAACAATGATGGCCGAGAACACATCCATGAAGGAGCCCTTCAGCAGCAGCACGATGTTGAGCAGCAGCAGGAAGGTGTACTTCGAGTGGATGTGCGCCTTCGCCCAGGCGATGAGCAGCCCCGGCGCCTGCGCGTCCACCAGGTAATTGGTGAAGCCCATGGCCACGCCGATGATCAGCAGGACGCCGCCGATTATGGTGGCGCATTCGACCGCGGTGCGCATGAAATCCCTCCGCAGCGACAGGCCGCGAAGCACCAGGCACTCGATCAACAGCGAGTAAGCCACGGTGATGGCGCCGGCCTCCACCAGAGTGCCGAAGCCGCCGAACAACCCGATCAACACGATTGCAGGGAGCGCCAGCTCCCACTTCGCTTCCCACACGGCGCTTCGGGCCTCAGCCCAGTGGAAACTGGTTCGCAGCGCGCCGTGGCGCCGGGCCTGGATCACGCCGTACACTGCCACGAGCGCCACCATCAAGAGCCCCGGCAGGAAGCCGCCGATGAACAGGGTGTCGATGCCCACTCCGGCGTAGACGCCATACAGGATCACAGGCAGGCTCGGAGGGAAGAGAAGGCCCAGGGAGCCGGACGCGTTGATGAGGCCGATGGAGAACCTCTGCGGGTAGTTGGCTTTCAGGAGCATTGGCAGAAGCAGGCCGCCCAGCGAGAGGATGGTGACGCCGGACCCGGCCCAGGTGAAGATGGCGCAGACCACGGCCGTCGTGATTGCAAGACCGCCGGGCAGCCACCCGAGGAGCGCCGTGTAGACGCGGAGTAGCCTGCGATTGGCGCCGCCTGCGACGAGTATGTATCCGGCGAGCGTAAACAGCGGAATGGAAGGGAGCACGGGCGAAGCGACGAGCCGATAAGTCTCCACCGGCACTGCGGCAATCGGCAGGCCTCCCTGCCAGACCAGGACCAATCCGAGCCCGCCGAGCGTCGCGAAGATCGGCAACCCGAGCAGTGCTGCCGCAAGCAATCCTGCGATTAACGTCAAGAGCAGCCCTGTGCCTGGATTCTCGACCAGCGAGAGACCGGCTGGCAGGAGCAGGCCGCATGCGGCCACGAGCCTCAGAGCGGCTCGGGGCGAAGCGGTCCAGATCATGCGCAGCGCGATGGCCGCGAACCCTACCGGCATGATGGCCTCGGCAACCCACTTGCCCACGCCGAATGCGAGTACGGAGCCGCTCTCGCGCTCGGTCAGAACAAACCGGTAGCTGGCCATCGCGAGGCCTGAGGCGATCGCCGCGGTGATTGCTGCGACCAGCACCCGGACCCGCGGCCGCCACGCGGGGCTGAGAAAAGTATTTGCCGAAAGTGCGAGCAGGCCGTCCGACTTCGCGGCGATCGCCGCGCCGACAAAGGCGACCCAGAGCGTCAGATGCTGCACGATCGGCCCGGAGCCGGGGATCGGCGGCAGCTTGAGCGGGCGCGAGAGCATTTCGATCGCGGGAAGCAAGGCCATGCCCACCAGCGCCGCTCCGGCCACGCCGCGTTCCAGGCGAGCAAGACCTTGCAGCATGCCCCGCGCGGCCGGCTGCCCGTTCTCTGCGGCCTGGCTTTCCTGCCCGACTTCGTCTGGTGCCGCCTCTCCGCTCGTCATTTCGGTCTCCGGCTCGCGCGGAACTCGTCACGCAGCCGGCGCGCCTGGTCGAACAAATCCGCTGGTGCGATGCTGCCGCGCATTTTCGGCCAGGCGTTCTCTGTTTCCCGCCTCATCTCCGCTACCGCCGCATCGGAAAGATGCACAACCTGAAGCTTCCTCTTCTGCATTGCCGCCACGGCTTCATCACCCATTTTGCGAATGCTGGCCCGCATTTCGACACCAGCCGCCCGCCCCGCCTCGAGCATCGCAGGACGATCGGATGCAGGGAGCTTATCCCACGCAGCTTTTGTGACCATTGTGGCGCCCACCAGCGGCGCCCATTTCACGTCCGCCATGTAGTGGGCCAATCCGAACGACTGGTTCAGGAGGGCGAAAAGAGGCGGGTTCGGCACCACGTCGATAAGCCCGGTCTGGAGACCGTTGAGGATGTCGGTCGCCGCGAGGGGCTCCGGGCGGAAGCCGCTGCTTCTCCACAGGTCGATCTCGCTCGAGTCTCCCGCCCAGCAGAAGAGCTTCATCTGCCTGAGGTCGCCAATGTTTTGGATCGGCTTGCGGCTGAAGAAGTGCACCCATCCGGCATCGGCCCAGTTGAGCACGACAAAACCCTTCGCTTCGATCGCCGCGTCGAGTTTCGGGGCCAGGCGGTCGCGCACGTAGTCCAGCTCTTCGTAGGAATCGAGCAGCATCGGGATTTGCAGCGCCATCACGCCGCGATCGATTTCGACCATCCCGCCTCCCGAGAGAGCGACGGATTGGATCTGCCCGATACGCATCTTCCTCACGAGGTCGGGTTCATCCCCCAGCGAGCCGCCGGGGTAGATCACGAGTTTGACCCTACCCCCGGAGATCTGTCTCCAGCGCTCGCCCATGCGCTGCAGGGCCAGGTGCCATTCCGAACCATCCGGCGCGAGCGTTCCCATCTTGATGACGGTCTGAGCCGGAGCCAGCGCACCGGCGAGCAGCGCAAGAAGTGAGAGAAGAAGGGTTTTCATGATGGGCTCCGTTATTTCGTGGTCCCGGCTTCGAGGAAGATCTCATCGGTGCGCGCCAGCAGGCGCCGGGCGCGTCGCTGAGCGATCAGGTTCGCCAGCCGGCCTTCCGGGCGGGCATAGGGGTCGATGGCGAGCGCCTTCTCCAGGAGCGACCGGAACATGGCGGCGTCCTGCACCGGCACAGCGGCCTTCTCGGCATAGGTGACGAAGACGCTGGCGCGCTGGCCTTTCGAGAGTGCAAGACTGCGGTCGTAATGCCTGCGCATGTTCTCCTGCACCTCCGACTGTTTCACCCCGCTACGTGCGGCCTCAATGCTGATGAGAAGTTCGGGCAGCGCGCCGTCATTCCACGTCTCGTCAAGTTCGGTGGCGCGGCGGGCCATGGCATCGACCTCAGGAAGCTGCGCCAGCATCTCGGGGTCATTCTTGGAGGCGGAAATCGCAAGCCCGTGAGCCGCCGCTGTCCAGTACAGCAATGGCACATCGCGCTTCCTGACGCGTGCGAGGGCGGCGCCGGGATCGTGCTCGAACGCCGCGCCGAAACCGGGATATGAGGTGTCGAACGCGCGCATTCCGTACCGGTAGCCCCTCATGTAGAGCCGGCGCGCGCGGGCGCGGATGGCCGTTGCGCGATCGACGCTTTCTGCCGCGGCGTCGTCCGCCGCGTCTTCGACGTAGGCATAGCCGTACTGCGCAAAGCCGCTGGCCGCGGTGAGCAGCAGGCCGCGGTGCTTGGGGGATTCGGCGAGCAGACTCTCCACCAGCTTCAGGCTGAACGGAAGCGCGCCGCCCACCAAGTCAACATCCTCATCACTTTCGTATGAAGAACCGCCGGAAGCGAGCGCATCGCCGACCTTGTTTACCGCAAATCGCTTGACCGAGCAGCCCGGCAGCAGGAGTGCCGCCGCGGTCGCACAGAATGCGAGCTGAACCTGGATCTGAAGCATCACCTGATTATGAGGAATTCCAGGTCCCGAATTACAGTGGAAATCTCGCTTACTCGCCGGCCGGAATCGCAAGGAGTGCTTCGACGCGGACCGGCACGCCGTCGCGCGATGCGGGCCGGAACTCCCACCCGCTGAGAACCGCAGTCACGGCGTCGGCCTCCCAGGATTCCACAGTGCCGAGCACGCGCAGGTCCTGGAACCGGCCTTCCGCTGTCACCATGCCGTGCACCACGAGGTAGCCCTCCCTACGGCGTCGCACCGGCGGCCGAACGGTGACGCGGGGATACGGCCCGGAGAGCGGGGACGGTTTGCCGAGGCGGACCACGGGGCCGGAGACCTGCGCAGCCTGGTCCTCACCCCCGGGAATACAGTATTGCAGGATCCAGTCCTTGGCGTCGCCCGTGCGGACATAGACCGAATAGACGGGTTTGCCCGAGAGGACGCCGGCGCTTTCAGGCAGCCCCTCAACGCCTGAGGACTGAATGACGATGTCGAAGACTCCATCAGGCGGATGCACGATCCTGGTTGCCGCAGCAGCCGCGATGGCCGCCTCGCGCATCCCGGAGGCACTGGGGTTGCCGTCCCGTATCACTGCCGGCCCACGGTCCTCCTCAGTGCTTACCGGCTCCCGGCTTGCCGCGGGAGGCAACGGTTCGCCAACCGCCATAGCAGGAACAGTTTCCGTGCTTGTGCTACCCGTGCTGGCACTTCCCGTCCCATTCTGTCCGTTTCCTCCAGCCCCAGCGCCGCCTCCGTTCCGGTTCGCAGAGATCGCAGAGGCATCATTTCCGCTGGCCGCCGGCAGGCGCCCCACCTGGTTGCCGGGAGGGATGCTGAGAAACTCCCGCAGCGATTCGGGATTCAGCGCGAGCGACAGCACCGTGGTGGGGTCGCCTGCGTTCTGGTCGGCGGACACGCCTGTGCGCGGCGCCGAGTCGGTCTGGGTCGTGCGAATGGGCAGCGCCGGTGCCGCGAGCAGGAGCAGTGCGTTCGAGGAATCCGGGATGGCAGGAACCTGCATGGTCACCGGCTCAACTGATGGTGGCTCGAGCCGCGGGGGCGCATCCAGCAGACGAGGCCGACTGGGTGTCGCGTCGTGGCCTGGCATGACAAATGGTTTCGTGAACCGCGGCAGTTCCGCTTGAGGCGCCCAGAAGAACACCTCCGGAAGCTGAATATCCCGCGGTGGGCGAGGCAGATGTGCGAACTGCGGCTGCAGCACTGTCTGAGGCGAATCGGAAAGGGGGAGCGCCGGCGGGAGCTCGAATCGTCGTCTTCGTACCTGTTGCTTTCGTCCTGGAGTACCAGGGTTGGTGCCCTCGTTCGCGCTTCCAACCGACGCGCGCCTTGGTACGCGGAGCGGCGCAGGTTTACGGGCCATCGCACGTGTGTTGCCCGACGATGCCAGATACAACTGCTCTGGGATTCTGATGCGAAGGGTCCGTAGCAGGCGCTGTTGGCGCCGCCAGGCGTCACGATCTGACTCGCCGACGAGGGGATAGATGAGCGGTGGAGCGAATAGTACTACTAGTACGTGAAGCGCGAGGGATAGGAGAAACGTCCGCCAGCGACTTCGCTGCACAACGAATACTGATAAGAACAGGGTAGAACGCCCTGACGGTCGCTTTCCGGGCAAGTCTGCTCCGAGCCGCGGAACGCGCAAAAGTGACTCCATCGCCCGAAATCCTTGTCCTATGAATTGTAGCGGAAAGCAGCGCCCGCGGGCAGCCGGGCGCGCAGGTACTTTCCTCTTCTGATAGACGGAGTAATTCTCCCGCCGCCGATAGCGGAGGCGCTTTGTGGTATGAAAGGTCGATCTCTAAGACCGGAGCGACCAGAACGACAATTGGTCAGTCGGCCGTTCGCCCGGCTTGTCCATCACGAGCGATCGAAGCCACTGTGCGTGCGCGGGATTCCGGGTGCGCCCAAGGACCCGGGTTTGGCCAACCGCTTCGCCTGAGGCATCGTTAGTCATGTTTTGCAGGTTCCGCAGACCGTAAAGGGCGAGCTCGAACCGGTCCTTCACGCCGACCTTCTGAAACAGCCTCGAAAGGTAGACTTTGACTGTGCCCTCGGAGATCTGCAGCGTGCTGGCAATCTCTTTGTTTTTCAAGCCCTGCGAGAGTAAGGCAACGAGCTGGCTTTCCCGCTTCGTCAGCGCCACCATTTTTGCGGACAAAAAGCTGGCGGTCAGCGTCTTATCAAACCACAATTCGCCCTCACAGACCTTACTCAAACATTTCAGAAGCAACTCCGGAGGCAGGGTCTTGCGCAGGACTCCGCGTACGCCCAGTTCCATCGCCTGATAAGCCAGTTCTGTTGAAATCGTGCGCACCCACAGCACAATTCGCCCGCCTGGCAGTTCACGCTGTAACTGGGTCAAAATCCCGAAAGTTACGTTGGGATTCAAGTCAATCAGAAGAACGTCGGGCCTCAATCTAGGAGCGGCTTCGGCCAGCTCCGCCGTCGTCTGGCACACGGAAAAGTTCTCGAATCCGGGCACAGATGACAGGACGGCCGAAAAGCCGCGGGCGAGGACCGGTTCGTCAGTGAAGAGCAGAACTCGAGGCACAATTTACCTCCCCAGTCTCGAAAACGCAACTCGTGAATGAAATACCCGGCGTGATGTTTTTCGCACAAATCAGGAACGATTGGACTGCATTTGGCAGTGGCGCGCAGACGTGCTCCACCAGAGTCGTCGGCCATTTCAGCGGCGCGATCAGGGGGACTTCAGTACTTAGTACTGGGGGTGCTGTGGAACCTAAGGTCCTGGGCTTCTCAAGCCTTCCCATGTGAGGGTACCATGACCCCGCACACGCACCAATGATCACCCCAGTTGATCGCGTCTGGCTGCTGACCTTGGTTAATTGGTCCAATTGCCTCCTACTGGTGCCCTCGAGCCTCAAAAGCACGCCTAACCCCGAGGTTTTCGAGGCATTTCTGATCTTACGGCGGTAGGTTAACCTCAGTCAACAAAAATATACCATCTATTTTCGGTCTTGATCCCCCCGCGCAACGGGTGTATCCCTAACTAAAGGCCAAATGGACAGGCGCGCCGATCCTCGTGTAGATGTGCGGCTGCCGTGCCACCTCGAAATGGTGCGGAGTAAGTCCCGGCTCCTTGTCGGCATAACTGCCAATATGAGCCGCAGCGGAATCCTGGTCACCTGGAATTCAGATAGCGCCCCTGCTGATTTGCCCAGCCCGGGTGACCTGCTATCGGTTGATATTGAATTGCCTGCGAATCACGCATTTGGAAGGCGGTACATGCACTGCCAGACTGTGGTGGCGCGCGTGACCGCCGGATCCGGCGGGACGCTGCTGGTCGCGCTTCACGTCAGCCAGATGCAGTTCCGCAGTTACACCAACGGGAAATTCAACGCGAAGGCCGAGCAGGACGAGGTGAGATGCTCAGTTATCTAGGCAACACGAGGGCGCCGCGAGTTCGAGAGCGGGCTGAGGGCGCTCGTACGCTGCAGGGCCTTGGTCCGACGCTCGTGGCAGGTTGGGTGTGTTTGTGCGCCGTGTTGCTCGTCGGGAGGACCTGCCACGGCGCGGTATTATTCTCGCTCGCTGTCATGTGCTTCACCAGCACGATGTTCCCGCTGGCCGCGACCCCTATCCCGGCGGTTCGTCGGTTTCGGGCTCGCTCCGGAGATCGCAGCCGGCTCTAATTCGAACTATATGGCGGAAGACCGCAACCACGGGATTCTCGAGGCGCAGACGGAAGCCGCTCCGGCTGCGGGCTTGGTCTCAATCCCTGAGGGCCTTCCCGTGGCGCGGGAAAACGCGGCGGCTCCGGGTGCGGTCGTGCACCTGCTACCATCTCTGACCGATGTGGCCTTCCTCATTCCGGTGATTGCGCTTTTCGCACGGCTCGACGGCGCGAAGTACTTGCTCGGCGACGGCGATACCGGCTGGCATGTTCGGACCGGCGAGTGGATTCTCGCGAACGGGCGCATCCCCCACGCCGACATCTTCTCGTTCACCAAGCCCGGGCAACCGTGGTTCGCATGGGAGTGGCTCTGGGACCTCGCTTTCGGCTGGATGCACCAGCACTGGGGACTGGCAGCGGTGGTGCTCGTGAGCACGGCGCTGCTCGGGGTTGTGTTCGCGGCTGTTTACCGGCTGACGCTTTGGAAGTGCAATAACCCGCTTGTGGCGATTGCCGTGACAACGCTGGCCTGTCTGGGCTCGTGCGTTCACTGGCTCGCGCGGCCACACCTCTGGAGCTGGATATTCCTGATCGCGTTCCTCGTCATACTCGAGGCCGCCCAGACGGGCCGGAAACGGCTGTTGCTGTGGCTGCCCGTACTCACCGCGGTCTGGACAAATGTGCACGGCGGGTTTGTAGCGGGGATCGGGCTGGTTATCACTTGGGCGATCGGCGAGTGGATCGCAGCGGGAGTTGAAGCTGATCCTGAGGCACGGCTGCTGGCTATGGCTCGTGCAAAGCGCTACGCAGTAACGGCTCTGGCATGCCTGGCCGCGAGCCTGCTCAATCCTTACGGATACCAGCTCCACGTGCACATCGTGCAGTACCTGTTCGATCCATTCCAGTACGCGAACATCGAGGAGTTCCTGTCGCTGAATTTCCAGCACCCGATGGGGAAGTACATTGCGCTGTCGGTTTTGCTGGGTGGTGCGGCCGCGGCGTGGAGCGTGTACCGGCGCCGCTTTCCGTATGCGCTGACGCTGACGGCCGGCGCCTACTTGGCCCTGGTTTCAGTTAGGAACGTCCCGATTTACCTCCTCCTCGCCGCCGGCCCGGTGGCTTGGTTTTTGCAGGAGATGCTTGACCGGCTGCCTGCGGCCGACGTCGCCGCGCGGGTGCGTGACGCCGCTGTGCATACGAAAGCCTTCGCCGCCGAACTCGGTGTCATGGAGCGAATCTGGCGTGTGCCGGTTGTTCCGGTAGCGACTATGTTCGTCCTGGGGCTGCTGTTTCGGGCGCAGGTGGGAGAACGGTTCCGTGCCGAGTATGACCACAAGAGATACCCCACACAGCTCATCGATACGCTGAAGGCGCCCGAGTACTCGCGGGGCGTCTTCGCCGACGACGAGTGGGGCGACTACCTGGTTTACCGGCTCTATCCGTACGGATTCAAGGACTTTGTCGATGGCAGGAGTGATTTCTACGGCGCCAAATTCGACGAGGCGTACATCGATACGATCCGCTGCAAGTGGAACTGGGAGAGCCTGTTCGACAAGTACCGCATTCATACCGTCATCTTGCCTGTCGACGCCCCTCTGGCAGGTATCCTGAAACAGACTGCGAGGTGGCGCGTCGTGCACGATGACCACGTCGCGATCATGTTCCGGCGCATATCGGCCGGCAGGTCCGGCGTGGGCGCTTCGGTCACGGGCACACAAGTTCCCGCCGTTACCGACGGCGGTTTAACTGCGGCCGCAAGGCCGCCAACACTGCAACCCGTGGTGTACGCACCACAATCCTACGCGAGGAGAAACTAAACATGTTCTTGAATTTCCTGCGGGACGAGCAAGGCCAGGACCTGGTGGAATACACCCTCTTGCTGGCCTTCGTCGCCCTTGCTTCGGCCGCGCTGTTCATCGGCGCCGGAACCTCGGTGAGCACGATCTGGGTGGCTGCGAATACGCAGCTGAGCAAAGCCGCCGCGTGCGCGAGCTAGTGGCTCGGTTCTAGATCGTATCGGGCGCGTGGGCGACGATCGCCGGTTGAACCGGAATCGCGCTTCCGTGCCGCTGTCCGCTCCGGCGGTACTGACCGGGTAGCGGGCAGAATATCAACAGTCTGGGCGCGGCCGGGCCGTGCGAGTTTCGTCGGTTTCCAGAGACCGCAACGGGAAGGGGACATACCCTGGTGTGTCCCCCCGTTTTTCTGGCGGCGGGCCAAGCCGTCCGATGAGCGCCGGATGAGGAGTCATCATGAATAGGCGGTTTATCTCTGTTCTGCTGTTTGCGTTCGTTGTCGCCGGTCTCGCGACCCTGCTGTTCTACAGGCTCATAGCGGGACGGTTGAGCTCCGAATCCAAGCCGGTCACCACACAAGTGTTTGTTGCGGCGCGTGTCCTTGGCGTGGGCACGCTGGTTCGCGACATGGATGTGACACTGGCGCCCTGGGCAGGGCAGATCCCGCCGAGCGCCGTCCTCAAGAAAGAGGACATCGTGGGCCGCGGCGTGGTGTCAACCATGTACCAGGGCGAACCGATCCTGGAAGCGCGTCTCGCTCCGAAAGGAGCCGGAGCGGGATTGGCCGCCACAATTCCGCCGGGCATGCGTGCGGTCGCGGTGAGAGTGAATGAGATCATCGGCGTGTCCGGTTTCGTTACGGCTGGCATGCGCGTCGATATCTTGATCTCGGGGCTTCCTCCCGGTGTCCCGGCGACGCTTGGCACACTCTCTAAGACGCTCCTGCAGAACATCGAGGTGCTCTCGGCGGGCCAAAGCATTCAGAAGGATGCAGAGGGCAAACCGCTCACCGTACCAGTGGTGAACCTCCTGGTTACGCCCGAGCAGGCTGAGGTTTTGAGCCTCGCCAGCACGCAGACGCAAATCCAGCTCGTGCTGCGGAATCCGCTCGATACCGAGATTGCCAAGACGAATGGCACCACTGTGAAGAACCTCTTCTCCGGCACGAAGTTCTCGGGCATGGAATGGCAGGGTGAGAAGCCCCGGCCCAGGCCACGGGTCGTGTCCAAACCCGCTGTCCCCGTGGTTCCGGCAGTAAAGGAAAAACCGCCCGTCGTTGTCGAAATCATCCAAGGCGGCAGACGAGACACCACAAAGTTCACGGAGGAGAGCCGGTGAGACGAGCGATAGTCGTCTGCGCGATGGCAGCGATGGCCGCCGCCGGGGTGGTCAATTATCTGCGGGCTGCGGAACCGGCGCAGGCTGGCTCACCTGCCCCGCCGGCTGCACGTGACTTGTTCGTCACGGTGGGGAAGAGTCTGGTGGTGGAGAGTCCTGTAAACATCCAGCGGGTGTCGGTGGGGGACTCGACGAAGGCGGAGGCGGTTGCGGTAACGCCGCGGG
>Ga0209777_10005572_pt1 | contig 14438 bp, 11 predicted proteins | sample FrelakmetHBP12HB_FD_187147 | JGI IMG/M metagenome (GOLD analysis project Ga0209777, IMG submission 187147) | Freshwater lake sediment microbial communities from the University of Notre Dame, USA, for methane emissions studies -HBP12 HB (SPAdes)... | ecosystem: Environmental > Aquatic >...
TTTCACTTTTTCCTAGGAAAAGATTTAAAGCGTTCTTCTGAGAACAAATTAGACCAGTACATCCTCGTACCAGAGCCGGAAATTCATACCAAAAAGATGGGTTCATGGTTCCCGATGATGGTTTTATCACTACAGTTTTAATTGAATTATTCCTTAAATGCGGTGCCAGCATGCTTATACTGAGAAAATCAACTGAACCAAGCAAAGCCATGGAGGCATTTAAAAACGTTTCAGGAACATCTTCAGGAAATAATGTCGTTGGCGATGGATGGTTTCGATTTTCTTTTTGAAAAGATAATCCAGAATAACCTAGAAGGATTCTTGGAAATGGCTTTTTGAGGCGGCCAAAATAACCAACTGGATTTTCTGTATCATAATGATCTTCATCAAGCATTGCATAAAAAGAGCGCAATTCAAATGATGAGCCTGTTTGATGAATACCGGTAATATTCATTCCGTATTTTTCAAGTTGGGATAAATATGCTTCCGGAATTTTCTTATCAATTCGAGCAATTAAACCAGGACCTTCTGACCAGAACCTGTATGCTGCACTGCTGTAAATTAAGCTTCCACCAAGTTGGTCTAAAAAGATTCCACCAGCAAGGTTAATAATGGTTTCGCGCTGGATATTACCAAGGATAATAGTCTGAATATAAAAGGAATCTTTCATTCCGAATCAATAAGCTTAGGCTATCTGGGGAAAAAATAATCGATCGAGATTCCATCCAGAAAAAATCAGTTGTTTATTCACCTTTAGGTATTTTAGAAAGTGATCTGAGCAGAGAGACTATTCCCAAACCAAGCTGCACCCCCTTTTTTGAATTTAAGTGTGGAGTGACTTCTGCCTGTTCTGCTGATTTGATTAATATGAGCGCAGCAACAATACCTAAAATTGCCCCAATGATTCCTCCACCAATGATCAAATTGCTATGATTTCCTTTATTTATATTCATCTGCATCTCCCTAAAATTCATTTATGCTTAGGTCTGTGTAAAATAACCAATGCTGATTCTAGAAAAAAGATGGGTTTAAGAAATACTGTGGCAACGTTGGTAAGTATGTTTGAAGCAGTAAATACAAACTGCCGTGCTTTACGCAATCCTGAATAGATAGGTGGTCGAGATTTATTAATGATTTTGATTAATCCAAAAATAATTATCAGGAATAATAATCCAGGAATAAAGAGTAAGAGTGAGACAAATATGATGCTTATATTCACCCAGTTCGACAAGGATTGTTGACCGCTAGAAATTTTTGGGAAAAGTAATATTGCAGTAATGATTGCCAATAATATAAATCCAATTAATGGAAATATGACCATCTTCAAACCAGAATTTTGATTTTCTTGATGAGATGGATGATTGTTTTTAGTGTAAGTTTCAATCATTGTATTATTTAACATGTAAATTTATGAATAGAATCTAAAACTCGTGATTGTTCATCCTGGGTTAAATCATTATAAAAAGGCAGGCGAAGTAATTGATCACTAATTTTCTCGCTCATTGGACAATCCCCTTTGCTTCCACCAAACTTGCGTCCCATATCTGATAGGTTTAAGGGCAAATAATGAAAAACAGCCATGATATTGAGGGATTTAAGATGTTCAATTAAACCTTGCCGCTTTTCCAAATCTGGTAGTAACATATAGAACATATGAAATGCCTGATCGCAATAATTGGGTACAGTTGGGAGAGAGACATTGTTTTTTAAAGCCCATTGAGATAATTCTCGATTGTAGGTATCCCAAATCTGGCGACGCTTGTTTTGGATAAATTCTTTTTCCTCTAATTGTGAAAAGAGAACAGCAGCTAATATATCTGAAGGTAAGTAGCTTGACCCAATATTGACCCAGGAATATTTATCTACCTGCCCGCGGAAGAAACGGCTGCGATTGGTACCCTTTTCTCGGATGATTTCCGCTTCTTCAAAATATTTCGACTCATTGATCAATAGGGCACCGCCTTCACCACAGGTGAAGTTTTTGGTTTCATGAAAACTTTGGGCAGCCAAACAGCCGAAAGTACCCAGGTTCTTCCCATGATATTTCCCAAATAATCCATGAGCATTATCTTCAACGACTGGAATGTTATGTCTGGCTGCAATATCCATAATCACATCCATTTCACAGCCCACCCCGGCATAATGCACTAAATAGATGCCTTTTGTTTTTGGGGTGATTAATCCTTCCAATAGCTTTTCATCCAAATTGAGCGTGTCTGGTCGGATATCACAAAAAACTGGTCTGGTTCCCCTAAGGACAAAGGCGTTGACTGTGGAAACAAAAGTAAAATCTGGCACAATGACTTCGTCCCCGGGCTGCAAGCCAAGCAGCAAAGCACTCATGTCCAATGCATGGGTACAGCTTGTGGTGAGTAAAACCTTAGGAACTCCTAATTCCTTTTCAAGAAAAGAATGGCATTTTTTTGTAAAGTTTCCATCTCCGGATATATGTCGGCTTTGCAATGCTTCTTGAATATACGCTACCTCGTTCCTGGCAATATATGGTTTGTTGAAGTTGATCTGCATTTATTTTCCTTTTTTCGCCGTTTTTATTTCATCGATAATATAAGGAGGACGAGCCGAACTGCGTTCAAAGATGTGACCGAGATACTCTCCAAAGATGCCCAACGCGAATAACTGAGTGCCGCTGAAAATGGTTATCGCAGATGCAAGAAATGGAAAACCAGGAATGCTTCCTTCAGAGACATAACGGATTAATACATAAATCAAGATGATTACACCCAAAATAGTAAATGAAAAGCCGAGCAGGCTGGCAAACCGCAAGGGTGCGGTACTGAAACCAGTAAGAATTAGCATTCCCATTTTAACCAGTTTGAAAAAAGTATAGTTGGATTTACCTTCCACCCGTTGTGATTCATTTACAACGACGGTCCCAAACCGCATTGCTCCCCAGGAAAGCAGGGCATCGATAATTATGTCCGGACTGTTAAAATTGGCAAACGAATCCCGCAGTGAGGTATGGAAAGCTCGAAAAGAACTGATATTTCGTACCCGCGCAATACCTATGACCCTGGCTAACATTAATTTTGTAAATTTAGAAAAGAAATTTCGCCAATTGGAATGCGGCAGTTTATTGGGAATGCCATAAATTACATCCATTCCTTTATCCAATCCATCCAATAACTTATGGATTTCCTCCGGAGGATGTTGCAAGTCATCATCCATGGTAATGGTGTAATCATATTTGGCGGCTCGAATCCCGCACAATAATGCGTTGTGCTGACCATAGTTACGTCTCAGATTAATGCCAACGATCCATGAATTATCCCTGATTAATTTTGTGATGACGTTCCAACTATCATCCTGGCTGCAATCGTTAACCAGTATTAATTCATATTTTCCTGCTATATGAGCTAAAGCAATGTGCAGTCTTTCTATTAACAGAGGCAGAGATTTTGCGCTGTTGTAAACGGGAACAACTACTGAACAATTCTTTTTCATGGGTTCATTCATTTATTGAGGGCAATTATATTCTGCTTCTAGGTTATTTATTTGATTATTTATTTGTTCATTAATATTTGGGTCTTTTTGAATACGCTGCCAGGTATAACATAAGCCGGGTAGATATTTATCCGCAGCTTGAATTGACCGTTTTGCCAAATATGCTGCCTCCTCCATGTCTCCTGTCCTAATATAGGCTTCCATAAAGGGCAGCCATTCGGAAGGATTTCGAGGCTGGAGGGAATTGTTTTTTGCTTCAATTCCCAAATCGATTATGATCTGCCAGTCTCCCGTCTGCCTGGCAAGATCGGCCTTTTCAAAATAATAACACCAGCTATGGTCAGGTTCATTGGGCAGTAATTCACGAGGGGGGCGTCTTGATTGGAGGGGATTGGATATGACCTGGGCTAGATTTGATAATGGGATTGAATCGGATTCCAATTGGGTTAGATTGGGAAGGATGCCAGAATTGGCATAAACAGGATCCAATACTTGCAGACAGCCTGGGGGAGAATATTTTATTACAAGGGAATCATTGGTGTTGCCTTCAAAATAAAAGGAACGGAATGGCTGCTGAATTTCCTGGTTTTTTATTAGAGCAGTCAACCGTTGGCTTTTCAATCGGACGTCCGTGAAATAAAACAAGTAATTCAATTGAGAGGATTTGCTTTCCGGGTCATATGTCCAATTTAACGGCGCTGTTAACGAATTATCGCTGTAATAGTGAAGAGGGAAATTAGTCGTCATGATTACCGTTCCTTTTTTTAGGTCAGGTGCTCTCCAGGTAAGTTGCCAGAAAAAACTTTGAAAGGTCTCCCAATCGCGTTTAAACGACATCGTATTCTGAAAATGAAAACCAACTGCCAAGCCGATTAATAAGCTGGCGGTAAAAACCTTCAGCCATGGGATTCTTATAAGAAATTCAATTAAACCAATCATTAATAAACTAACTCCAAAAATAAACGATAGATTCAAACGATCCCAGGCAAACTCTACAAGAATTGGCAGTCTTAGTATCCAGTACATGAATCCTGATAGAAATATTGAAAGCATCCCAATTAAAATTAATTGGACAGAATATTGATAATTATTTGCCGAGAAAATTAACTTTCTGTTAGTGGGTTTTTCTTGGAAAAACAGAAAAAATACAGAAATGAGCATGGTCGAAATAATTATTATTGCAAAATAGAGAAAGGTGGCAGAGGTTCCAAATTCGCTGATTGTGGGGAAATGGAAGATTTTACTCCAGGCGACCACACTGACGGTATAAAAACTATTAATCAGGGTAACAATCGAATTTGAGGTATCTCCACCAGATAAGATTGTAAATTCATCCATTAATTTTGGGGAATAAGTTGGAAATTTAAAGATAAAAACCCGCCAGATCAAGAAAAAGAGGAAGCCCGCAATGTATGGAATCCATGATTTAATTACTCGCTTTATGCGCATAGACAACTTGCCTGTATTTTCCTTTAACACTAACCAAATTAATATGGGCCTTAGCAATTCCAGCGGGGTGAAGTATTCAAGAGAAAAATTAACTACAGTCGCTGCCAGCACACACAATATTGTCAGCCACCAATATTTTCTAGGATTGTGCAGGCTGAATAACATTCCCCAAATCGAAAAAAAGAATAGCGCCATATGGCTGATGTGATGTGTGTAAGGCAATGAAATTGGCTGTTGAAGAAAACCCGGGTAAATGGCAAAGAATATTACCGCAAGTGCATTGGGCAGCCGTTTTTCAGGCCAAATGATATTCATTGTCCACCAAACGAAAATCGTAGCAAGCCAATGAAATAAAAATGAGGCTAGGTGATAAGCAAGCAGCTTATAACCAAATAACCAAGTAATCAGCATAAAAATCCAGGCAGAGTATGGCCTGTCAGAGGAGACAAACTGAGGAAAACCACCGGGACCAAATACGTGATATTGCCACATATAAGGCCAGCCGTCCCAATATAAGCCTAAAGTTGGAATTAAAATTCCATAACTTAAAACACAAACAAACAACAATAAAAGCGGGACGGAATATTTTTGGTTTTTAATGAAAGTAGAAATTTTATGCATTATCTTAATTTCCCTGATACTTGAAACATTTTAATTCGGAATAGAATAATGTGTTGACAGAATCAGAAATTGAATCCAAGGGAATCCTTTCTAGGATGCGTTTCCAAAGAGCGCATTGCATTGGATTGTAATCCGGTGATGAATTGAGAATCAACCGGGATATTTTCACCGCTGAATCCAAATTGGAATTATTTGCATAACCTTCAATAAATGGAAAATATTCACTTAAATCCGATGGTCTTTCATTGGAAGAAAGAATTTGATCGCCTAGATGAACGATTTCATCCCAGTATCCTAATTGACGGGCAAGATCAGCTTTTTCGTAGAAATAACACCAATCATGAACTGGTTCTACTTTAAAAATGGAAGGTAATTGGGATAAATCAGTGTCTTTAATCAGCCCCCTGTTTGAATGCAGCAGAGCTTGTTTCAATGATGCAGGAATCGCTCTATTCTCCATTTCCACATCCGGATCAAGTATATGAACGCAATCAAGTGGACTATAAGAAATAGCAAGTAATTTGTTTGTAGAACCTACAAATGAAAACGAACGATAGGGTTGATTAATAATAAGGTCTTTTTGCAGGCTGGGAAGTCTCCGCCCCAAACGAACATTGAGAAAATAGAACATGTATTTGAGATCGAGCGACCGATTTTTCTCGTCATAAATCCAATTAAGGGGAGCAGTTAATGAATTGTCGCTATAGAATTTCAAAGGAAAATTCTCGGTCAGTATGGTAGTACCTTGTTCAAGTGCTGGAATGCGCCATTTTAATTGCCAGAAAAAGGAATTCACAGATTCCCAATCATTAAGGTAAGAAAAGGTATTAAGAAGATGGTATCCAATTGAAAATCCAATCAAAATACCAAAAAATATTATTCGAACCATATTTTTCTTAACCAAAGTGAATACAACGCCCGTGATAAATAATCCCACCCCAAGCGAAAAAGGAAGGTTGAGCCGATTCCAGGCGAAATTCAATTCAACGGGCAACCCGGTCATCCAAATGGGAATACCGGCTAGAATTAGCGCGCAGAATCCTAAGAAAAGAGTTGTATGATTCGAGAGGGAATAGTTTTTGATTACAGGTTGGCTGAATTTTTTTAGTAAGCACCAAAAGACCAGAGAAGTAGCAAGACTAAAGATTAACCAGAGCACAATCTCTAAAATATCGAGTTGAGAAAGAATTGCCGGATAGAAAATTGGGAACCACACTTTGAACAATACAGTAAAAACGTCACGGATAATTCTTGAGAACAGATTCAAGGCAGTTGATAAAGCGTCAACGGAAAAGGCATTGAAAACATCGAGCGAATACGTGGGAAATTTAAAGATGAAAATTCGCCAGGTTAAAAAGAGAATGAAAATCACCAGAAATGGATACCAGATACGAAACGTATAATATTTTCTTTGATTCGTAGAAATTTGTTTTTTAGAAAACCATAGCCACAATAATATCGGTCTCAATAATTCCAGCAAGGCAAAATATTCGCTGGAAAAAATTCCAAGTGAAAATATAAGACTTAATAAAGTGAAAAGGAGGTAATGTTTTGGATTTTGAATAGATAGGAGCATCAATCCAAGTGAACATAGAAATAATAGTAATACTGCGAAATGCAGGGAATAGATTAATGATATGGGCTGTTGCAAGAAGCCCGGATAAACCAGAAATATGGATGCTGCAATGAGATTGGTGGACTTATTTTCATTTATGACCATCCCAAGAACCCAATAAAAAGCCCATGCACTTGCCCAGCGAAGAATAAAAGCAAAAATATGATAACAGATAGCGCTTTCCCCAAATAAGAATCCTTCCAGCATAAAAAACCAGGCTGAAAAAGGGCGGTCGGTTGACATATAAGCCGGATAACCAAATATACCCTGAGAATGATTCAAGTAAAGGTAAGGAAAATCATCCCAATAGAAACCCAGACGATGGATAAACAGCCCATAAGATAAGATTGCAAAAAGTAACAGAACCGCAGGGACAAATAATCTTGAGTCAGATAATTTATTGGTAAAGTATCTTATTGACTTGTTAATAAGAGTCATTTGATTTGACCGTGTAAATTAACATTGTCATGAAATTCACTACCAACAAATCTAAATTGCTTAGGATTTAATGCATGCCAATTCTGATATGAGAAATTCGTTTAGGTCTATTGGGAATTGTCCAATTACACCCGAATTGGAAATACGATCCCACAACCGACAGAGAATTTCCTTATAGAGTGGAGAGATTCCGATTGTTTTTTTGGATAATTCAAGCGCTTTAGAAAAATTACCGGTGTGTGCATACCCTTCGATAAAGGGAAATCGCTCAATAGGGTCATTTGGGTAGTCGCTACTCAAAAATGCGATTTCTCCTAATTTCACTACCTGATCCCATTGCTGAAAATGGCTGGCAAGGGCTGCTTTTTCATAGTAATAACACCAATTATGAATCGGCTCATTCCCAAAGAGGATGGGTTGATTTTTAACCTCTTGATTTTGATCCTTAATTAATGTTAAATTCGACAAGGTAACAGCGTTAATTAATTGAGAGGTTATTGAGGGATTATAGCTATCTAATTGGGGATCAAGTACATGTAAACAACCGGGAGGTGAAAATTGAAAAACTATACTATTAGATGTATTACCTTTAAATGTCACAATACGGTAATACTGATCTATGGAGATATTAGGTTCAAGGCTTGGAACTCGATTCCCCAATCGGACTTCTGTGAAATTTAAGATGAAAGGCATGGTAATTGAATCGACTGAAGGTGAATATAGCCAATTGAGAGGTGCTGAAAGAGAATTATCACTGTAATGAATCAAAGGCAGTTGATCCGTGAGCAGCATGGTTCCTGTTTCCATGTTGGGAATTCGCCACCGAAGTTGCCAAAAGAACTCACGAAAATCTTCCCAATCCTGGCGGTAAGAATTTGCATAAAGGAATTGTGCCCCAATGGCAAAACTTATGAGTAAACAATAAGCGATATTCTTTATTAGTGGTTGCCTCGCAAGAAATAATAAGATTCCATAAATCAATAAAGACGCTCCCAAGATCATCGGTAAGGATAAACGGTCATAAGGAAAATTGAGAATTAATTCATATTTAATTACAAAAAAAGGGATTCCAGCGAAGAATATCGAGAGACAGCCTAGAAATATTGCTTGTTTTGCCCATTTCAATTCACTCATATCAGAAGGCAGTTGTTTGGGTTTTTTATCCTTTGGGAAAAAGAATAAATACACAAAAATTAACAGAAATAAAATGGGAATCAGCAATAAATAAAACCGATCAATCAAATGATTGAGGTCAAGGTTGACGAGTTTAAGAAATGGTTTGATCCAGGCAATGAATCCAGCTTTCGATAGGTTATTAAAGCTACTCTGAATGAAATCAACCATTAATCCAATTGGATTCTTTATTATGTCTGTGGAAATCCGGACGGAATAAAGTACTGATGTGGCAAAAATAACTCGATACATGCCAAAAAGAATCAAACTAATTAAATAAGGTAGCCATTTTAAACATACAAGTCGGATTTTCTCTTTAATAGAAGGCAAAGCTTTTATTTGAGTTGTGGTTATCCAAAGAAGAACTGGCCGCAATAATTCCAATCCGAAGGTATATTCCATGGCAGCCATTGAAATCATCGAAAGAGCGATTGATGATATTGTCAGCAACCAATATCGGCTTGGATTTCTTATCGACTGAATCATAAAGAAGTGAGATAAAAAATATATGGAAAGGAGTAGGAATCCCTGACTATAGATTACAGAAATCCAATGCTGACTGAACCCCGGATAGACTAAGAAAAGAAGGGTTACTAAAACGGATTCCCTTTTATGGTTTGGCCAGATTGCTTTTAATACCCAAAATACACATAATGCACAAAACCAATGAGTTAGAAGTCCAAAAATTTGCCAGGGTAAGGGATTTTCTCCAATGAGTGGTAAGGTTAAACTGTAAAGAAGTCCAAGGGCTGGTCGGTCTTCAGCGACAGCTCGAAAAACTCCAGTAGCACCCCCAATATGGGTAAACCAGACATAAGGGAAATCATCCCAGTAAAAGCCAAGAAATGGAATCAAAATTCCATAGGTTAATATACAGATTATAAGAAGAAATAAAGGAAAATATTTTATATCAAATATAGTATCAAGAGTCTTTTTAATTTTTTCAAGCATGTCGGTTCATTTTAAGAATATGATTAATGAGTATATCTGAAACGAAAAAAATTGCCAATTAAAAGTAAATTTATATAAATGCATTTTTCTTTTATAATAATTCTGAAAATAGAATCATTTTTATCCTAAATTCTGAAGAATCCAAACCATGGAAAAACCTCAAAATAATCTCAGCAAGATTCATTCGATCGTAACTGCATCCCCCTATAAACCTTATCGCTATGCAGTGAAAGGGATTGAGAATCAAATGAATCAATTTTGGATAAATAGAATATCTGATTCATTAAGTTCAAGCTCGTCAAGATTTATTGAAGCGAATTCTGGCAATCAGCTGGATGGATTTATTGTGATTAGTGATTTACCCTGGGATTCAAATATTTTTAAAACCCGGATGGCATCCATCAGTGAATTTGTTTTAAATCCAAATTGTCAAGATAAAGAACTGGTTGCTCATATTCTTCTAGAGCGGGCAATCTTATCAGCAAAAAAGGATGACTATCAATTCTTACTCTGTAAGGTTTACACCGATGATCTGGTGACGATTCATGCGTTGGAATGGGCAGATTTTCTATTGGTGGATACATTATTGGATTATGAAGTGGATTTTCGAAAAACACCATTCGATAAAATTATGCGACCTACTACTTCAGATGATATCATCCTTCGCTTTGCCAAGTTGGAAGATGAAAAAGAATTATCAGACCTGGCCAGAGCCTCTTTTACCAACCACTTTGGACGCTATCACTCGGATCCGAAAATCCCACGTAGTTTGGCTACTCAAGTTTATGTTGAATGGATGCATTCCTGCCTGCGTGGATATGCAGATTATTTTGTGCTTGCTGAGATTGAGGGAAAAATCGCAGGTCTTATAATTTGGAAGAGAACGAGCAATTTGGAAAGGACAATTCCCGTTCGACTAAATCATTTAAGTATAAGTGCAATTCACCCGGAATTTTTTGGGAAAAGGCTTTTTTCTTTACTAACTTATGAAGGCATGAAATTGCTGAATCAGGAATCTGATATTATCGAAGGCCCAACCCATATCAATAATTACGCTGTTCAGCGAGGATACACCCGTCTGGGCTGGCAGATAGGTGACGCGCGTCATTCCTTTCATAAATGGCTGGACTAAAAGAATTTATCTTCCAGTAACCTTAATAGATACTCCCCATATTTATTGCCTGCGTTTTTCCTGGCTAATTCATGCATTTGCTCGGTATTGATAAATCCCTGACGAAACGCAATCTCTTCCGGACAGGATATCATCAAGCCCTGCCGTTCTTCAACCACTTGAACAAAATGGGCGGCCTGCAAGAGTGATTCATGCGTGCCGGCATCCAACCAGGCGACTCCGCGCCCCAAGACGATGACTTTTAAAGAACCTTCTTGAAGGTAGAATCGATTCAAATCAGTAATTTCAATTTCTCCTCTAGATGAAGGTTTTATTTGTGCAGCAAAATCACAAACCCGATGGTCATAGAAATATACTCCAGGCACAGCTAGATTTGAGCGCGGGTGAGCAGGTTTTTCTTCAATATTGATTGCGATAAATTTTTCATCAATTTCCACAACCCCAAAATTTTGCGGGTCACGGACAGGATAGGCAAATATAGTCGCCCCATGTTTGGTTTCAGCAGCGGATTTCAATAGATTAATTAAACCGCGTCCATAAAAGATATTATCACCCAAGGTCATAGCAACCGGTTGATGATTAATGAACTCGCGACCAACAATGAAGGCATCTGCCAAACCGCGAGGTTCGGTTTGTTCTTTGAAAGTGAATTGAAGCCCCCACTGACTTCCATTCCCCAGCAAATTCTGATAGGCAGGAATATATTCAGGATTGCTGATCACCAATATTTCACGGATGCCTGCCATCATTAATAATGACAGGGGGTAATAGATCATAGGTTTGTCATATACTGGTAAAAGCTGTTTGCTAACCGCCAGGGTTAACGGAAAAAGACGTGTGCCTTTTCCACCAGCTAAGATGATGCCTTTCATTTTTTATCTCCTTCACGGTTGGCATAATTCTTTCTCAACCAATCCTGATAATCAGGTCTTTTTATCACTGTTTCCACCCATTGACTATTGTTTAAATACCATTCTACGGTTTTACGCAGACCACTGCTTAGTGATTCTTTCGGCTGCCAGCCAAGTTCATGCTTTATTTTATTGATATCCATCGCGTAACGCCGATCATGGCCAGGTCGATCAGCCACAAATTTCACTAATTGGTAGTGAGGTATATAATCCGATCCCGGTAACAGCTCATCCAAGATGCTGCAAATGGTTTGGATAATCTCCAGGTTGAAAGGTTGGTTATTTCCCCCAATGTTATATGTTTCGCCACTTTTACCGAGTTCAAGTACTTTGAGTATTGCTTCACAATGATCCTGGACATATAACCAATCACGAATTTGTTTGCCATCACCATAGACTGGCAGGGATTTACCCTGAATTGCATTTTGAATAAACAAGGGGATAAGTTTTTCAGGAAATTGATAAGGACCGTAATTATTTGAGCAATTCGTGATAGTAATGGGTAAGTGATAAGTTTGAAAATAGGAGCGAACTAATAAATCGCTGGCTGCTTTTGAGGCAGCATAAGGAGAATTAGGTGAATAAGGAGTTTTTTCAGTAAATGGATGATCTTCTGGAGTGAGAGATCCATACACTTCATCGGTGGATATATGGTGAAAGCGATATATCTTATTTTCTGTGTCTTTGTTGTTCATCCAGTGCTTGAGAGCTGTGTTGAGTAATATTGTTGTGCCAATGACATTGGTCCGCATGAATTTTAGAGGATTCTGAATGGATCGATCGACATGGGATTCTGCAGCGAAATGGACCACTGTATCAATTTGGTTCTCGAAAAAAATTTTATCTACAAGGTCTTCATGGCAAATATCACCAGGGAATAAATGGTAACTATTCGGGTTTGGCAGATCCTTCAGATTATCGAGGTTGCCAGCATAGGTTAGATTATCAAGATTATAAAGGATGAGGTCTGATCTTTCCTTTTGGAGGAAATGGATAAAATTTGAACCGATAAAACCTGCCCCGCCTGTTATCAGAACATTTTTCATTAATTCATCCTGAAAAGAATTTAGTTCAATTATAGCGTAGAGGTCATCTGTCAATATTATTAATAACAAAATTATTTAATGTATAATACAAGTGTCATTGAATATTTGACCTAAAATTATAGGTTTTTGGCTGTAAGAAATAAATAAATTTGGCATTAATGTCGGTTGAAATTACTTAATGAATACGAGTCGAGTTACGTAAAAAGTTGAAGAAATATTTTATAAAGAGAATTGGTATCAATTACGTAGTCACCTGTCGACTAATAAGGTAAGTGGTTTCATTGACCATATAAATTAGTTTATTTCCATAAGTAAATTTCAATTAATGCATACAGCCGAAAACCTGAAAAGGTGTAACGGCTGTTTTTATTATGATTAAAGAAATTACTGCGCTTAAAGCACAGCAAAATGATCCAAATAGAGTAAACGTCTTTATTGACGGGTCTTTTTCATTCGGAATTAGCCGTTTTGTGGGGGCCTGGCTTCGCATCGGTCAAAAAATCAGTGACGAAGAAATTTTCGAATTGAAAAATAAAGATTCACATCAGGAAGCATTTCAAAGTGCTATGCATTTTCTTGGTTACCGCAACCGAAGTGAACATGAGGTAAGGGTGAATTTATCAGCGAAGGGATATGGCGAAAAGGAAATTGACGATGTAATTGAAAACCTAAAATCGAGTGGATACGTGAATGATGAGAAATTCGCCAGTGAATGGGTTGAAAACCGTTTGTTATCAAAACCGAGAGGAAGACGTTTGTTGACTTATGAATTGAAACAGAAAAAAGTTAATCCGGAAAAAATTGACCATGCTTTGCAGAATCTTCCTGATGAAATGACACTTGCCTTACAAGCGGCAAGAAAAGTCATCCACCGTTATAAAAAGATGGAACTTGATGAGTTTAATAAGAAAATTACCGGTTTTTTAATTAGGCGCGGATTTGGTTTTGAGGTAATTCGGGAAGCAAGAAAATTCATATGGGAGGAAGCATTACAAAAAAATTGATTAAAAATATTGTTGAATTAGGAAAAAAATATGGAAAATACTGGTTTGATGATACTAATTGATATCGTTATCGTTGTGATTTTGGCATATCTGGGCGCGCAATATTTTGCTAAACGCATGGGAGCGGAACAACGCCGTTTAGCTGAGCAAATGCTTCAGGATGCCAAAGAAAAAGCTCGCATTGTTGAATTGGAAGCGCGTGATAATTCCATTAAGATTAAACAGGAAGCGGAAACAGAAATTGGACGAAGACGAGGTGAATTAAGCCGTGAAGAAGATCGATTACAAAATCGTCGCACCGATCTTGATCAGCGCTTTGAACGGCTCGAACAACGTGAACAAAATTTAAATAAACGGCAGAGTGCAATAGATAAACGTGCTAATGATGTTGAAATGATCTATTCTCAACAAATGGAGCAATTACAGAAAGTATCCCATATGACCGTTGAGGAAGCCCGTCAGACCCTATTGGCAGAGGTTGAAAAAGAAGCACGCGGAGATATGGCCAGGATAATCCGGCAAATTGAAACTGAAGCCCGCACGGAAGGTGAAAAACGGGCACGACAATTGGTTACTGAAGCCATACAGCGGGTGGCTTCTGATCAGGTAGCCCAGGTAACAACCTCGACAGTCACC
>Ga0209777_10005573_pt1 | contig 14435 bp, 8 predicted proteins | sample FrelakmetHBP12HB_FD_187147 | JGI IMG/M metagenome (GOLD analysis project Ga0209777, IMG submission 187147) | Freshwater lake sediment microbial communities from the University of Notre Dame, USA, for methane emissions studies -HBP12 HB (SPAdes)... | ecosystem: Environmental > Aquatic >...
CGCCAGTCCCCGCCTGGTATGATAACCGCAACGATGGGCATGATGACGTCCTGCACCATTGATGTGATCAGTTTGGTTGCCGCGGCACCGATCACGAACGCGACGGCAAGCCCGATCACCTGGTATTTCTTGAGGAAATCCATGAACTCAGCCTGGAACCCGAGCGCACCTTTCTCCAGGAATTTCGCCTTTTCCCCAAGATCCTTTGCTGCATCTTTGAGTTCTTTCTCTGCCATAACCAGTATCACCTCAGCGCAGATGCACGCAGGACATCCACGGATGTATAAGTGGTTGTCCTCTCCTTTAAATACGTTGTTTTTATGGTTCTGTAGAAATTCCTATCCAACCTCCATTATTAGCGTTCCATGCTGGATCAATTTTCCCCAGATATCACAAGGGGGATGCCAAAGTGGCGGGGGCTTTAGCCCCCAAAAACGTTAAAAAAGATGATTTCTACAGAGCCGTTTTATTACAATTCCCCGTTCTTTTGAATCTCGCAACCACGTTCTTATCGATAAGATATCCAATCAGGATCCGCATGAGTAAAAAAGGTTAAAACAAGTGGGGTTCTATGCCTGTTTCAGCATTTTTATCAGGTCATTTTTCATCCGCTGCACCCGCTCATCGTGGGGATTGATGGCGAGTACCCGGTTGTAAGCAGCAAGTGCCTCACGGTACCGTCCGAGCATCTGGAGCGCAGTCCCCTTGTTGAACCATGCGAGCGAGTCATCCGGATCGATGGCGAGTGCCCGATCAAATGCCACGAGCGCTTCGGTGTGCCGCTGGAGTTCACCAAGTGCCGTTCCCTTAAAGAACCAGCCTTTTGCATAGTCTGGCCCGATGGCAAGGCTCCGGTCATATGATGCGATTGCCTCTTCAAAGCGCCCGAGTTTCTTGAGTGCATTTCCCCGGTTGTTCCACCCGACTGCATGACCGGGGTCAAGGGCGAGCGCCCGATCATACGCTTCCACTGCTTCTGTATGCATGCCGAGCCGGTTTAATGCAGACCCCTTGTTGTTCCATGCGCTCACGTCATCGGGATTGATTGCGAGCGCGTGGTCAAATGCCTCGATTGCGTCTTGGATCCTGCCAAGGTTTGTAAGGGCATTGCCTTTGTTGAACCATGCATCTGCATCATTGGGGTTGATGGTCAGAGCTTTTTCATACGCGATAATTGCTTCGTCCTGCATGCCGAGCCGGTTTAATGCAGACCCGCGGTTGTTCCACGAGCTCGCGTCATCGGGATTGATGGCTAATGCTTTATCGATTGCCGCGAGCGCATCCCGGAACTTGCCAAGCCGGTTAAGAGCGTTGCCCTTGTTGTACCAGAGATCCGCATCTTCCGGCCTGAGGGCAAGCGCCCGGTCGTATGCAGCAACTGCTTCTTCATACCGTCCGAGTTTGTGGAGGGCGAGCCCCTTGTTCCTCCAGCCCACCGGGTGGTTCGGGTGACGGGCCAGCGCTTCATCATAAGCAGCAATCGCTTCGTTGTGCCGCCCGAGCCGATGAAGGGCGTTGCCCTTGTTGTTCCAGCCGACAGCGTGATCCGGGTCAAGGGCGAGCGCGCGGTCATAGGCCGAGACTGCCTCTTCAAACCTCCCGAGCTTGTTGAGCGCGAGCCCCTTGTTCTTCCAGCCATCCGTATGACTTGGATCGAGAGCAAGCGCGCGGTCATATGCCGTAACCGCCTCCTCATGCCGCTCGAGCCGGTCGAGAACCGATCCCCTGCTGTTCCATGCATCGGCATCATCGGGATTGATGGCAAGCGCCCGGTCGAGTGCAGCAACGGCTTCGGACGCCCTGCCCAATGCGATCAGCGCGAGCCCTTTATTTTCCCATGCCTCCCCATCATCGGGTTTGATCGCAAGGGTATGTTCGTAGGCTGCTACGGCATCCTCGTGCCTGCCAAGATCAGTCAGGACGTTGCCCTTGTTGAACCATGCATCGGCATCATCGGGGGTCAGGGCAAGGGCACGGTCATATGCGAGGAGAGCATCTTCGTTCCTTCCGGTCATGCTCAGTGCGGTTCCTTTACTGTTCCATGCGGCGGCATCGTTCTGGTTGAGGACAAGAGCTTTATCGATGGTGATAATCGCGTCCTCCGGTTTTCCGGTACGGACCTGTGCAAGTCCCTTGTTATGCAGGACCACGGCATCATCGGGCTGTACAGAAAGTGCGTGGTCAAACGATGCGATTGCATCTTCAAACCTGCCCTGCCGCAGGAGGACAAGTCCTCTCCTGTGCCAGAGGTCTGCGTCTTTTGGCAGGTGTTCTGTTGCCTTGTCATACGCAGCCACGGATTCATCATACCGGTTCAGGCTCTCCAGCGCAGTGCCCCGGTTGTAGAGGACGACCGGATCATCCGGGTCGATCATAAGCGCCCGGTCGAACGCCGCAACCGCCTCCTCAAACCGCCCGAGTCCGATCAGTGCAGACCCCTTCCCGTTCCACGCGGCAGTCCGGGCAGGATCGAGGGAAAGCGTCCGTTCATAAGCAGCCAGTGCTTCAGGATATTGTCCGAGATCGTACAGTGCATTTCCTTTTTTATACCATGCACTGGCGTTCAGGGAATCAATGGCAAGTCCGTGCTCGTACGAATTGACCGCATCGTTCTGGCGTCCGAGATGCTGGAGCGAATCCGCCCTGCCAAACCATGTAGCGGCAGCATGGTCATCTGAAGAGAGCGAGGCATCGAATGCGGCAACCGCTTCCTCATACTTTTTAAGAGATGAGAATGCCATGCCCTTGCCGTACCATGCATCAGAGGATTGGGGATCGATCGCAAGGGAACGGTTAAAGGCAGCGATTGCCTCTTCTGCATGCCCCATCCTTGCCAGCGCCAGACCTTTCCAGTACCATGCACCATCCTGGTCAGGGGCAAGCGACAGCGCCTGATCCAATGCGGTTATTGCGTCTTTGTATATCCCGAGATCGAAAAGCGCCGACCCTTTCGAGAACCATGCTTCTGCATCGCCGGGACTGATCGTGATTGCCCGGTCATATGCAGCGACAGCCTCCTGTACCATATCACGCCGGCGGAGGACAATCCCCTTGTTGTACCAGACAACAGCATACTCGGGATTAATGGCAATCGACCGGTCGTACGCCTCTGTTGCCTCCTCAAACCGCCCGAGCCGCTCCAGCGTGTTCCCCCGGTTATTCCATGCATCCGCGTCATCGGGTGCAAGCTTGAGGGTGTGGTCATATGCCTCCAGCGCGTCAGCGTACTGCTCAAGGCTGGTGAGCGCGAGCCCACGGTTGAACCAGAGCGTGGGGTCGTCCCGTTCATGTGCAAGCCCCTTGTCATATGCGTCGATAGCTTCTGAGTAGCGTGCAAGTGCCGATAATGTGTTGCCACGGCTGTTCCAGACCGAAGCATTGTCCGGATCGATGGCAAGCGCCCGGTCATATGCTTCCAGTGCTTCTGTATCCCTCCCGAACTCTGAAAGGGCGTTGCCGCGCAGGTCCCAGAACAGGGCGTTCTCCGGCTGGGATGCAAGCGCTTGGTCGTACTCCCTAATCGCCTCTTCTGCCCTCCCGAGGCTCTCAAGTGCCTGCCCTTTGGTTGCCCGGGCGCCTGCATTGACAGGTTCAAGGGAAAGCCCGCGGTCGAGCACAGCAACCGCTTCCCGGTACCTTCCGAGCGTGCACAGGACTCTTCCCAAGGAGAACCATGCTTCTGTGGATGCCGGGTTCATGGCGGTGGCATGTTCCCAAGCATCAGCTGCCTCCTGCAGCCTGCCGGTGTCCTGAAGTGCCGACCCCTTCGCAAGCCAGATTGCAGCGTTCTCCGGTTCAAGGCTGATTGCCCGCTCAAACGCCGCGAGTGCTTCGGTGTGACGCTTTACGTTGGTTAATGCATGTGCCTTTGCTGACCAAATCAAAGCGTTCTGTGGATCGATTGAAAGCGCATGTTCAAAAGCGTCGATCGCTTCTTCATACTGGTGCTGTGCTTCGAGCGTGGTACCCAGACCTGACCATGCCTCTGCATGGGATGTATGAATGCTGATCGCTTTCCGGTATGCTGCAACAGCCTCGTCGTTGCGGCCGAGGGATGCGAGCACTTTCCCTTTGCGGTACCATGCATCGGCATAGTTCGGGAGGATGGTGAGGGCGGTTTCGTAGGCGGCGACCGCCTCCTCGTACTGCTCCAGCGCGTCGAGTGCGTGCCCTTTATTATACCATGGCTGTGCATAGGACGGTGCAAGCCCGATCGCAGTATCAAAAATGCCAAGGGCACGGTCATAATTCCCTTGATTGATGAGCGCAGATCCCTTGTTGTTCCAGACAATAGGGTCATTGGCATAGAGCGACAGTGCCTTGTCATAGGCCTCGATCGCCTCGTCATAGCGGCCGAGTTCGTTCAGCGCAGATCCCCGGTTGTTCCAGACAACATGATCTGAGGGGTTGAGGGTGAGTGCATTTGTATATGCGCTGATGGCTTCCTCGTACCGCCCCATGCTGCTCAGTGCATCCCCTTTTGCAGCCCATGTTCCTGCATCCGAAGGGTCTGCTGCAAGTGCCTTTTCATAGGTCACAAGTGCATCAGGATACCGGGCGAGGGTGTGAAGCGCTCTTCCTTTCCAGTAGTGTGCCGGTCCGCTCTCCGGCTGGAGTGCGAGTGCATGGTCAAAGGCTGAAAGGGAGTCGTCATACCGGTTCAGGTTGAACAGGGCGCGCCCCTGCGATATCCAGACTCGTTCGTCAGCCGGTTCGAGTGCAAGTGCGCGGTCAAAAGATTCGAGAGCATCACTATACCGTCCAAGAGATACAAGTGCGGTACCCCTGCCTGCCCATCCTGCATAATAATCCGGTTTGAGGGAGACTGCGCGGTCATATGCCGCAATCGCATCATCTAACTGCCCGAGATCACCAAGGGACTCGCCTTTTTTGACCCATACATCGGGCAAACGGGGATCCACTTCGAGGGCCTGTTCAAACGCCGCGAGTGCTTCTCCCGCCTGCCCAAGAGAAGCTAAAGCACTACCCTTCCCTGTCCATGCTCCGGCATGTCCGGGGCTTAAGGTGAGAGCCCGCCCGAATACTTCAAGGGCATCGGTAAATCTGTTCAGCGAAAGGAGAGCGCCACCTTTTCGTATCAAAAGGTCTGCGTTGTCCGGCTCTTGTGAGAGTGCAGTATCGAGCGCTGCAATCGCCTGTTCATAATCTCCGAGACTGGCATACGCACCACCCTTGCCAGCCCATGCTGCGGTGTCAGAAGGACTTAGCGCAACAGCCCGCTCGAATGCTGCAACTGCCTCTTTATCATGCCTGAATACAAGCAGTACTTCTCCCTTCCTGCGCCATATCCTGCTGTCCTGATCATTGATGGCGAGGGCACGCTCAAACGATTCCACTGCCTGTTCATTGTTCCCTCTACCCGCAAGCGCCTCCCCCCGTCCCGCCCATGCTGAAGCGTTACCGGGATCGAGAGCGATAGCCCGGTCAAATGAGGCGATTGCCTCATCCGGTCTTCCGAGTTTCAACAGGATTTCGGCCTTGCGGCTTTCTGCAAGGGCATTGTCCGGTTCAAGGCTGAGCACGGTGTCAAACGATGCGAGTGCGTCATTGTAATGGTTCAGCTGATCGTGGAGTTCCCCCTTGTTTTGCCAGATACGAGGGTTGTCAGGATCGAGTTTAATGGACTTTTCAAAGGACTCAACCGCTTCCTCAATCCTCCCCAGCGACCATAAGGACTTCCCCCGCACGTCCCAGACTGCTGCATGGTCAGGTTCAAGGGCGATCGCACGGTCAAAAGTGCCGACGGCCTGTTCATTGTTGCCAAGAGCAGCAAGAACTGATCCCTTGCCTAAATACGCATTCCAGTATTCCGGACGTAGGGCAATCGCCCTGTCGTGCGCGGCGATTGCCTCCTCATACCGGTTCAGATTTGCAAGTGCTGCACCCCGGCTGTACCAGAGCGCCGGATTGTCGGTATCATGAGCAAGAGCGCGGTCAAATGCCCGGATTGCATCATCAAATCGCCCGAGTACCGAGAGCGTGTTCCCCATATTTGCCCAAGCTGCAGCATAGTCAGGACTGTTCTCGGTTGCCTGCACATAAGCGGCAAGTGCCTCCTTTTGCATGCCAAAACTGGCGAGCGCGAGTCCTTTGCTGTTCCAGAGGGGGGCATCATGGGGAGCAAGATCGAGAGCACTCTGGTATGCCGCAACAGCCTCTTCGTACTGGCCGAGCTCGGAAAGTGCTGCCCCCTTCCCGTTCCATGCAGCAGCATCGCGGGTGCCGAGATCGATGGCGCGGTTGAATGATTCAATTGCTTCTTTTACCCTGCCAAGTTGTCTTAACGCAGATCCCCGTGTTACCCATGCGACAGGGTTATCAGGGTCTAGGGTGGTTGCACGGTCACTGTCAGCCACCGCCTCTTCAAAGGCACCAAGTGAATTATGGAGCGAACCTTTGATTACCCATGCACTGGAGTCCTGCGGTTCAAGGACCAGCGCGGTTTCAATCGCAGCCAGTGCCTCAGTATCGCGGTTGAGGCCATGGAGGATGATCCCCTTGTTGTACCATGCGATGGCGTCGTGGGGATCAAGGGTAATAGCGGCATCATAGGACTCAATTGCTTCTGCGAGTTTTCCAAGATCCTTTTGTGCCAGACCTTTGTTGCACCATGTAATGGCATCATTTTTATCGAGTGCGAGTGCACGGTCGTACGCTTCGATCGCTTCATGGTGACGCCCGATCTTGTCCTGTGCCTTCCCCATATTGTTCCAGATCATGGGGTTATCCGGGTCAAAAGAGAGCGCATGCCCATATGCTTCGACTGCTTCCTCATATCGTCCGATCGTGTCCAGTGCGCGTCCTTTGTCGTGCCATGTCGCTGCATCGTCCGCTTCGGCAACGTCTTCAGGTACTCCTGACGGCTTTGGTATGAAAACCGGCTCCGGCTCTGCAGGCTCAACCGGCTCTTCGGCTTTCAAATCTTCATCATCTTCTTCCGGGAGAGTATCAATCTCAACGGGCGTCTCAACCGGTGCAGGAACTTCCTGTACCTTCCGGGGCACTGCCAGCGTCCGAGACCATACCTCTGCATAGTTCGGGTTGAGTGCGACGGCTGTTTCAAAAACACTTTGCGCTTTCTGTTCCTGATTGATGTCGCGAAGTACTTCGGCCTTAGCAAACCATGCTCCGGCATAATTCGGGCGGTGGGCAATTGCGTGGTCGAAAGAATCGATCGCATCGTCCATTCTTCCAAGACGACGGAGCACCTTGCCCCTCGCGTTCCATGCTTCTGCATACTTCGGATCAAGAGAGTTTACGATATCGTACGCACCCAGTGCATCCTCAAGGTGTCCGAGCCTGCACAGGGCCCCTCCCTTGTTGAACCAGGCTGCGGTAAATTTCGGGAGGATGCCGATCGCTTTATCGATCACCGCAACAGCGTCCTCGTACTTCCCGATCTTGACCAGCACGCTGCCCTTGTTGTTCCAGGCATCGGCATCGCTGGGACGCAGGGTGAGAGCACGGTCATAGGAGTTGATCGCTTCTTCATATTGTCCGAGATTGTCAAGCGCGGTCCCTTTGTTGAACCAGACCACCGCCTGTTCCCGGTCGATAGTGAGTGCACGGTTGAGCGCGGCAAGCGCTTCCTCGTAGCGCCCGAGCTTGTTGAGGGCGGATCCTTTGTTGTTCCATGCTACCGCATGGTCGGGGTTGAGTTCGAGCGCTTTGTCATATGCGCTGTTTGCTTCTTCGTACCTCCCGAGACGGTTCAGCGCGTTGCCTTTATTGTACCATGCATCGGCATACCGCGGGAGGACCGAGATGACCCGGTCGAACTCGGCCGTCGCCTCCTCGTACCGCCCGAGCTTGATAAGCGCGATGCCACGGTTGAACCATTTGTAAGCTCCCTCCTGGTCACTCATCTCCTTTCTCACGCAATCCCCCCTGTGGATATGTAGTCAAAGAACTATCTTAATACTGATTATAATAACCGATTCTCTTCTTAACGAAATGGCGGTTGAAAAACTGTCAACTAAAACCGGACTTTTACGCTCTTTATGCAGGTCCGGCTTGCCAGCACATGGATAGGATAATCGTTAATAGTCCGAACTATCTCAAACCGGACTTAATATCCTGATCTTTTCGTTGCGACTACCATGGCATTATCGAATGCCGCATGGGCTTCTTTCTGCTGTCCCAGCCTCATGAGGGCGATACCCCGGTTGTTCCAGATCCACGCAGTATCAGAATCTCTTGTAAGCGCCCGATCCGTATAATCGAGCGCGTCCTCATACCTTCCAAGCCCGAGAAGTGCAGCCCCTTTCTGTGCCATTGCCAGCGAATCGGAAGGGGCCATCGCAAGGACGTGGTCAAAAGAGGAGGAAGCATCACGATAATGTCCCAGGACATTCTGTGCGATGCCACGGTTGTACCAGACTTCTTTGTCTGATATACCAGGGTCCCGCGCGATAACTGCATCATATATCCTGAGTGCGCCTTCGTAATCGCCAGCCGCAAAGAGTTCATCTCCCTGTTCGATTGCCTGTTGAGAACCCGCCGAAGTAATGGAAGGGGCTGTCTTAGCAGTGCCGGGATTCAGGGGTGATATGCTCTGGGACAGACTCATGGATGTGATCGTAGTAAATATCCCAACCAGGAGCACAAGGAAAATAAATGCAGCTGCGCTAAACCCCACTGCAAAGCGGATCGTTCCCGGGGAAATCCAGGGGTCGTTGTGTGCGGCAGCTTTTCGTTTTCTGATATATTCGACGAAAGGTTCATCGTGAACGGGTTCATCTGCACCTGCAGCCGTCTGCCGTTCTTCCCTTGCCCATGATCGTGCTTTCTCAAACAACGATAATTCACGGGCGAGGGAGGTGTCATACTCTTTGCGCAATTTGATGTCGAGCAGGACTTCTGCCGCTTCATTGACCTCCCTCATCCTTTCTTCGGCATCCGGGTGCCGGCATATGTCAGGGTGCCATTGTTTTATTTTTTTCCGGTAGGCTGCGGCAATCTCTCCTCTCGTCGCAGTATCTCTTACGCCAAGGATGTGGTAATAGGTGATTATCGGCATAGGTCAATGTTCATGGATTTTTAAAATGATTATGGGGTGGTTGACCTCTTGAAGTATCTCATTTTACCATACAAAAACTGGGCAGGGTTTGTAGATGATTCAAGAAAAAACTGGAGCCATGATCCTATAACCACGATGAAAAATTAAAAAATTCAAACCAGCGGTTCCGGCTGATGGTCGCCTAGGGATGGAAGGCGGGTAGGTTTGACAAGAAACGGGTCCTTGGACTGGCGGATTTTTTCAATAATAAGACCTTTGCCTTTTTCTGTCATCGCAAATATCGGGATGGCGATCCCTGCCTGCACGAGTGCTTTTGCCCCGGCAGTCTCCCGTATCGTCTTTGATGCGCAGGACGTAATAAGATCGGACGCAGACGCGAGTATTTCCGCCTCCTCCTCTGAGAGCCCGGTCACGTGAACAGCAAAGATTATGGTGTCGGGATATTCACTGCGGATTGTTGCTGCGGTTGCTGGCAGAGCTACGGTAACCGCAATGTTCCTGTAGCCTTTGGTATGGGCGAGTGCGACACCGGCAACTTGATCGATTGTTGCATGTTTGCGGTCGAGAACAATTCCTCCGGCCTTCTCAATCCTGTCCATGACAGGAGGATACGGGCACGTCTTCACAAGCCCCGACATCCTGCCGCCGATCCCCTGTACCAGCGCAGGTTTTGTGACGATGACGGTACCGGCACCGTCACATGCGAGTACGACTGCATCGATCATACCTGCATGCAGCCCGAAGCTCAGGATCTCCGAAGCGCCAAACCCGACGAATTCCCGGTTGTCCAGGACTTCCCGATTAGGGGTGCACATACCAAAAGCCTTTATCCGGTGCTCGATGTTGGCTCTGACGGAATCTTTCCTGATATCCGGGATCGGGTACGCAAACCGTTTTGCGAGCGGACAGTCTTTGATCATCGCATCGCCGACTTCAGATACTTTTCCGTTCCGGATGATAATCCGGCACCTGCCGATCGCTTCTATAATATGTTCATCTGCTTTGTTCTCATACCCATGCATCATAAAATATCCCCCTGATATTTGGTGCTAGTCGAAGTTAAACTACCGGTTACCGGCAAAAGCAAGAGAATATGAAGGATCTGTTCCAATCATCTGGCGTGAACAGTGCCGGAAGATTTGCAGAGCTTGATGCTGCCCGGGGCATCGCGATCCTCATGATGATCGTGTTCCATACGGTCTTCGACCTGTACTTTTTCAACATATATCCCGTGAATGTTTCAGGAGGGTTCTGGCGATACTTTGCATTTTCCACCGCATCGCTTTTCCTTCTTGTTGCAGGTATTTCACTCTCGGTAAGCCATTCCCGGGCAGTGCGGTTGGCCGAGGACGCAGCACCGGGCCGGCTGGCGGTAAAATTTCTTAAACGCGGTGCAGGGATCTTTGCATGTGGACTCCTCGTGACGCTGGCGACATGGCTGTATCTCGGAGAGGGGTTTGTAATCTTCGGTATCCTGCATGCTATCGGCGTATCGATCATGCTCTCCCCCCTGTTCTTCCGGTTCCGTTCCAAAAATATCCTGATCGGGGCGGTTGTGATTGTAACCGGTATCGCGCTTGCATATGCAGGTATCACCGGACCGCTCTGGCTCTGCCCGATTGGAATTCACCCGGCATCCTTTAATTCCGTAGATTACACACCCCTTTTCCCGTGGTTCGGTTTTGTCCTGATCGGGCTTGGCACAGGCGAAATGATTTACCCTGGCGGCAGGCGTTCTTTTACGGTTCCGGCAATTCCTCCGGGTGTTCTGTCACCGCTTGCTGGCCTTGGCAGGCACTCGCTGGTAATCTATCTCGTGCACCAGCCCGTGATCATCCTTGTTTTGCATTTTGTTGCAGGAATTCCGCTGTTATAGCAGAATTTAAAAAACCCGCCGACCCATCTCCTTAATCCCCCTTACATGCAAAATATCAGAACAACCATATGCTCTGGATTCTCCTTGCTCTCATAGGGGCTGTTGCCAACGCCGCGTATTTCATCATCATCAAAAAGAACATCAATGCCCTTGAACCGCGGGTCCTGACGGCAGTTGGCTTTTCATTAGGAGGGCTATTACTCTTTTTATTTTCCGCAACCCGGGGCTTTCCTGATCTTGGGCCGGATTTTTTCCTGGCGGTACTCATTACAACAATCCTCAATGTCATCGGCCTGAGCCTGATATTTATGGCACTGTCATCATCCGATCTCTCGTTGGCTGTCCCCATGCTCTCGTTCACACCGGTATTCTTGATTGGTACCTCATACCTCTTCCTGCATGAACTGCCGTCACTATTCGGGATTGCCGGTATCTGTACCATTGTCTGCGGGTCGTATGTACTGAATATTTCAGAACAGCACAACCACTTTGCCGACCCGTTCCGGTCAATGATACGGAACCGGGGCAGCTGGTACATGCTTATCGTTGCATTCATCTTTGCGATCTCCATTAATTTTGACAAAATTGTGCTGATCAACTCGGATCCGATCTTCGGCATTGCGCTTACCGTCACCCTGATCGGATGGTCGTTTCTTCTTATATCTGCATACTCTGTCTTTTTACAGCGGAAGGCATTGCTGTGCCATCCACCAGATAATCCTGCGCCAGTTACCGGCACGACTGCATGTCCATCTCGGATGCCATCGTACATCGTACCGGTACTTCTCATCGGCCTGTTCGTTGCCATTGAAGCAGCATCTATCAATATAGCATATACCCTGCAGATCGTGCCATACGTTATTGCGATCAAACGGATGAGTATCATCTTCATGGTCCTGTATGGGACGATTATCTTTTCAGAGAATGAAATTAAAAAAAGGCTTACCGGCGCTGCACTGATGGTCGCTGGTGCAGTGATACTTCTCATTTTTGCATAACTCCATTTGTTTCACTCTCTAAACAGTGGTACGTCCCGGAATTCTCCAACGTCAAAGACGCCGCGGTCGGTTATCCGGAGCGCCGGGATGACGGTAAGTGACAAAAACGAGAGATACATGAACGGGTCGTCAATTCCCCCCATCTTCCGGGTCATTGCATGAAGGGCTTTTAACCGTTTCACAACCGAGGGGTAGTGCAACGTTGACATAAGACCGCCGCAGTCCAGGGGGAGGCTGGCATGCTGTGTTCCGGCAACAGCTGCCATCCCCCCCTGCATACGGATGACTTCTGAGATCGCAGAACGGATCTCACGGTCGCTCGTACCGATAGAGATCAGGTTATGCGCATCATGGGCAACGCTCGATGCAATCGCGCCCTGCTTCAGCCCGAACCCGCGGACCAGCCCCACCCCACAGGTGCCGGTCCCGTACCGGTTGCAGACCACCACCTTGAGGAGGTCGCGTTCCGTATCCGGCAATCCTGATCCATCGCATTCAACCCGCAGGGATTCGGTCACGATCTGGTGCGGGACAATCCCTGCCACATGAGCCGTACCCTTCCCCCGGATCCGGATCGCATTGACTGATGGGACAGTACAGCGGAACGAAGGTGGCAGGGTTGTTCCCGTCCCCGCCACCGTATCAGCAAGTTCCCTGCCGGCAACAAATACCTGACGGACACGGAACCGTTCCGGGTCATCAACCACACAGAAGTCAGCGCGCCGGCCGGGAGAGAGCGCCCCGCGGTCGTTAAGCCCGAACCGTTCTGCAGCCGAGAGTGTGGCCATCCGGATCGCAAGCTCCGGTTCAACCCCACATGCAATCGCCTGTCGGATGCACCGGTCGATATGCCCATCCTCCATCAAGAGGTCTGCGTGGCAGTCATCGGTGGCAAAACAACAGCGGGATACATTGGCAGGACTGACCAGCGGAATAAGGTCGGCAATGTTGCGTTCGGTCGAGCCTTCCCGGAAAAGAAGGTACATCCCTTTTTTCAATTTCTCTTCCGCTTCATGCCTTTGGGTGCATTCATGGTCGCTCTGCAGTCCGGCAAGGATGTACGCGTTAAGGTCTTTTCCGGCAAGCAGCGGGGCATGACCGTCCCGGAGTGAAAACAGTGCCAGTTTTTCTGCTACGGATGGATCAGAGGCAAGGACACCGGGGACGTTCATCATCTCCCCCAGACCAAGGACGCCATCACGGCCCCTGAACTGTGCCAGGTCAGCTGCAACAAGAACAGCCCCACCCACCTCCATCGACGTTGCCGGCACACAGGATGGCAGCATGTACAGGATATCCACCGGCAGCCCTTTCCGTTGCGAGAGCATGAACTCAATGCCCACAACTCCAGCGACATTGGCAATCTCGTGCGGATCTGCGATCACCGTTGCCGTACCATGCTGAGCAACAAGCCGGGTGTATTCACGGGGGATAAGGAGTGAACTCTCGATATGAACGTGCGCATCGATGAGACCGGGGACAATATACGCCCCCTTCATATCATGCTCAATGACACCCTGATAATCCCCGTTGCCAAGGACAATCCCGTCTTTTACCGCAAGATTGCCCCGCTCCCATGTGCAGGAAAACGGGTTGAAGATCTCCGCATTACAAAAGACAGTGTCGGCCGGCACCGTACCGCGTGCAGCATCGATCAGGCAGGAGGAATCTGATGGCATTGATTACAATGATCAGACCACAATATCCTTGATGCTTGCGGTCTTCCGTTCGCCATTCATGGTGACATAAACATAGAGCTTGTAGGTTCCGGGCTCGACCCTGACCGGAACATTAATAACATTTTCCCCTTGGTTCAGCGTCGCTGTGACTCCGGTATTGGTCAGTTCCTGCTGTGTCAGGTCATGGATTCTAAATACCCTCACCTGAATGCCAGCATTTATGGGATCCCCACTATTGGTGACATGGACCATCATCCCCTGGTCAGTCGGCGTGACGTCGCCAATCGCAAGCGATGTGCAGCCTGCGGAAAGGATGAGGATGATACACAACATGCAGACAAGGAACCGGCATGATGACATGATTCAATGGTAAAATTTTGACCTTATAAACTATGTGGTTTATCAGTGCCCGGGATTTTGCCAGAAACTATATGCCACATTGATTTATCCTGTTCTGGCTAGCGCTGCAGCAAACCTTACACGATGATTTGTATACAACACAATGAGAATTTATTAGAGCTTTTCCACGGTAATACGGACACGGTCACCGGCTTTTATGCCATGTCCTTTGGGAATATCGATGTTGAACCAGAGAGCACCGGGATTGTCCTGTGTAGGATCTTGGGACATCAGGCAGTCCTTGTGGTCGTTGATGTCGGCGACAAATTCGACGTCCGACTCAATGTCAAGAAGTTTTTCCATAAAAAAAAGTTGGCGAGTAGGGATAAATTACATCGCCCGCGGCGTGACCATCCACGTCGTGCTGTTCGAATAGCTCCACCGGATGATGTTAAGATCCTTGCAGATATCAGCAAGGATCGCCATGTTAGTCCCCACTTCCT